>OFDN01000829.1_pt1 | contig 22902 bp, 19 predicted proteins | sample 1520971 | NCBI WGS metagenome assembly OFDN01 (sample SAMEA94257418, study PRJEB24077) | hot springs metagenome | biome: Aquatic biome; feature: Geographical feature; material: Water | place: India | collected 2012-06-12 | depth 5 m
GGATCGAGCTGCACCAGCCGCCACCACGCCAGCGCGGCGGCGTCCGCTTGGCCCGCCGCGGTGCGCTCGACGGCCAGGGTTCGGTGCGCCTCGGCGAGGTCCCTACGAAGTTCCGGCTCCACCGCGGCCGTGGCGGCGGCAAGACCGAACAGCTCGGCGGCGAGGTCGGCCCGGCCGGCCTCCCGTCCCAGCCGGCCATACGCGCGTAGCGCCGCGACGTTGGCTCGTTCGGATTCGAGCACCGCCCGGTAGGCGGCTTCCGCCTCCGGCCAGCGGCCGTCCGCATGCAGGCGCCGCGCCTGTTCGAGCCGTGCCGCGACGGTCGGCGGCGACGCCGTCAGCCGGCGGAGTTCGGCCGCGACGCGCGGCAGCCCGTCGCCCGGCCCTTGCCCCGGACCGGCCCGCCACACGCGCATGGATGGGAAGGCCGGCCGGCAGCCGGTGCCCAACATCGACCAATCGTTCGGTCCACCAATCCGCCAGACCGGAACCCCCAATGCCCCCGCCATTTCGCCGACCGAGGTGGCGACGGTGATCACCAGATCCAGCCCCGCGGTCAGCGCCGCCGCCGTCTCCAGATCACTCATCAGGTCAGTGCCGGGCCAGTGGTGAAGCGGCGTTCCAGCCAGTTCCGCCTCCTCGGCGTCGTATTGCAGGCTCACGAACCGCAGACCGGGCACCGCGAACACCGGCGCCCATTGGTCCAGCGTGGTGTAGGCGCTCCGTCGCTCCCCGGTCATCACCCGGCTGCGCCAACAGACCCCGACGGTGAGCCCCGGCCCCAGCGCCGCCAGCCGATCCCGCCACTGCGCCACACGCCCCGGATCGGGCCGCAGCCAGCCAGCCCGCGCCGGGTAGGCCACCAGGGAAGAGCGCAGCGCACGCGGGAGCGAGGCGATGGGGAGCTGGACGTCGGCGTCCGCCACGGTCACTGTCTCGGCCCCGTCCGGCCCCACCGTTTCCGCGCGCACCTCCGCGCCTGGCAGGGAACGGGCGAACAGCCCGACGAGGCGGCGGTCGCACTCCACGATCACCCCGCCCGCCCGCTCGATCAGATCCGCCAGGCAGCCGCCGTGCAGCAGCTCGTCGCCAACCCCTTGCTCACGCCAGACCAGGATCCGGCGTCCGGCCAGCGGCTCGCCGCGCCAGCGGGGTATGGGCAGGGCCCGCGCCGCGGACAACCGGCCGAGCGCGAAGCGCGCTTCCGCCAGCGCATAGCCCGGCGCCAAGTCCCCCCGGCGAAGCAGCAGCAGCCCCAGGTTCCATTGCGCCAGCCGGTGCCCGTGATCGCCATCGAGCGCGCGGCGGTAGAGGGCTTCGGCTTCCATCGGACAACCCTGCGCCTCGCGCAGAAGGGCAAGGTTCGTCAAGGTCCCGGCATCGTCCGGGGCAAGGCGCAGCGCCTCGGCATAGGCTGCCTCGGCGGCCGCGGTACGCCCGGTCTCCTTCAGCACCACGCCCAGGTTGCTCAGCGCCTCCAGGTTGGCGGGATCGCACCGGAGCGCCGCGCGCAACGCCGATTCGGCCGCATCGTGGCGGTCGAGCGCCCGCAGCGCGGTTCCCAGATTCACCAGCGCTTCCGCGTAACCATCGCACAACAGAATGGCGCGTCGATAGGCCGCGACGGCCTCCTCCACCCTTCCGAGATCCTGGAACGCGGTTCCCAGATTGCTGTGCGCCTCCGGATAGGCCGGCCGGAGCGCCAGCGCCCGGCGGTAGGCCAGGACCGCGTCGCGCACCGACCCCAACGCTTGCGACGCCAGCCCGAGATTTCCGTGAGACTCGGCGACAGCGGGATCAAGCGCCACCGCCTGTTCGATCAGGTCCAGAGCCGCACGGGGCTGGCCTCGCTGATAGGTGAGGACACCCAGCAGATGCAACGCGCCCGCATGCCGTGGGGCATCGTCCAGGATGCCGCGGTACAGACGCTCGGCTTCGGCGTGTCGCCCGGCGCGGTGTTCGGCCAGCGCCGCGGCGAGGCGGCGGTCGGTGTCCATGCGCCGTCTATAGCTTGAGGCCGGCGACGCCGTCCAGCGTCACGCCCTCCAGCGACTTGCGCTGGATCTTCGCACCGAACAGCTTGGCGTGGCTGAGATCGGCACCGGTCATGTCGCAGCCCGACAGGTTCGCGAAGGAAAGGTCCGCCCCGCACAGCGCCGCCCCCCGCAGGTTGGCGCCGGACAGGTTTACGTAGCGCAGCCGCGCCTCCGTCAGATCGGCGCGCATCGACCGCTTCTCGTCGAACACGAGGGGCCGCAGGTTGGCCGCGCCGAGGTCGGCGTTGTTGAGCTTGGCGCCTTTCAGGTTGATGCCGCGCAGGTCCGCACCGGGCAGCGACGCCGTGCGCAGGTCCGTCTTCTCCAGCACCGCCGCCTGGAGCTGCACGCCGGTCATGTCCATGCCGTAGAAGGTGGCCCCCGCCGCCCGCAGCATGGTCAGGCAGGCGTGCGCCAGCGAGCCGGCCCCGCGCATGTCGAAGCCGGCGAGGTCCAGCGCCCGCCCCTCGGCACCACCACTGCCAACCCACTGCATGTGCTCGAACATCAGATCCTGAAGGGAACGGCCGAGATCGGCGAAGGGCGTGCCGGACGGGCTGTCGGTCAGTGTGTCCTCGACCACCGCGTCGGTCAGGTCGGTCATGGTCATTGCCGCACCGGTCAGCACCGCGCCGCGCAGGTTCGCCCCGCGCAGGTCGGCACCGGACAGGTCGGCCCCCTCCAGGATCGAGCCGCTGAAGTTGGCGCCGCGCATGGTGGCGCGCACCAGCTTGCAACCGCGCATCACCGCGTCGGTGAAATCGGTGTGCACCGCCATGGCGCCGGACAGCCGGGCGTTGGTCAGGTTGGCGCCGCTGAGATCGGCGCCCGACGCCTCGGTCGGCTGCGTATCGATCTGCACGACGCGCAGCGTTCCGTCCCGCTCCTTCTCGGCCAGCGTGCCATCGCGCAGGTCCGACTCGAACAGGTTGGCGTTGATCAGCACCGCACCGCGCAGGCAGGCGCCGCGCAGGTCCGTCTTGATCAGGCTGGCCCCCTCCAGATTCGCCTGCCGCAGGTCGCAGGCGAACATGATCGCGCAGTCCAGCTTGGCACCGGCGAGATTGGCACCACGCAGCGACGCGCCGACGAAATCGGCGTGAGCGAGATCGCGCCCGGCAAGGTTGAGCCCGGACAGGTCGTGGTAGGACAGGTTCGCCCTGGCCCCGCCCATGCGCGCGTTGCGGAACATCTCGTGCCGGCGCACGGCCAGTTCCAGCTTGACCTGATCCAAACGGGTCAACGGGCGCGATTGGGACATGCACGGTGGCTCCCTTTGGGTAGGCAAGGGTATGCCATGGACCGCCGAAAGACCATTGCCCATCGGGACAGGTGACGCTTGACGCACCGCCTGGACGCGCTTCAGGATGGCCGCCGTGACCAGTGACGACTCCATCCCCAGCCAAGACCTACTGCACTTCGCGGGCGATCGCCGTTTCGCAACCGTTCTGGCCGATCCTCCCTGGCGTTTCGCCAACCGCACGGGAAAGATGGCTCCGGAACACCGCCGACTGTCCCGTTACGGCACCATGGCGGATGACGAGATCGCCGCCCTGCCCGTGTCCTCGCTGGTGGCGGAGATGGCGCATCTGTACCTGTGGGTGCCGAACGCCCTGCTGCCCGACGGGGTGCGCGTGCTGGAAGCCTGGGGTTTCACCTACAAGACCAACCTCGTCTGGCACAAGCTGCGCAAGGACGGCGGGTCGGACGGGCGCGGTGTCGGCTTCTACTTCCGCAACGTGACGGAGCTGCTGCTGTTCGGCGTGCGTGGCCGCAACGCCCGCACGCTGGCGCCCGGCCGCCGCCAGGTCAATTACATCGGCACCCGCAAGCGCGAGCACAGCCGCAAACCCGACGAGCAGTACGACCTGATCGAGGCGTGCAGCCCCGGCCCCTATCTGGAACTCTTCGCCCGCGGCTGCCGGCCGGGCTGGACCTCCTGGGGCAACCAGGCCGACGACGCCTACGAGCCGACCTGGGCCACCTATGCCCACAATTCGGCGGCGGGGCGGGCGGACACCGATACCGGGTGTCAGCCGGACGACCGGACGCCATAGTCGGACAGCAGCGGATCCAGACGGAATTCCGCCGCCATGTGGTCGATGAAGGCGCGCACCTTTCCCGAGGTGAACCGGCGCGACGGCCAGACCGCCTGGATCGGGAGCGGCACCGGCTCGTACCGCTCCAGAACGAGGTCGAGCCGGCCGTCCGACAACTCGTCGCGGAACAGCCAAATGGGGCAGACCGCAATTCCCAGCCCGGCGAGGACCGCCTCCCGCACCGCCTCGGAATTGTTGGACCGGAACCGTCCACGCACCTTCACCGAGGCCCGCCCGCCACCGTCGTCGAAGAACCATTCGTTGCCCGTGGCAAGGTGGGTGTAAACGATGCAGTCGTGTTCGGACAAATCGCCCGGCGTCCGCGGCCGGCCACGCTCCTCCAGATAGGCGCGCGCCGCCACGGCGACCCGCCGCGTGATCCCGAGCCGGCGCGCCACCAGCCCGGGCTGCGTGACCTCGCCGATACGGATGGCGACATCCACGGCGTTCGCAACGAGATCGGTCGGCTCGTCACCCATCACCAGTTCCAGGTCCAGCGCGGGGTGGCGGGCCAGCAGCGCGGCGATCCGCGGCATGATCTGGAGCCGCCCGAAGGCGACGGGAGCCGCCACCCGCAGAAGGCCCGACGGTGCCGCCCGGCGCCGGCCCAGCGACTCCTCGAAACCCGCCACATCGTCGATGATGGCCCGCGCATGACCGACCGCGATCCGGCCGTCATCGGTGAGCGCCAGCTTCTGCGTGGTCCGGTGCAGCAGCCGCACGCCCAGATGCTCCTCCAGCTGGGCCACGGCCTTGCTCACCGTGGGCTGCGCCATCCCGAGATCGCGGGCAGCCGCCGAAAAGCCGCCGGCGTCCGCCACGCGGACGAACACCCGCAACGCCGCAACCAGATCCATCCGACAGGTCCATTCCAATCTCGAATAAATGATATGGAAACGCAGTGGGTTCATTACGTCAATCGATAAAGGCACTCTTCTCCCACGCCGCCCCCCTATCCGACCGCGGCAGAGGAGACCGAGATGAGCAACTTCCCCGTCCACACCATCGACACCGCGCCCGAAGCCTCCAAGCCGATCCTCGACTCCGTGGCCAAGGCCTGGAATATGGTCCCCAACCTGCACGCGGTGCTGGCGGAAAGCCCGACGGCTCTCCAGGCCTACACCACCCTGTTCGGCATCTTCGAGGGCTCGACCCTCGGCCCGATCGAGCGGCAGGTGGTCTATCTCGTGAACAACTTCGAGAACGAGTGCCGCTACTGCATGGCCGGCCATTCGGTGCTGGCGCGCATGGCGGGTGCCGATCCGGCGACCATCGCGGCGCTGCGCGACGGCCGGCCGCTGGACGACGCGCGGCTGGAGGCCCTGCGCCTGTTCACCACCGCCGTGGTCCGCCAGCGCGGCGTGGTCGCCCCGGACGCGGTGGACGCGTTCCTCGCCGCCGGCTTCACCCGCCCCAATCTGCTCGAGGTCATCGTCGGCACCGCCGTCAAGACGATCTCCAACTACACCAACCACATCGCCGAGACTCCGCTGGACCCCTTTATGAAGGACACGGTGTGGACGCCGCCGTCGCGTTCCGCCGCCTGACACCCACCGCGCCACCGGGAGACCGACCATGACCACCCCTGCCATCCACCTGCTCGCCGACGAGTTGCAAGCGTTCGAGACCGCGTTCCGCAACCGGATCGGTGCCGAGACGGTCGCCATCATGGACGCCGCGGAGGAGGAGCTGATCCGCGGCGGTGCCGGCACCCGGGCCCTGCGGGCCGGGGCCGCGGCCCCCGACGTCACGCTGCCCGATCAGGACGGCACGCCGCGGTCGCTCACCACCCTGCTTCGGCAGGGACCCACCGTCGTCGTCTTCTACCGCGGCGGCTGGTGTCCCTACTGCAACATGACGCTCCGCGCCTACCAGCGGCGCCTGCCCGACATCCTGGCGGTCGGTGGGCAACTGGTCGCCATCTCGCCGCAGACCCCCGATCATTCGCTGGAGACGGCCGAGAAGAACGCCCTCGGCTTCCCGGTCCTCAGCGATGTCGGGTCGGTGGCGGCCGACCGCTTCGGCATCGCCTTCCCGCTGCCGGAGCCGCTCCGTCCCCTCTACACCCGCTTCGGGCATGGTCTGCCGGCCATCAACGGCACCACCGACTGGCGACTGCCGATCCCCGCCACCTTCGTGATCGGTCGTGACGGGCGGATCGTCCTGTCGCATGTGGACACCCACTACCAGAACCGGCTGGAGCCGGACGCGGCGATCGCCGCGCTGCGTTAGGCCGCGGCACGGGAGCTCGTGTCATGATCGTCGCCGCCACCTTGCCCCTGGCCCATGCGCCGCCCGCGGGCGAACGGCGGCGCACCGCCGCCGGGGTCGGTTTCGGGTTGACCGCCGTCGGCAAGTGGGGGGCCTACCTCGCCTGCGCGCGGCTCGGAACGACGGAAGGGCTTGGCCCGGCCGTGGAGCGCGGCGGCATGAGGGCCAACCTCCGGCCTCCCGGCCTCATACGTCGGCCGGATCGTCACCGTGTAGCGAACTTTGGGGATCCGGTGCCGGCGATCGGCATTGTGTTTGACGGCGCCGGGCTGGCGACCTTTTGATCTACAGCTTCAGTTCGTACGGCTCTTCCTGCCAATGAGCGCCGACCTTCTCGATGGTGCTGAACAGCAGGTTGACGAAGCAATGCGTGCGGATCATGGTGCCGGGCGGGATCAGCTTGGGCAGGGCTCCATTCGGGTAGAGCAAGAAGGTCGAATAGCCGTTCGCTTCCATCAGTGCGCGCAGGCTCGCCTGCGAACAGCCCATCTGGTGCAGGCCGAATTCGTGCAGCTCGGCGATCACGAAGGGAACCGCACGGTTCCGGATCAGGCCGCCAGCTCCCTCCAGGATCCGCTGCTCGGCCCCTTCGGTGTCGATCTTGATCAGCTTCGGCGGTGCGAGCCCGGTGTCGGCCACCACACGCTCCAGCGTCGTCGCCGCCATCGTTCGGGCAATGGGGTTGGCGTGGGATTTCTGATTGCCTGGATAGTGGGCGGGATCCCATAGGGCGTTGCCGCCGCTGTTGTCGCTGTTGATGAAGAAGGTGACCTCGCCCTCCTTGTCGGTGACCGGCCGCTCGAAAACCGTCACATGCCGGAACTGATTGAGGGAGATGTTGTTGCGCAGGCGCGACAAGTTGTGGGCATCCGGTTCGATGCTGAGCACCCGTCCCGACGGCCCGGCGAGGACACCCATGACGATGGTGAAGAAGCCCGCGTTCGCCCCGATGTCCACCACCGCATCGCCTTCTCCGACCAGCCGCGTCAGGGCCAGAGAGACGTCAGGCTCGTAGAAGTGACCGTTGCACAGATAGGAAATAATGATCTTTTCATTGCTGTGGCATTCATCGAGATCGAGAGCGATCTGGAGATTTCTATTGCCCAGATCCAAATTGATGGGGATAACGGGCATAGGGGAATCCGTCCAAACAACCGGGGGCCACGACTGCGCAGGCGACTCATAGCGCCGCTGTGGTGGATCGGCAATCGTGCTGCGGTCGCAGAGCGGCCGGCGCCCCGGAGCCGTTCGCCTTCCCGGCGTCGATGTGGGAGGGTAAGCGCCGCTCCAGAACGGTCTCCGACGGGGTTTGCGGACAGGGCGGCGGTTCAAAATGCCCCAATCGTGCCGCGGACCAATCGCACCGGCCGCGCCGTTCTCCTACCGCGCCGCCGCCACCATTGCTGCAACCATTGCCGCAACCATCGCCGAGGTCGTCCGTGACGAAGCCGCCGTCCGCGCCGCAGGTCCTCCGCCGTTCGCGCGTCCGGGAGGGGTCGCCCTACCCGCTCGGAGCCAACTGGGACGGGCTTGGCAGCAACTTCGCGCTGTTCTCCGCCAACGCCACCAAGGTGGAGCTGTGCCTGTTCGACCAGGAGGGTCGGCGGGAGCTGGAGCGGATCGAGCTGCCGGAATACACCGACGAGGTCTGGCACGGCTATCTGCCCGACGCGCGGCCGGGCACCGTCTACGGCTACCGGGTGCATGGCCCGTACGAACCGACGGTGGGCCACCGGTTCAACCCCAACAAGCTGCTCCTCGACCCCTATGCCAAGCAGCTCGTGGGCTCGCTGCGCTGGTCGGACGCGCATTTCGGCTACCGGGTGGGGGCGGCGCGCGCCGACCTGTCCTTCGACCGGCGCGACAGCGCGCCGGGCATGCCGAAATGCATGGTGGTGGATCCGGCCTTCACCTGGGGCACCGACCGCCGGCTGTGCACGCCCTGGGACAGCACCATCCTCTACGAGACGCATGTGCGCGGCTACACCATGCGGCATCCGGAGGTGCCTCAGCGGGTGCGCGGCACCTTCTCCGGGCTGGGGCACGCGGCGGTCGTGGACTACATCCGCTCCCTGGGCGTCACCGCCATCGAGCTTCTGCCGATCCACGCCTTCGCCGACGACCGCCACTTGGTGACGAAGGGGCTGAAGAACTACTGGGGGTACAACTCCATCGGCTTCTTTGCCCCCGACCCGCGCTACATGGCGACCACCTTCGTCAACGAGTTCAAGGAGATGATCGCGCGCTTCCACGACGCCGGGATCGAAGTGATCCTGGACGTCGTCTACAACCACACCGCCGAAGGCAACGAGATGGGGCCGACGCTGTCCTTCAAGGGGATCGACAACGCGTCCTATTACCGGCTGGCGCCCGACCCGCGCTACTACATCAACGACACCGGCACCGGCAACACGCTGAACCTGTCGCATTCCCGCGTGCTGCAGATGGTCAACGACAGCCTGCGCTACTGGGTCACCGAGATGCATGTGGACGGCTTCCGCTTCGACCTCGCCACCATCCTGGGGCGCGAGCCGCACGGCTTCGACCAGGGCGGCGGCTTCCTCGACAGCTGCCGCCAGGATCCGGTGCTGTCGCAGGTGAAGCTGATCGCCGAACCGTGGGACTGCGGCCCCGGCGGCTACCAGGTCGGCGGCTTTCCGCCGGGCTGGGCCGAGTGGAACGACCGCTACCGCGACACCGTCCGCTCCTATTGGAAAGGCGACGGGGGCAAGCTGCCGGATCTGGCGGCAAGGCTGACCGCATCGGCCGACCTGTTCAACCGGCGCGGGCGCAAGCCCTGGGCGTCGGTCAATTTCATCACCGCCCATGACGGATTCACCCTGGCCGACCTCGTCTCCTACAACGACAAGCACAATGAGGCGAACGGCGAGGGAAACAACGACGGCCACTCCCACAACCTGTCCTGGAACCACGGGGCGGAGGGGCCCTGCACCGATCTCGAGATCGCGGCGCTTCGCCAGCGCCAGATGCGCAACCTCCTCGCTACGCTGCTGCTGTCGCAGGGGACGCCGATGCTGCTCGCCGGCGACGAGTTCGCGCGCAGCCAGAACGGCAACAACAACGCCTATTGCCAGGACAACAGCGTGTCCTGGATCGACTGGCAGGCGATCGACGACGACGGGCGGGCGTTGACCGACTTCGTGCGCCGGCTGATCGCGCTGCGCCGCAGCCACCGGCTGCTGCGGCGGGGACGCTTCCTCACTGGCGCTTACAACGCCGAGCTGGACGTCAAGGACGTGACCTGGATCACCCCGGCGGGTCTCGAAAAACAGACCGAGCAGTGGCGCGACCCCTTCGCCCGTTGCCTGGGCATGCTGCTGGACGGGCGGGCGCAGGCGACCGGCATCAAGAAGGCGGGAACCGACAGCACCCTGCTGCTGGTCGTGAACGCCCACCACGACGTGGTGCCGTTCCGCATGCCCGAAGTGGCCGGCGGCACCCAGTGGCTGCGCCTGGTCGACACCGAGGGTGACAGCCGCATCGAGGTGTCCACCACGCGCAGCGGCGACACGATCCCGGTCGGCGGTCGCTCGCTGCTTCTCTTCGAACTGATCCCGGACCGCCGCTCCGAGACCAGCGCTCAGCGGGCGGGCCGCATGGACCGGGAACCCGCCCTGCCGGTGGCGGACGCCACGCCGACGTGAGTGTCCGGGCGGTGGGTTTGGTTCGATACATTTTCTCTCAAATTGGAAATTGATGCGTCAACGGCGGTGCAGCAATCTACCTCCATCGGGGTCATCCGACCGGGAGGACGTTATGGCGAATGGAGAGTTCATCCGGTTCCTGGTTGAAACTCAGGAAAATCCGGTGGTCATGGCGCAGCTCATGGCGAACGCTCCCTGGTTGACGACGGGCGCCGATATTGCCCGGTTCGCCGGACAGCACGGGTTTCGCTTCACCGCGCAGGATGTTCCGCTTGGTCAGACCCACAGTCCGCTTACGCCGCAACGTGCGGCGTGATGAAGCGGGTCCGTGGGGTTGACCGATGGCCCACTGGGATTAGCATTCTGGGCTGAATGGCGCCTCTGTCGCCTCGCCACACGATCCATCATCACACGGGCCTCCGCCATGCAAGGCACGGTCATCTATGCACCATCGACCTTCGAGGAGCGAGGTGCCGCCGTGTCCTTCACCACACCGCTGTTGTCGCAGACGCGGGTCCGCATGGACGACCGGCAGCGGCTGGAGGTGCTGATCCCCAGCTTTTCCGAGGGCAAGGGCATCTACGTCGTGCCGTGGAAGGTGGTGCCGGAGATGGTCAGCATGACCGTCCACGACCGCTACCTGCACGACCAGATCGTCAAGGGCTCCGGCTGCTCGCCCCAGGAGATCCGCTCGGCCTCGCTGCGCGCGGCCCGTTGCGGGCTGGCAGGGCCGCAGGCGGTGAAGACCGCGCGCGAGGCGATCGCGGTCGATGAGGAATGCCGCACCCTCACAAACCTTCTGCTGATCGTCGAAATCCTGAAGGTCGCCGGGCTGGAGTCGTTGGAAGTGCTGCGCGAGGGGCTGCGCAGCGACCGTGGCGAGGACATCACGCGGGAGTACATGAGCCGGGCCGCCGGCGTGCTCGAGATCGATCCCAACGAGCTGTACCGCCGCGTCGCCGATCTGGCCGACGTCGCGAGCCCGGTCGGGCTGGTGCACGCACCGGAGCCCGGCCGGCTGCGCAAGCGCCTGCGCGAATTGGCGGAGTTCCGGGACTCGATCAAGGGCTGGGCGGACGAGGATGCCTCCGATACCGCGCCCGTGGCCGCCTTCTGCGCCGACGTCGCCACCCACACGCTGGAGATCGGCGAGAAGGTGCTGGTTGATTTCGACGGGCGGCTGCGCCAGCTCGGCGGCATGATCCGCGACTGGAACCGCCAGATGCTACCGATCCGCCGGCTGGCGTGGCGGCTCTCCTGGCTGGTGGATGGCTGGGACTTCGTCATCGCCTCCTGGCGCGACGCCCTGGAGCGCGAGCGGCAGGAACAGCGGATGACGGTGAACGAGGCCTTCCGCATCCTGCCGCTGATCCCGGTGTCGGAAAGCCGCCACGACCACGCCGACGACGCCAAGCGTGTACTCGTCCAGCACCGTCGCTCCGTACGCGCGTACGAGGACTGGCGTACGGGTCGGATGGACATGGAGCTTGTCCACCGCATCGAGGCCATCAAGGCGAAGGCCGCGGCATGAGCGGGGAGCCGGATTTCCTTGCCGGGCTGGACAGGCGGCTGAACGAGATCCCCGAGGCCAAGTTCGTTGAGATCGTGCGGCTGCTCGAGCAGATCGGCGAGCATCCGCGCGTGCGCGAGACGTTCGAGACGATCCGCCCGCGGCTGGCGCAGGTCCGCCCGATGCGCCGTCTGACGCTGAAACGCGTCTTCTGCGACCCGTTCGAGGATGTGCTGGACACCGCCCCGCCCGGCGGCGCTACCGACGGCCGCATCAGCCGCGCCATCATCGACCCGCTGTGGAGCGTGGTTGAGGACCGCGCCGACGCCCGCCACATGCAGGCGATGCAGCAGCAGGTGCGCGGCATCGCCGCCACCGACGCGCGCGCGCGCCACACGCTGGGCTGCCGCCTGTGGTACGTGGCCGCGACCACCCTGCGCCAGGCGCTGAAGGAGGCCGAGCAGAATCCGCGCCAGCGCCGCTCGCTGCTCGGCGGCGGGGAGGAGCTGCTGTCCGAGGCGCGGGAGGCGGTGGAGTATCTGGAGATCGGGCACGCGATCGCCGAGGTGAAGCGGGTCCTGTCCCCCAAGCCCTTCCTGGAACTGTTGCCGGAACATGTCGCCCTCATCGAGGAGCAGGTGGTGGAGGTGGCGAAGGCCGGCACCAACAAGCCCGCCTGCCTGCTCGCCGTGGCCGCCGCACGGCTGCGCAAGCCGGCGGAGCTGCTGGCCGCCCTCGGCGACATGGAGTTCGGCAAGGCCCGGCGTGAAAAGGCGGCGGTGTTCGCCGCACTGTCCGGCATCGTCGTGGATGGCTTGGAAGAGCAGGCCGGAAACGGCGATCGCACACCGCCCGATCCCAACGCTGCCGTCACCATGGCCGAACAGCTTGTGGAAAGCCTGGAATCCACCCATTCCGTGATGTCGCTGGTCAACGAGACCAAGTATGACGAGCGGCTGGGCGGCGTCCGCAGCGCCGTCGGCCGGATGGTCGAGCAGGCCGTGCTTGCCCCCGCCGCCGGCAACATCCTTGCCAGCCTGCCCGCCCCGGTCACGGCAAGCGCGGCGATGCCCGCTCCCGACGACGGCGCGCAGCTCCAGGCGGAGGACCACGCGCGTGCACTCCGGCGCTGCCAGCGCTTCGCCGGCGCCATCGGCCTCGACCACGCCGTGAACGAGACGCTGGCCAGCATCGGCAAGGGTGTCGAGACGCAGGTCGGGCGGGTGCTCGAGTCCCTTGGCCGCACGGGCGTCGGCGGCGACGAGCGCGAGACGATCGAACAGACCCTGTTCTACGCCGTCCGCCTGATGGAGCTGGTCGCCGGATCCGGCCACGCCGACAACCTGCTGCGCCGGACCATGGAGACGCTGGACGGGCCGGAGGTCGGTTGAGGCCACTGCGACGGCGTCACCCGGCCGGACCGGCCGTCTTGATGCGGTTGTCGATGGTCAGGATGATGCTGTCATCCGCCGCCTCGATGTCCTTGCCCGCGTCGCGCGGTATGGGAACGCGTTGCTTTCGGCAGAAGTACAGCAAAACGGCCAGCGTCTTGCTGGCCAGGAACGTCACGTCCCGCATCCTGGATGCGCCGCTCTGCTGGACGAACACCGTCACCCCGCCGCCAGCGCGCGGGACCACCGATGTGATGATCCCGTGCGGCAGCTCGGTCTGGTTCGGTACCGTTTGGTACCAGGCGAAGGCGTTTCGGAGCGCTGCGTTGGAAAAGACGAGCTGACGTGTTTCGAAGATCATGAAGGAGCCAGTTCAGGCCCGGCTGCCCAGCTCCGGATTCAGTCGGAACGTGATCGCCCGCCCGAGCTTGGAGTCGCGAAGCAGGATCTGCTTCATCTCCAGCAGCTTGATGGCACGATTGACGTTGGGCCGTTGCATACCCAACGCATCCGCCAGTTCAGACTGCAGCACCGGAACCGGATGATCGAAGTAGAGCCGCCGGCTCAGGTAGGTGAAGACACGCAACGCCTCCAGCGTGATGTCCCGATCGGTGGAGACGGCCCTGGAGAGGTGGTCATGATGCTGCATGGCGGCCTCGTTGAGCAAGTCGAAATTGACATATCTCCCGAGGCGAACGCCCTGCGACTTCGACCGGATCCGGGTCCCACCGGGACACCACCGCGACCGCGCCGCGCTCCAACCCTCGGAATTCCAACCGTTTCCCTGCACCGGCTGTGGAAAGAAGGTTAGCCAGCCATTGTTATCCGAGTATGTCGCGCTTATTTCCGGGCTGTCACAGTTATGCATTTGTTGATGCTGGATTGGAAGAATTGGACCGACGAATGGAATGATAGCGCTCCAATCGATGGAAGTGTATTGCCACGCTGAGGGTGGCCGGAGGCGCGACGATGCATAGGCTTGTCCTGATCCGCCATGGTCAGAGCGACTGGAACCGGAAAAATCTGTTTACCGGGTGGACGGATGTTCCGTTGACGGAGGCAGGGCTCGCCGAATGCCGCTTGGCCGCGGTGGCGCTGAAAGCCGCCGGGTTCGACCTGGACGTCGCCTTCACCTCGGTGCTGACCCGAGCCATCGTCACGCTGCACACCGTGCTGGCCGACATGGACCGGCTGTGGCTGCCGGTTCACAAGCATTGGCGCCTCAACGAGCGGCATTACGGCGCCCTCCAGGGCCTCGACAAGCGGCAGACCGCCGAGCGGCACGGCGACGCCATGGTGACCCTGTGGCGGCGGAGCTGGGACGTGCCGCCACCACCCATCGACCCGGCGGACCCGCGCTCCGCGCTCGACGACCGCCGCTACGCCGGCCTCACGGCCGACCAGCGCCCGCGCGGCGAGAGCCTGAAGGACACGACCGACCGCGTCCTGCCTTACTGGACGGAGTCGATCGTGCCGGCGCTCCGCCTCGGCGCCCGCGTCATCGTGGCAGCGCACGGCAACAGCCTGCGCGCGCTGGTCAAGCATCTGGACGGGGTGCCGGACGACGTCATCCCGCAGGTCGAGATCCCCACGGGCCGGCCGCTCGTCTATGAACTCGACGCCGGCCTGTCCCCGCTCCGCCGGTATTTCCTCCACCCGGACGGGGCCGCCGAACCGGCGGAGTGGACGAGCCGATGATGGTTTGCGATCACCGCCCCGCCCTGCGCCGTCCGCGACCGCCCGGCAGGGGGTGGTGGACACGCCGGTGGTGGGGGCGCTCCTCGCCCGCGGTTTCGCCCCGCCGGGACACCCGCTGTTCCACGCGCGACGCGTAGCAGGAATCGCAGACCCGGAAGCGGTGGTTTGCCTTCAGCCGGGTGCCGCAGACCGGGCAGGCGCGGGCCAGAGACCGCTCGGCCAGAGTGCGCTCGATGAAGGCGTTCAGCGTGGCACGCCGCTCCTGGCACAGGTCCATCTCCGGGTACGCCTCGGGGAAGCGGTAGGCGAGCCAGGCGTAGGCGGTCAGTTCCTTGACCGCGCGTTCGGCCCCCTCGAGCTCCACATCGGTGCCGACATGGTGCCGGAACCGCTCGGCACCGTCCGGGGCGGCGTTGGGAATGCCACGCCCCTGGTTCAGCGCCCAGCCGCCGAGCAGACGGAGCTGGTTCTGGTCACGCACGTCGATGGGGCAGCGGGCGAGCAGGTCGCGGACGGACAGTGGCAGCTTGGCGCGATCCACCGCCGTCGCCGCCTGGATGCGCCCCTCCAGGTCGGTCATGCGGAAGGTCTGGTGCGCGCGCAGCAGCTCCTGTCCCGCCGTGCGGAGCACACGGGTCAGGCTGTCGGTGTCCAGCTCCTCGGCGATGGCTTCCACATGGGTCAGGTTGGGGGAAATCCAGGGGCGGGGGTCTTCCGGCGGCACCGGGGGCGTCGTGAGCGCCCGGCGGACGGGGTTGATGCTCTCCCCGTCCAGCACCGCCACCCGTCCCTCCTCGTGCATGCCGTAGCGTCCGGCCCGGCCGCCGATCTGGCGGATCTCCGACGCGGTCAGCTCGCGCTCCTCGCGGCCGTCGAACTTGCGGGTGGTGGACAGCACGACGCGGGCGATCGGCAGGTTCAACCCCATGCCGATGGCGTCGGTGGCGACCAGCACGTCGGCCGTACCCTCGCGAAAGCGCCGTGCTTCCGCCCGCCGCACCTCCGGCGACAAGGCGCCGTAGATGACCGACACCGTGTGGTCGCGCCCGAGAAGCTCGCGCCGCAGGGCCATCACGTCCTTGCGCGAAAAGGCCACCACGGCATCGCCGCGCCGCACCTCCGACAAGGGGACCTTCTCCTCCTGCACGCGCAGCGGCGATTTGCGGGTGAACTCGACGATCTCCAGATCCTCGCCGGTCGCCTCCACGAGCCGCTTGACGTAGGGGATGGCGTCGGCCGAGCCGGTCATGATGATCTCGGGCGCCGCCACGCCGGCCACCGCCTGGGTCCAGGCCCAGCCGCGGTCGGCGTCGCCGATCATCTGGATCTCGTCGATGACGCAGGCGCCCCAGACCCGGTTGGTGTTGACCATCTCGATGGTGGAGGAGACGTGCGCCGCCCCCGGCCGCACGTCGCGCTCCTCGCCGGTGACGAGGCTGCACGGGCGGCCGCGCGTCTCCAGCGCCTCCTGCCCCTCCAGCGCCAGCAGGCGCAGCGGAGCGAGGTAACAGCCGCTGTCCGCTTCCGCCAGCCGGTCCATCGCGGCGTGCGTCTTGCCGGAGTTGGTCGGGCCGACGAACAGCCGCAGCTTGCGCACCACGGCGCGGGCGGTGGCGAAGCCTTCCAGATAGACGCCCAGTCCGGAGGCTGTCTCCAGCCGTTCCCGCCGCACCTTCAGCCCGGCGCGCGCGGCGGCGGTGGAGAAGGCCTCCTCCAGCGCGTCCAGCAAGGTCTGCAGGCGGGGGATGCGGCCGCCGAAGGCGGCGGCGCGCACCAGCTCGTCGGCGAAACCCTTCGGCCGCCACGCCTCGCCGAAGGATCCCGCCCGCTCCGCCATGGAGGACAGCCAGCCATCCACCCGGTCGCGTGCTTTGACGATGGCCGGCGAATTCAGGCAGGCGGCCTTCACCCGCTTGCCGAGCGCGCGGGCCTGCGCCCGGCTGAAGCCGTCGGGTGAGGTTATGGCGCCCCAGATGTCCGCCTCCACCTCCGGCAGCACCCCGACGGCGACGCGGAAGCGAAGCTTCACGCGACGGTCGGTTCCTGGCACCACCACAGGATGCTCCACCGCCACGGCGAAGCGGGCGGGCGTCGACTCGACGTCGATGTCGATGCCGTCGCCACGCACGGCCGCGGCCAACTGGCGCAACGCCTCGCGCCGGTCCAGCTCGTCCGCCATGCCGGTCAACGGCTTGTTCTGCTCAGCCTCGTCCATCGCGACTCTCCCGGCGCCACTCCACCGGCACCACACACCGGCCATCGCAGGGCCAGCCTGCAGCCCGCGGATGCCGCAACAATCGGCGGTGCGTGGCTCCCCGACAACCCCCTTGCGGCGGAGGTGTTCCGGAATTCACCGGGATGCGGGCGCGAACAGCGTCAGGAATTGGGTGGTGGCCCGCCGCGCCCGCCGTTCGATCTCGTCCGGCGTCGTCGGCTGCTCGATCCCCAGCAGGCGGCGCAGCAGCAGATCACCGACGACCAGCCCGAAGAAGGCTTCGCTGGCCGCGTCGGTGTCGTCCACCACCACCAGCCCGGCCTCCCGCCAGCGCTCCAGGTGTGCGGCGAAACGCAGCCACAGCTTGCACCGGATCTCGTCGAACAAGATGCGGCCGAATTCCGGCGAGCTGCGCGACTCGCTGATCGCCACCTGGGTGACCGTGACGGGGCGCCCGTCGGTGGCGGCGTGAAGCAGCGCCGTGGCCAGCCCGTACAACACGTCGAAGGGCGGTAGATCGGGACGGCCGGCCGCACGCGCCAGTTCGGCGTCCATCGATTCCGCGCAGGACGACACCAACGCCGCGAACAGCCCCTGCTTGGAGCCGAACCAGTTGTACAGGGTTTCCTTCGATGTTCGGGCGCGGCGAGCGATGGCCAGAGTGCTGGCGCCGCGATAGCCATGCTCCTCGAGCACCTGGAAAGCGGCGGCCAGGATTTCCTCACGCCGCTGCGCGGAGCCCGGCGATGCTTGTTCATGCCGAACATGCCCGGCCGGCACGTCCGCTCCGGTCTCCTTATCGATCACCCCAATCCCTTTGGAATATAATTATCAGTGTTGATACGTTTATAAGGCGGCAAGACATGCGCCCGCAAGCTAAGTTTGCAACACAATTGCGGATAGAAATGTTTGCAATGCCAACCATTCGGCATTTTAACATCCGAATGGACGAGGCGGCGCAGCGATCTGGCTACTTCCACCGGCACCGGTCATAGATACCGAACCGTGGTAGTATACTTTCTGCGCATTTCCCCTAACACACCCCATCGGAGGTGTTAGCGACCAATTTCGTCTAAAAAAGCTCGCGACGCTGCGCCATCATCACTCACCAGACCGCAAAATTCGCTGCCGGCCTGCGCGGCTGACTGGGGGATATACATGCCAAATCCACCTGACATCCTGTCGCTGCTGGATAGGATACGGTGTATTACGACTGAAGAAGAACGCAATTCTCTGGTCGACTCATTGGTATCGATCGAACGGACGAGCATTCTGTCCTTCGTGAACGCGCACGCCGTCAACCTCTGCTCCGGCTCGGACGAGGTGCTGACGGCCTTCCGGAGTGCCGACGTGATCCTGCGCGACGGCATCGGCGTGAAGGCGGCGTTCACGGCGTTGGGACGCGAACCGGGCTGGAACATGAACGGCACCGACTTCATACCGGCGCTGCTGACGGCCATGGCGCCGAAGCGCGTCGCGGTGTTTGGCACCTCGGAGCCCTGGCTGTCGCGGGGCGCCGAGCGGATCGCGCTGGCCGGCGGCCACACAATTGTAGAGCGGCTGGACGGCTTCCAGCCGATCGACGCGTATGTCGAGAGCGCCCGCCGCAGCAGCCCCGACGTGATCCTCCTGGCCATGGGCATGCCACGCCAGGAGATGGTCGCGACCATCCTGAAGACCTCGATCGAGCGCCCGGCTCTGATCATCAACGGCGGGGCGATCGTCGATTTCCTCGCCGGCCGGGTGGAACGCGCCCCCGTACCGATCCAGCGGATCGGGCTGGAATGGCTGTACCGGCTGTCGCGCGAGCCACGCCGGCTGTTCGGTCGCTACGTGATCGGCGGCATCCTGTTCGCCCACACCGTCCTCTCCCTCCGCCGCGTCGCCCCCCGCACCGGCGCCACCGCCGCCCACGCTTACAAGGAGCTCTAAGACGTGGAACATCTGCCGCAGGTCCCACACGGCGGGCACCGGCCGCCGGCGCAGCCCCCCTACGCCGGCCACGTCTCCCGCACCGACTTCGAGCAGCCGGGTCCCGCCGCCGGAGCCGACCTCGGCTACGCGCTGCGGGTGATCGCCGGCCGCAAATGGCTGATCGGCTTCATGGTCGTGACGATCACGGCGCTGTCGGCGGCCGGCGTGTCGATGCTCAGCGACAAGTTCACCTCCGAGGCGCTGCTGCTGGTGGACGACAAGCGCATCAGCATCGTGCGCGATCCGGAGCCGGTCGCGCCGCGCATGCCCGGCGACGACAGCGAGCTGCTGAGCGAGGTCGAGATCATCAAGTCGAACGAGGTGCTGACCCAGGTCATCGCCGATCTGAAGCTCGCCGACAATCCCGAGTTCGCCCGCACCGAGGACGAGGACGCGTCGTCGGAGCCGTTGCTGGCGCGGGCCGTCGGTCTTGGCCATGACCTCACCACGCGGGTCTGGGGCGACGCGCCGCCGGCGTTCGTCGGCACCGTGCTGGCGGAGGGTGACCGGTTGGCCGCCAGCGCCCGCAACACCGCCGAGCGCAAGCCGCCGGAGAGCGAGGCCATCCTGAAGAAGATGCACCGTGGGCTGACCGTCGGCGTCGCCGGCCGGTCGCGTGTGATCCAGGTGCGCTACACCGCCAAGAATCCGGAGCTGGCGGCCGGCATCGTCAACGCGATCGTCGGGCGCTACATGGACATGCGCCACCAGATGGACCGCGAAATGGCCGACAAGGCCATCGAGCTGCTGCGCCAGCGCAGCGACCAGCTCCGCCAAGAGGTGGTGGCCGCCGAGCAGGAGGTGGAGCAGGTCCGCTTCCGATCGGGCCTGACCCGCGGCATCGTCGGTCCGCTGGCCGCGCAGGAGCTGGAGCAGGCCCGTCAGCGCATGAGCGAGGCGTCCGCCAGCCGCGCCCGTCTGGTCGCCCAGGCCGAAGCCCTGGAACGCGCCCTGCGCGGCGGCAACTGGGCCACCATCGGCGGTTCCATCACGTCGCCCGTGGTGGGTCAGCTCCGCGCCACCCTGGCGACGCTCCAGTCGGAGATGGCGCAGCTCAACAAGCAGTACGGCAACCTGCACCCGCGTGTCGTCGAGCAGCGCGCCCGCATCGACCAGGCCAATGCCGCACTGAACAGCGAGATCCAGCGCGAGATCGCCGGCGTGCGCGAGGCGGCCAACGTCGCCGTCGATCAGGAGAAGGCGCTGAAGGACCAGATCACCCGGCTGGAGGGCAGCTACGCCAGCAACCTCAGCGACGAGGGCGTGAAGCTGCGCACGCTGGAAGCCGACGCCCAAGCCAAGCGCACGCTGATGGAAGGGCTGCTGCGCCGGCTGCATGAGGTGCAGGCCGTGCAGGACGACCACAACGCCCCCGCCGGCGTGAAGATGGTGTCGAGCGCGCAAGTGCCGTTCGAGCCGTCCGGGCCGCAGCGCACGCTGCTCATCGCCGCGGGCTTCATCGCCTCCCTCTGCCTGTCGGTGTTCCTGGTCTTCGCGCTGGAGCTGCTGCAGCGCCGGGTGCGGGCACCCGACACCATCCGCCGTATCCTCGGCGTCGGTGCCGTGCACATCGTGCCGCACCACCCCGTGAAGCGCCGCACCGGCCGCCTCTACGACGTGTTCCAGCGCCATCCCTTCTCGCTGTTCGCGGAGTCCATGCGGGCGCTGTTCCGCAATTACTTCAGCGACCTCGGCCCGGTCGGCGCGATCGCCGTCACCTCCGCCCGGCCGCAGGACGGCAAGACCTCGCTCAGCCTCGCCGTGGCGCAGGTGGCGAGCCAGGCCGGCCGCCGGGTGGTGGTGGTGGACACCGACTTCCGCCGCTCGCGGGTGGACCATCTGTTCAACCTGTCGGGTCAGGCGGGTCTCGCCGACTGGCTGGCCGGCAAGGCGACGCTGGACGAGATCGTCTACGGCGCCGACGAGGTGCCCTTCGCCCTGGTCCCGGCCGGCACGCTGAGCCCGGAGACGCTGGACCGCTTCAACCTGGACGCGATGCAGCAGCTCATGGCCGGCCTGTCCACCCGCTATGATCTGGTGGTGTTCGACACCGCCCCGGCGCTGGCCGTGTCGGACGCGCGCATCGTCTGCGCCGCCGCCTCCAAGGTGCTGTTCGTGACCCGCTGGGGCCACACCACGGCCGGCGACCTGCAGGGCATCGCCGATCTCGGCCCCATCGACCATTCCAAGTTCGTCTGCGTGATGACCGACGTCGATCTGAAGAAGGCGGCGGCCCGCGGCTACAGCGGCCCCTACCGCAACTACGTCGCGACCAAGAAGTACTACAACGAGCCACCCCGCGCCTGGGCGGCCCGCTGACCGGCGACCGGGGCGGGTGCCGAGGCGCCCGCCCCCCGCGTTTCCGCCGACCCCGACACCGCAAGAGCGGACACCGATGAGAACGCTCATTCTGGGTTCCTTCGCCGCCGCGCGCGGCGTGGGCTGGACCTCGCACGGGAAGTACGTGGTGGCGATCGCCGATCAGGCGATCCTCAGCGTGTTCAATTTCGGCGTGGCGATCTGGCTGCTGCGGCTTCTCGACCAGACCACCTTCGGCGTGTTCACCATCCTGATGGCGGTGAGCCACGCCGCCGTCGCCGTGCAGGACGCGCTGAGCTCCACCCCGCTCAGCATCCGTCACGCCACCTACGCCGGCGAGGAGCGGCGGCGCTGGCTGCTGACGGTGCTGGGCAACGTCACCTACGCCTACACGCTCGGGCTTTGGCTGCTGGTGGCCGGCGGCGTTACCCTGCTCGACGACGGCGACTGGATGCTGGGCGGTGCCGCCGCCTGCTTCGTCGCCTCCTTCACGCTGCGCAACTTCGTGCGCTCGGTCGCCTACGCCCGCCAGCGGGAGATCGACGCGCTGGCGCTGGACGCGCCCTTCCTGGTGCTCGCCGCCATCGTGCTGACAGCGGCGCAGCTGTTCCACGTCACCCGGCTGGACGTGCTGCTGCTGGCGCTGGCTGCCGCCAACCTGCTGCCGCTGCTGATGTCCGGCTTCACGTCGGGGGCGCTGGTGCGGCCGGCCCCCGGTGTGCTGCACCGCTTCCGCGCCTTCTGGCCGGAGGTGCGCTGGTCGCTCGTCGGCGTCGGGTCGGTGCTGGCGCAGCGGCAGAGCCACACCGCCGTCGTGCCGACGATGATGTCGCCCGCCGCCTACGCCACCCTGGCCGCCGCCGACACGCTGCTCGGGCCGGTCCGGCTGGCCATCGTGGCGATCGGCATGGTTCTGCGCCCGGAGCTGGCGCGGCTGGTGGCGCGCCGCGACCGTGCCGGCATCGTCCGGCTGGTGTGGGGCGTTGAGCTGGTGATGACGGCCCTGCTGGGGTCGCTGTTCGTGGCGGCGTGGCTCGGCTGGTCGCTGATCGAGAGCGTGATCTTCGCCGGCAAGTATCCCGACATCGCCATCCCCTTCGCGCTGGTCGGCGCCATCACCGCGGTGCAGGCGTGGCGCGGCGCCTTGAACTACGCGCTGCAAGCCTTCCACCGCTTCAAGAGCCTGGGGCAGCTCACGCTGCTCTGCGCCGGCGTCAGCTTCGGCGCCACCGTCGCCTGCACCGTCGCCTTCGGCTGGACCTGGGCGCTGGCCGGGGTGCTGGCGGGCGAGACGCTGAACCTGATTCTGATCGCCGCCGCCTTCCATGGCGCGCTCGGGTCCTTGGGCGACTGACCGCCGGGCAAACGCGAAAGGTCAAGCGATGACGAACCCGATCACCCGCCGGGCCGTGCTTGTGCGCACGGCCGCGGCCGCGGCCTCGAACGTCGCGGCAATCACGGCGGCCGACGCATGCGGCACGGTCGCCATCATGTCGATGGCAATGGCTGCCGCCGTGGCGTCGCCGGCCGCGACCTGCATGGCGGCCTGATCGGCAAAGCGCCGCAACGGCGCATCGTCGTCGCCGTGGGTCAGGGCCAGCCAGGCCAGCCGCCCCCGGGTGGCCAGATCGGGATCGCCGCCGAGTTCGTCGGCGAAGCCGGCAACGGCCGCCCGGATCCAACCGGACGGTTCGGGACCGGCCGGAATCTGGCACATGGCGATC
>OFDN01000830.1_pt1 | contig 22888 bp, 18 predicted proteins | sample 1520971 | NCBI WGS metagenome assembly OFDN01 (sample SAMEA94257418, study PRJEB24077) | hot springs metagenome | biome: Aquatic biome; feature: Geographical feature; material: Water | place: India | collected 2012-06-12 | depth 5 m
AGGTCACCAGCCCGACCTCGGCGGCCGCACCGACCCGCCGCAGGCCGCCGCCTGCCTGGAGCGCGCCGCCCTGTTCATCGGCAACGACAGTGGCCTGATGCACATCGCCGCCGCCGTCGGCACCCCGACGCTGGGTCTGTTCGGGCCCGGCTATCCGGAAACCTACGGGCCTTGGGGCCCGCGCGCCCGTGTGGTCACGGGGACGGTGCCGCGGGCGGAACTGCTGGCCCGGCTGAAGCGCGATCCGCGGGCGTCCGACCTGATGGACGGCATCTCCGTGGACCATGTGGAGGCCGCCGCGCGCGAGCTTCTGGGCGCAACGGTACCTCGTGACCAATGTCGGGCGGACGGTGCTCCGGTTGCCGGAGCCGGTGCCCCGCGTTGACAAAACCGGCTCCATCCCCCACAATTCGTGGTATCCGTCCTGGTGTATCGAGCGCTCCGAATGCTTCGAGCGCTCGGGCGGATGTCTCGATCGAGGGTTCCGAATGAAGCCGACACCGAAATACGCGAGCCGTCCAACCTCCGACGATCCACGCGACGTCGAAGCCTGGGCGCTGGCCGAAGCGGCGCGGCGCCTGATCGACGCGAGCCGCGACCCAGGCAATCCCGACGCGCTCCAGGCGGCGCTGCAGCTCAACCAGCGGCTCTGGACCATCTTCCAGGCGTCGATCACCGAAGACGACTGCGTGCTGCCGCCCGAGTTGCGCACCAACATCGCGGCGCTGTCGTTGCTGGTGGATCGCGAGACGATGGCACGGCTGGCCGATCTCGACGCGACCAAGCTCGATACGCTGATCAGCATCAACCGCAACGTGTCGGGCGGTCTCGGCGTCAAGCTCGACGGCGCCCCCACGGCGGCACCCGCCGCCCCGCAGCCCATGGTACCGTCCGTGCCGCAGCCGCCGCGCCCCGCTGTGAGCGGGGAGGCGCCGCAGCCCCCGCGGGAATCCCTGCGTATCTCCATTTGACGGCCATATCCGACGGCTGCGGTCCACCAACGACGAAGGGCGCCCCGGAAAGCCGGGGCGCCCTTCGTCGTTGGTGACTGGCGTGATCAGGCGATGTAGTTCAGCAGCGACAGCTTCTGCGTCTGCCCGATGACGGTGTAGGCCGCCTCCTGCGCGTTCATCGCCGTGCGCAGGCGGGCCGAGACTTCGGTCTCGTCGATGCCCTCGATCTTGGAGATGCGCTCGACCACGTTGTTGTTGGCCTCCTTGTGCATGGTCTTCTTCTGCTCCAGCGTGGACAGGTCCGACGCGACCTTGGCGTGCACGGAGCGCATCTCGTCCTTGGCCTGCGACATCAGTTCCAGAGAGCGTTTGACGTAGGTGTCGTAGTCGCCGGGGTTGGCCGCCGCGGCGCGCGCCATGCGGAAGGCGCTGACCAGCGTCTGGAAGGCGGGATCGGTGCTGACCACCCCGTAGGTGATGCTGAGCCCGTCGTCCGCCGTCACCTTGGACTTGTCCCAGGCCTTCACGTTCTCGTTCCAGCCGCCGTAGTCGGTGTCGTAGAAGGGCAGATTGGGCTGGCCCACATAGGGCACGTCGGACACCCTGTCGGCCATCGGCGGCAGGTCGGCGACGGTGACCGTGTTCGCCAGCGTGCCGTTGGTGACCTTCATCGCCGTGCTGAACACGGATGTGCGGGTTGGGTTGCCGTTGGAGTCAACATGGGTCGCCGGCAGCGGGTTGTTGCTGGTCAGCACGATGCTCGGGCCGGAACCCGCGGCGTCGAGCGTCACCGGCGGTGCCGGGCTGAGCGCCGCGAACTGCTGGCGCAGCCGGTCGGCGACGTTGCTGACCGAGGTGACGGCACCCGACTGGAAGTCCGCCGCCGTCACCGTGTAGCTGACCTTGTACTCCTGGTAGGGGGGCAGGTCCTCCGGCACGTCGGGGTACTCGTTGTAATACTTCCGGTTGTAGATGTCCTCCGGGTCGCCGACGGAAACCGTCATTTCGAAGGTGTCGCCGATGTCCACGCCGGCACCGTTCAGTGTGACCTGATCCACCTGTTGCAGCAGCAGGGTCGGCGCGGTGGTGGTGGTCGGATCGTCGGTGCTGTTGTCGACGATGGTGCGGTTGTCCACGCGCGCCGACACGGTGAAGGATTGTTTCGGATCCTGCGAGATCAGGTTGATCACGCCGTTGTCCGTGGTCACCGTGACCGGCAGGGCGGGGGAGGCGGCGTTGATGGTGCTGGTGAGCTGCGTGGCGATGGCGGAGATGTTGTAGGGGCCGCCGGCCGGAACCGTGTAGCTGAACACCTGGTCGTTGACCGTCACCTCGTAATAGTCGCCTTCGTCGGCGATCGCGCCGTTGAGCGTCACCGCGCTGTGCTGGCGCTGCGACAGCAGATCGTCCACCGGCTCCGTTCCGTACCGCGACCCGGCGAACAGGAAACGGTCGCCGAAGCGCTCGTTCAGATACTGGCGGATGTCGCGCATGGCGCCTTCCACACGGTCCAACGTCTGCTTGGCCTGCGGGAAATCCACGGTGAAGGTGCTGCTGGAGGCCGATGCCAGCGATTCGATGTTCAGGTTGACAACCGCGCCGTTGCCCGGCCCGCCGGACATGGTGAAGTTGTACCCCTTGCCGTCGTCCGGCGGCACCGTGCGCAGGTTGATGGTGCGGGTGGTGCGTCCGCCCAGGCCGTCGGTCACGGTGATGTCGTAGCTGCCGTTGCCGGCGGTCTGCGACGGGATGGCGGTGACCGTGAAGCGGGAATTTTGCTTGAAGGTGGAGGTGTCGGCGTTGACCGTCACCTTCATCCCGTCGGGGTTGGCGTTGTGGACGGCGGTGATGCTGGGCGGGCCCGGCTGGAAGGGCAGGAGGTTGTTGGTCTGCCAGTCCGAGGCGATCTTCTCCAGCGCGTTCATGGTGGTGTCCGTGGCTTTCAGCCGCGGCAGCGCCGTGTCGATGCCCTGGATGTAGTTCTCGCGCTTCACCAGCTCGGCCCGCAGGTCGAGGAGCTGCTGCGTATCGGCGCCGAAGGCCCGCAGGTCGGTGGATTTCTTGCCCGTCGTGAGCTGGCGGGTCAGGTCGTCCACGTTGGTCTGCGTGTTCGTCAGGGTGCGGACCGTGCCCATGTAGCGGGCGTAGGTGCCGATCTGCGAGATCGTGCTCATTTGACGATCGCCTCCAGCGTGTCATACATCGTGGTAGCCACTTGCATGACCCGTGCCGAAGCCGCGTAGCTGGTCTGGAGCTGCTGGAGAAGCGCGATCTCCTCGTCGATGTTGACGCCGGTGGTGTTGTGGAACCGCTCGGTGAGCAGGTCGCGTGAGGCCTTGGTGGTGTCCGCGTTGTCCTGCGCCGTCTTGCCGATGGTCATCCAATTGCCGGTGATCGCCGAGGCGGCGCCGACGTAGGAGGTGTCGGTCGCGGTCAGCCCGTCGGCGGTCAGCGTGCGGCCGACCTTGTTCATCGCCACCACCATGTCACCGATGGCGGCGTTCTTCACGGATTTGGAGTTGTCGAGCAGCGAGGGGTGCACCGCCAGAGTGAAGCGGTCGGTGCCGATGAAGAAATGCTCGGGCAGCTCGCCGTCCTTGACCGGGCCGGCGTTGTCGTAGGCGTCGGCGAAGCTGGTCGGCTCGCCCGGCTTGGTCTTGGCCACGAACATGTTGGCATAGGCGTCGAGCTGCGAACGCAGCTTGCGGATGACCTCCGCCGACGGGTCGCTGCTGACCGGCTTCGGCGGATCCATGGTGGAGCCGTCGCGCCGCATCTCGAACAGCGCGCCGATCTTGCCGGTCTTCAGGTGGTCGGTGACGGACTGGACTTTATTGCCGTCCGACAGGTTGATATTGCCGCCGTCGAAGGAAAATTGTGCCGCCTGCGAATCCACCAGGGCGAGGCCGGACTGGGTGAACAGCGCCACCCGCCCGTCCGGCCGCTCCACCGTGCGCACGCCCACATACTCGTTGATCTGGCGGATCAACTGGTCGCGCTTGTCCGACACCTCGTTGGCGGCGGCGCCCTGGGTCTGCAGCGAGACGATGTCGCGGTTGATCCGGTCGACCTGCGTCAGCAGGCTGTTCACCTCGTTGACGGAGCTCTCCAGGTTGCGGCCCATCTCGCGGTTCAAATCTTCCACCCCCTGCGACACGCGCTGGATCTCGCGGGCGAAGGTGTCTGCCGCCTGCACGAACTGGTAGGACGCCACCTCGCTCTCCGGCGAGGTTTCCAGCGTCTTCAGCGCGTTGGAGAAGTCGGCGGCGTAGCTGTTCAGGGTCGGGTTGCCGGCCGACGTGCCCATCAGATCGCCGAGCTTCTGCATGTAGCTGCTGCGCGTCTGCATGCCGCTGTCGCGGGCGGTCAGGTCCTGCACCTGGGCCTGCAGCGCGGTGTCGGTCTCGCGCCGGTACTGGGCGGTGACGACGAAGCCGCTGTAGTCGATCGTCTGCGACAGCGTGTGGCGTGAGCGCGCCGGATCGTCGGAGCGGGCGATGTTGTCCGAGACCACCTTCACGTTGGCCTGGACGGTGCGCAACCCCGCGGTCGCGCTGTTCAAGGCGCCGAAGATCGACATGGTCAGGGACCTTTCCTGGGGGGGATGCGGGGCGCCTCAGGCGGCGCCCCGTCCTGTCATCGGCCGGGCGGCGGCTAGCGCTTCAGGCCCAGCACTTCCTGGAGCATTTCGTCGGACGTGGTGACGATCTTGGTGTTGGCGGAGTAGGTCCGCTGCGTCACGATCAGCTTGGTGAACTCGTCGGCGATATCGACGTTGGAGCCTTCCACCGTGTTGGAGATCACCTGTCCCGAGCCGTTCTGGCCGGCGTCGTTGAAGTTGGGCTTGCCGGCGTCGGCGGTTTCCAGGAACACGCCGCCGGCGTCGCGTTGCAGGGCGTTGGGGTTGTTGAAGGTGACCACCGGCACGCGGGCCACCGTCTTGCTGCGGCCGTTGTCGTAATTCACCAGCACCTCACCGTTCTCGCCGAACACCACGTCCTTGAACTGGCCGCGGGGCACGCCGTCCTGCACGAACTGCAAGACGTTGATCTCGCTGCCGGCATACTGCGTCACGCCGCCCGGCCGCTGGAACTGGCCCATGTTCAGCGTGATCTGCTGCTCGCCGAAGCCGTAGTTCACCGTGAAGGTGATGGTGGCGTCCGAAGCCTCGTTCTGGTTGGCCGCGGTGATGGCGGTGCCGGTGCCGGCGAAGGCGGTGGAGATGCGGGTCAGCGTGCCCACCGTTTCCGGCGTGGTGCCGAAGCTCAGCCCGATGTGGGCCGGCGTCTCGCCCACCACAGCCGTCTGCTGCACCGAGAACTGCTGCGCCGTCGCGTTGCTCACCGTCGGCGTGATGGTGGTGGCACCGGTGATCGTCAGACCCGTCGTGCCGGTCGTGACGGCCGAATAGCCAGCGCCGAGATCGCCATCGACCACCGCTTGGTTGATCGCGGCGGCGAAATAGGCCTGGACTTCGGCTGGTGTGTCGTACTGTTCGTAGTTGCTTGCCGTGATCTCCAGCGAGAAGGGGACGCCGTCCACATCGATGCTGTAGGTGTCGCCGACGTCGATCTGGGTGGAACCACCGAGCGTCACCAGACCGCCGGCCGCCGTGAAGGTGTTGGTGACGGCTGGGGTGGAGGCCGTCTTGGCGGTGAGCTGGATGACGCCGCCGGACGAGCTGGCGGTGACGGGCAGCGAGGTGTTGGAGTTGATGGAGTTGGCGAGTGCGGCGGTGATTTCCGCCATAGTCATCTCGGAGCCGGTGGTGGTGTAGGTGACCGGAGTACCGTTGATCTGCAGCGTGTAGATCGCGCCCACGTCGCCCGGCGTGCCGGTCAGCGTCACCGTCTGCTGCTGGCGCACCCCGGCCACGTTGGTCTGGGTGGTGGAGACGGTCAGCGTGTTGTTGCCGGACGCAACGTTGCTGATCGCGACGGTGGGGGAGGTGGTGAAATTGGCGCTGGATGCGTCCATCTGGAAGGTGATGACACTTCCGGTGGAGGACGCCGTGGCCAGCGTGGTCATCTGGTTGAACTTGTTGGCCAGCGCCTCCGCGACACCGGACATGTTCACGAAGCTGGCATAGTTCGCAGCGGTGACGGTGACGCGGGCGGTGACGTTGCCTTCCACGCCGCCGGTGTCCACCGTCACGCTGAACACGTCGCCGATGTCGACCTGCGTCTGCGGGAAGCTGTAGCGCCAGGATTCGCCGGTGGAGCTGGTGGAGACCGTCTGGGTGCCGTTGGCCACCGTGTTGTTGGTGGCCGTGCCCTGGTCCACCGTCTTGGTTACCCGGAAGGGCGTGCCAGCGTTGCGCGCGGTCAGCGAGATGATGGCGCCGTCCACCGTCGCGATCACCGGCGGCGACGGCGAGGCGGAGTTGATCTGGTTGGCCAGCGCCCCGGCCAGCCCGGAATAGGTGCGGATCGAGGCGACATTGTCCTTGGTGATCTTCAGAGAATAGTCGGTGCCGTCCACGTTGACCGTGTAGGTCTCGCCAATGCGCAGCCGGTCCACATTGGAGTTGGTGTCGTGCACGCCGCCCACCGTGACCGTCGTCACCTGCGGGATCGCCGTCTGGCCGGGGATGTTCTGCCCCAGACCGATGGCGACCGGGTTGCCGGTAAATGTGCCGGCCACCGGCTGGGCGCTGCTGCCTGGCGCGTCGATGGTCAGGCGCCAGTCGTTGGACGCCTGCTGGCGCCAGTTCAGGTTGACGGTGCGCGCGTTGCCCTGGGTGTCGAACACCTGGATGCTGGAGGTCGGGATGCGCACGCCCGGCGTCGGGTTGGCCGGCAGGTTGGCGGCGTAATCGATGCTCTTGGTCGCCTCCGGACGGTCGATCAGGGTGTTGACCTGGATCGGCTGGATCACATCCTTGTTGAGCTGGTTGGTCAGCGGATCGACCGTCCACCCGTTCAGCGCGAAGCCGGCGCTGTTCACCAGATAGCGGTTCTTGTCCAGCTCGAAGTCGCCGGCGCGGGTGTAGTAGACGTTGTCGGCGTTCAGCGTGCCGGTCTGCGTCTGCACCGTCTCGCCAACCTGCCCCGGGCCGTTCAGCCCGCTCGACAGCTTGGACACGCTGAAGAAGCCAGCACCCTGGATCGCCACGTTGGTCGGGCTCTGCACCTGGGTCAGGCTGCCCTGGATGTTGTTGGCGAAGATCGGCTGAGCCGTCACGCCGCCCGGCGAGTGGATGCGCGAGTTGGACTGGAGCACCAGCGTCTCGAACGCCGAGTTCACCCGCTTGTACCCGATCGTCTGGGCGTTCGCGATGTTGTCGGAGATGTGGCCAAGGGCGCGAGCCTGCGCGTTGAGGCCTGTGACGGCGGTCGTCAGCGAACCGTAAATGCTCATGGCCGCGGTGCTCCACTCGAAAGGGCAAGGTCAGTTGCCAGGGTAGAAGCAACACGCGTGCCAAGTCGGTGTGTGTGCGGCCGGGCGGTTTGCGGCGGGGAACGGAGCCCGGATTTTCCCCCCGGGGGGAATCTTTGTCCTAGCCGCCGTTGCCGCGGGTCGCTTCTTGCCGGGCGGCCAGCGCCCGCAGCGCCGCGGCCACCTCGTCCATCACCGTGTCCCAATCGCCCGGCCGGTCCTGCCGGAGCAGGCGCAGCGACGGGTACCACGGGCTGTCGGCGCGGTCGAGCAGCCAGCGCCAGTCGGGCGCGTAGGGCAGAAGCAGCCAGCAGGGCCGCCCCAGCGCCCCGGCCAGATGCGCGACCGCCGTGTCGACCGTCACCAGCAGGTCGAGCCCGGCGAGGATGGCCGCGGTATCGGCGAAGTCGCGCACCCCCTCGATCAGATCCGTCACCCCGGCGGGCACCGCCGCGCGCGCCTCCCCGGTCTGCAGGCTGAAGAACCGGACGCCAGGCACGGACAGCAGCGGCGCAAGATGGGACACCGGCAGCGAGCGGTTGTGATCGTTGACGTGGCGCGGGTTCCCCGCCCACACCAGCCCGACGCGCAGGCCGGCACCCCCCGCCATCCGCGGGCTCCAACGCGCCACCGCCGCCGGATCGGTCCGGAGATAGGCGTCGGCTTGTGGCATGTGGTCGAGGGTGGTGCCGAAGGCCGCGGGCAGGCTCATCAGCGGGCAGTGGGCGTCGTGCTCCGGCAGCGGGTCGCCGTGGCGGACCACCGTCACCCCTGGCCACAGCCCGTCGAACAGGCGCGTCAGGTGCGGGTGCACCTCCAGCAGGACCCGGCCGCCGCGCGCCGCCACCAGCGGCGCGTAGCGGGCGAACTGGATGCTGTCGCCGAAGCCCTGCTCGGTGTGCAGCAGGATGCGGCGCCCCTCCAGGGGCGTGCCGTCCCAGCGCGGCGTGGCGAAGCGTTTCCACCGCCACTCCAGCTCCGCGAATCCCCGCTCCAGGTCGCCCTGGATCAGCCGCGACACGGCGAGCGCCAGATGCGCCTCGGCATGGTCCGGCCGGACCCGCAGGACGGCGGCGAAACAGGATTCGGCCTGTGGGAAGTGGCGGGCGTCGCGCAGGACGGTGCCGAGATTGACCACCGTTTCCGCCCGCTCCGGCCGCAGCCGGTGGGCGCGGGTCAACCACCCATACGCTCCGGCGTGATCGGCCAGCGTGTGCAGAACCGCCCCCAGCGAGTCGGCCGCGTCGCCCTGCGCCGGGTCCAGCACCAGCGCCGCGCACAGGATCGCCGGCGCCTCATCCACCCGACCGGCGAGCCGCAGGGCGCCGGCGAGATGGGCCAGCACCGGGGCCGAGAGGGGCGCCAGGTGCCGCGCCCGCGTCAGCCGCCGCACCGCCGTCGGCCCGTCGCCCGTCTGCGCCGCCACCACGCCCAGCAGGTGCAGGGCGGTGGGCTGCGCCGGGTCGTCGGCAAGCAGCCGCCGGTACGCGGCTCCCGCGGTGTCCAGCCGGCCGGCCATGTGGAGGTTGACGGCGGCGTCGAGAGGGGTCAGCTCTGTTCCCATCCGTCTTGTCTACACGCGCCGCCCCGTCCGGGCGAGCGCCGCGTTCCGGGAGTGCACCACCATCATGGACGAGCGTTTGCCGACCGGCCTCTGGGTGATGGCGCATGTCCGGGCCGCCGATGCCCAAGGCATCCCGATGACCATTGCCCGGAAAGGCGATCCCAGCCGCGGCACGGTGATGGTGAAGGTCAACCGCCTCGATCGGACCTTCACGGTCCTGGTGCAGACCCGTCGCGAGGAGCGGCTGGTGTGGACCCGCGGCACCGGGTCGGAGCCGGTGGACGAGCCGGCCGCCGACGCGTACATCGCCCGCCAGCTCCGCTACGACCCCGACCTGTGGGTGGTCGAGGTGGAGGACCGCCAGGGGCGGCATTGGTTCGAAGGGCCGGTGCTGTAACCCGAAGGCCGGTTACAGTCCGTTACACGGCAACTGTTGCGAATGCCTCGCATTACCAATATGCTGCGCCCCGACGGAGACTGGTGCGCTGCGGCAGGGCACGACCTCGGCATGGTGTCACAACAGCGAAACGACGGGTATGACGAAGACGCCGGATCAGGGGCGCCGGGGGTTCTGGCTCAAGCATCTGCATCGGTGGCACTGGATCAGCTCGGCGCTCTGCCTGATCGGCATGATGCTTTTCGCGGTCACCGGCTTCACCCTCAACCACGCGGGTTCGATCGAGGCGAAGCCGCGGGTGACCACCCAGCGGGCGACCCTGCCGGCGGATCTCGCGGCGCTGCTGGAGGCGACGCCCCCGGCGGGAAGCACGGCGCTGCCCGGCGCCGTCACCGACTGGATCGGGCGGACGCTGGCGGTGGATACCGCCGGCCGCGACGCCGAATGGTCGGCCGACGAGGTCTATGTCCCGCTGCCGCGTCCGGGCGGCGACGCGTGGCTGAGCATCGACCGCGCGGTCGGGGCGATCGAGTACGAGCGCACCGACCGCGGCTGGATCTCCTACCTCAACGATCTCCACAAGGGGCGCAACACCGGCGATGCGTGGTCGTGGTTCCTCGACCTGTTCGCCGGGGCCTGCCTCGTCTTCTGCATCACCGGGCTCTTCCTGCTGCATCTGCACGCGGGTAACCGCCCGACCACATGGCCGGTGGTCGGGCTGGGTCTGGTGATGCCGCTTCTGCTGGCCGTCCTGTTCATCCATTGAGGGGCTTAGTCCATGCGCACCTGGGTGCCGGTCGCCGTGACCGGTCTGCTGACCGGCCCGGCCGCCGCGGCCGACATGACGGTCAAGGTCGAGATCCCCACGCTGTCCGTGGCGGAATACCACAAGCCCTACGTCGCCGTGTGGGTCGAGAAACCCGACCAGAGCGTCGTCGGCAACCTCGCGGTCTGGTACAGCCTCAAAATGCGCGACAACGAAGGCGTCAAGTGGCTGAAGGACCTGCGCCAGTGGTGGCGGCGCAGCGGCCGGTCGCTGGAGATGCCGGTCGACGGACTCTCCGGCGCTACCCGCGCCCCCGGCTTGCACGAGGTGGATACCAAGGCGCTTCCGCTCGCCTCCCTGCCGCCCGGCGACTACGCGCTGGTGGTGGAGGCCGCGCGCGAGGTGGGCGGGCGCGAGCTGCTGCGCGTGCCCTTCCAGTGGCCCCCGGGCAAGCCCGTGACCGGGACGGCCAAGGGCGAGAGCGAGCTGGGCACCGTCACCATCGACCTGAAGCCCTGACGAACGGAGGGAACGCCCCCATGCACAAGAAGATCGCCGCGCTGGCTCTGGCACTTACGGTCGCCCTGCCGTTGACGGCCGAGGCGCACCGCGCCTGGATGCTGCCCTCCGCCACCGTGCTGTCGGGCAAGGACCCGTGGGTCACGGTCGATGCCGCGGTGTCCAACGACCTGTTCTATTTCGAGCATTTCCCGCTCCAGCTCGACGGGCTGGCGGTGATGGCGCCCGACGGGTCGCCGGTGAAGACGGAGAACGCCAGCACCGGCCGCTACCGCAGCACCTTCGACGTGCACCTGACCCAGCCCGGCACCTACAAGATGGCGGTGGCCGGCGACAACCTCTTCGCCAGCTACAAGCTGGACGGCCAGCCGAAGCGTTGGCGCGGCACGCCGGAGAAGCTGTCGGAGATCCCCGCCGCCGCGACCGATCTCAAGATTCGTCACTCGCAGCGCCGGCTGGAGGTCTTCGTCACCGCCGGCAAGCCCTCCGACGGCGTGCTCACGCCGACCGGCAAGGGTCTGGAGCTGGTGCCGGTCACCCACCCCAACGACCTGTTCGCCGGGGAGCTGGCGCGGTTCACCCTGCTGCTCGACGGCAAGCCAGCCTCCGGCATCGAGGTGGAGGTGGTGCCCGGCGGCAACCGCTACCGCACCAAGCTCAACGACATGACGGTGAAGACCGACGACAAGGGCGGCTTCGCGGTCACCTGGCCGGAGCCCGGCATGTACTGGCTGAGCGCCGACGTCACGGACAAGAACCCGTCGGTCCCGCAGGCGTCCGAGCGCACCGCCAGCTACACCGTCACGCTGGAAGTGCTGCCGCAGTGACCGTCACGGCCGCGCCCGACCGCCGCGTCCTCATCCCGCCGACGCTGGACGATTCCGGCCTGCGGCCGGGCTTGCGGCCGGTGCACACGCTGTCCGGGCGGACCATGGGGACGACGTGGTCGGTCAAGCTGGTGCCGCCGCCCGGCATGCATGTGCCGGACCTGCGCTACGGCATCCAGTCCCGGCTCGACCGGGTGGTGGCGGAGATGAGCCACTGGGACCCCGCCTCCGACCTCGGCCGCTTCAACCGGGCGCCCGCCGGGGCGTGGCAGGAATTGCCGGAGGACTTCGCGGCGGTGCTGGACTGCGCGCTGACCGTGGCCCGGGACAGCAGCGGGGCCTATGACCCCACCGTCGGGCCGCTGGTGGATCTCTGGGGCTTCGGCCCCGACGGCACCCGCGACCGCACCCCCGATCCCGCCGCAGTGGAGGAGGCGCGCGCTCTCTGCGGCTGGCATCGTCTCGAACTGGACCGGGAGGGCCGTCGCGCCCGCCAGCCGGGCGGGTTGCGGCTCGACCTCTCCTCGGTCGCCAAGGGCTTCGGCGTTGACGCGGTGGCGCGGCACCTGGTGGCGCTGGGAATCGACAGCCACCTTGTCGAGGTCGGCGGGGAGCTGCGCGGGCGGGGCATCAAGCCGGACGGCATGCCCTGGTGGGTCGCGCTGGAGACCCCGCCCGACGCGGCGGCTGGCGGTGCCGGCGCCGCCGTGGTCGCCCTGCACGGGCTGGCGGTCGCCACCTCCGGCGACTACCGCCGCTTCTTCGAGGCGGGTGGGGTGCGCTACGCCCACACGCTCGACCTGCGGGCGGGGCGGCCGGTGGCGAACCGGCTGGCGTCCGTCACCGTGCTTCACCCCTCCTGCATGTGGGCCGACGCCTTCGCCACCGCGCTGACGGTGCTGGGCCCGGTGGAAGGCATGGCCTTCGCCGAGGGCCGCGGTCTTGCCGCGCTGTTCCTGATCCGCGGCGAGACGGGGCTGGAGGAGCGGCTGTCGCCAGCACTGACGGAGATGTTGGAATGATCGATCTCTCGCTCGACCCCGCCACGACACGGACGGCGTTGGCCGCCGCGATCCTGCTCGGCTACACCGTCTTTTGCGGGCTGGTCGTCAGCCGTCACCGGCGCGCGCGCGGACGGCTGGCGGCGCTGGCCGGGCCTCTGCCGGAGGCCCGGACCGAAGCGGGCGCGGAGACGGTGCTCGTCGCCTACGCCAGCCAGACCGGTTTCGCCGAGCGACTGGCCCTGCGCACCGCCGGTGCGCTGCGCGCGAGCGGCACGCCGGTGCGCGTAGCGCCGCTGGACGGCGTGACCACCGACGCCTTGGCCGCCTGCGGGCGCGCCCTGTTCGTCGTCAGCACCGCCGGCGACGGCGCCCCGCCCGACAACGCCGTCGACTTCACCCGCCGCGTTATGGGCGGGGCTGCCGATCTGCGCGGCCTGCGCTACGGGCTGCTGGCGCTGGGGGACCGGGAATATGTGCAGTTCTGCGCCTTCGGCCGGGCACTCGACGCGTGGCTCCACCGACAGGGGGCGGCGGCGCTGTTCGACCGGGTGGAGGTCGATGGCAGCGACGAGGGAGCGCTGCGCCACTGGCAGCACAATCTGACTGTCGCCGGCGGGCGCGCCGACATGGCGGACTGGAGCACGCCCGACTACGGCCGCTGGCGGCTGGCCGCGCGCCGGCACCTGAACCCCGGCAGCCCCGGTGCCCCGGTCTTCCATGTGGTGCTGACCCCGCTGGACGGGCCGCAGGGGTGGAAGGCCGGCGACATCGCCGAGATCGGCCCGCGCGATCCCGTGGATCCCGACCGCAAGCTCCCCCACCGCGCCTATTCCATCGCCTCGACCCCCGAGGACGGAGGCATCGAGCTTCTGGTGCGGCAGGTGCGCGGGCCCGACGGGCGGCTCGGCATCGGCTCGGGCTGGCTGACGGAGCATGCCGCCGTCGGGGCGGAGATCGCCGTGCGCGTGCGCGAGAACCGCGGCTTCCACGGGCCCGCCGACGACCGGCCGATGATCCTGATCGGCAACGGAACGGGGATCGCCGGCCTGCGCGCCCACCTGCGGGAGCGGGCGCGGGCGGGGCATCGGCGCAACTGGCTGCTGTTTGGCGAGCGCAGCCCCCGGCACGACCGCCCCTTCGCCGCCGAGATCGCCCGCTGGCAGGCGGATGGCGTGCTTGAGCGGCTGGACCTCGCCTTCTCCCGCGACCCCGCCGATCCCGCCTATGTGCAGGACAGGCTTGCCGCGGCGGGTCCGGAGGTCGCGCGCTGGGTGGCCGACGGTGCTGCGGTCTATGTCTGCGGCAGCCTCCAGGGCATGGCCGCCGGCGTCGCCGGCGCCCTGACCGCGATCCTTGGCGAGCAGACGCTGGAAACCATGGCCGCGGAGGGCCGCTACCGCCGCGACGTGTACTGACTCACCGAAGGAACGGGTTGTACAGACGTTCGTCGCCGATGGTGGACATCGGCCCGTGGCCAGGGATGAATTCCACCTCGTCGCCGAGCGGCAGCAGCTTGGTGGTGATGGAGCGGATCAGGTCGGCGTGGCTGCCGCGCGGGAAGTCGGTGCGCCCGACCGAGCCGGCGAACAGCACGTCGCCGACCACGGCCAGCTTTGACGCGCGGTGGACGAACACCACATGGCCCGGCGTGTGCCCGGGGCAGTGCAGCACCTCCAGCGTCTGGTTGCCGACGGTCACCGTGTCCCCCTCCTCCAGCCAGCGACCGGGGGTGAAGGTGGGCGTGGGCGGGAAGCCGAACATCTGGCTCTGCGCCGGCAGCCCGTCGATGAGGAACTGGTCCTCCCGCTGCGGCCCCTCGATCGGCAGCCCCAGCTTCTCCGACAGGGGGGCGACGGCGCCGACATGGTCGATGTGGGCGTGGGTGACCAGAATCTTCTCGACCGTCACGCCGTTGGCGGCGATGGCGCGCTCGATCAGCGGAATGTCGCCGCCGGGATCGACCACGGCGCCGCGCATCGTCTCCGGGCACCAGAGGAGCGAGCAGTTCTGCTGGAACGGGGTCACCGGGACGATGGCGTAGCGCATGCGCGGGTCCTGTCTTCGGGCATGGAAGGCGGCCGTCAGCCTAGGGAGGACGGCCGGTCCCGGCAAGCGCTTCCGCCGGTCTCGGTACCGCGGGCGCGGGCGCAGAAAAAATAAGCACGCATCCATACGATTTAATCCGTATCCGCAATATAGTTCCTGCTGCGGCGATGATCGAATGGCCGCACCCTCGCCACCCAGATGAGTTCACAAGATGATGAACGACAGCAACGCACCGGGTCCGGCGGAAAGCCGGGCGCGGGTCTGGAAGTACACGGCGCTCGGCACTAGCGCCGTGGCGATCATCGCCATCATCGTCGGTATCACCCAGGCCAACCACGCGAGCGACCTGGAGCGGCAGCTCGCCGACACTCAGGCGCAGATGCAGACGCTGGGCAACGACCGCAACGCCGCCCTGGAACGTGGCCGCGGCCTCGAGCAGCAGTTGGCCGCCGCGACCCAGGCGCGCCAGCAGGCCGAGGCGTCGGTGGCCGACCTCAACACGAAGATGCGGCAGGCGCAGGAGCAGGCCTCGCAGCAGCTCGCCTCGGTAACGCAGGAGCGTGACCAGGGTGCCGCCCAACTGCGGTCGCTCACGCAGGAGCGCGATGGCTTGGCCGAACAGGTCACCGGCGCGCAGCAGCGCGTGTCCGCGATGGAGGGCGAGCGCGAGCAGGCGCGCAACGAGCTAACCGCGTTGCAGCAGCGGGTCGAGCAGGAGCAGCTCCTGCGCCAGACCACCGAGCAGCAGCGGGCGGTGATCGCCGATCTGGAGAAGCAGGTGCAGACGCTCCAGGACCGGCGCGCGGGCATCGGCGAGGAAATCCAGAAGGCGACGGCCGAGCTGGCCCGCATCAACCAGGAGACCACGTCCGCCGCCGAAAGCCTGCAGCGTACCGTCGGCTCCAACCGCGAGATGACGGCCCAGGCGGCCCAGCTCCAGCAGCAGCTCGCGGCGGCGCAGAAGTCGGTGAGCGAGGGCACCAGCCGCGTCACCGCGCTGACTGACGAGATGAACCGCCTGACCGAGCGCATCAACGGCGCCCGCCAGGAGGAGGCGCAGCTCAGCACCCGCGTCGCCACGCTCAACGGCGAGATCGCGGAGAAGAGCCGGGAGGCCGCCACCTACACCCAGCAGCTCGCCGAGGCGCAGGCAGCCCTCGCCCAGGCCCGCCAGTCGCTTGGCGGCACGGTCGGCAATACGGCCGGGCAGGGCGGTGGCAGCGCCAACCAGAACGCTCCGGCCGGCTCCGGCGCTTCCCAGCCCCAGGCTCAGCCGGAAGGCCAGCCGGCGGAGCAGCCGCAGCAGCAGAGCCAGTAACCATCCCGTCCGAACGCCGAAACGCCCGCCGGAGTGATCCGGCGGGCGTTTTGTTTTCCTTCGGTCAACCAGCGACCACCGGCGCCGTCCGCTTCCGGCGCAATCCGGTCAACCGGCCGATGGCGTCGCGTTCGAAGGGGGTGAAGGGCCAGGCGAGCAGCACCAGCAGGCCGAACAGCAGCACCGGTCCGCCGATGGCGAGCGCCTGCATCGCCATGGCGCCGAGATTGGGCATCGCGGTGCCGAGGTCCGGCATGACGGTCAGAGTGACCGCCATCGTCACCGCCGTGCACAGCCCCAGCCGCGCATAGCCCGACGTGTCGAAGCGGTAGGGGAAGCCGCGGCGTGCCAGCGCCAGGATGATCACGGCGTGCGACAGGATCTCGCCGACCAGCAGCGCCGCCACCAGCCCGACGGGACCGGCCCCGGCCAGCAGCAGCACGGCCCCCAGCGGCAGCGCCACCACGCTGGCCAGCGACCCGACCGAGGTCAGCTCCGGCACGTTGAGGATGTTGGTCAGCAGCGACAGCACCACCCGGTGGCTCTGCGCCACCAGGAAGGCGACGAAGCCGGCGGCCACCAGCCACTGGTCGGCGAACTTGCCGTCCGACAGCAGGGACAGCAGCGCGTCGCCGCCGGACACCGTCAGCACCAGCAGCGGCAGCAGGACCAGCAGGTTGCCCTTGTAGAGGAGCTGCACATGGTCGAGCAGCCGGTCGAAGCGGCCGTCGACGCTGTAGGCGGCGACGATCTTCGGCCGCGCCAGAGTGATCAGGATGGTGATCGGCAGGTAGCGCCGGATCTGCTCCGCCAGCGTGCGGCAGAAGCCGAAGCCGGCCATGGCCGCCGGTCCCGCCATGGACGCCCCCACCAGCAGCAGCGTGTTCGCCCCGGCAAGGCTGGAGACGAGCTGGGCCACGTAGTTGTGCCCGGCGATGGCCGCCATGTCCCGCATCGGCGGCGGGGTCCAGCCCTCCACCCGCTCATGGCCCTGCGTGCGTCGCGCCAGGATCCAGGCGGTCTGCGCCAGCGTCGCCAGGAAGGCCGCGGCCGACGCCCAGATCTCGGCGATCACGACCTCGTGCAGGACCAGCCCGTCCTGCATCCAGACGAAGACAAGCGCGGCGAAGATGACGCCGCGCAGGGCGGCGTTGACCTGGGAATGGCCCGGCATCAGCAGGGGGTCGAAGATCTCCCCCCGCACGGCGCGGGCAAAGCCCTCCATCAGCACCACGAGGAGATAGATCGCGAACTCGTCCTCATGACCGCCGATGCCGAACCACGCCGCCACCTCGTGCGCGACGCCCAGCAGCAGCCCGGCGCACAGGCCGAGCGTCACCAGACGCACCGCCAGATAGCCGGCGATCAGTCGCCGCATGTCGCGGCTGGAGCCGTGGATGCGGTATTCCGGCACGTAGCGCGCGGTCACCCAGTCCAGCCCCAGCCCCGTGTAGGTGATGGACAGCGCCAGCACCGACAGCAGGATTGTGTAGACGCCGAACTCGGCGACGCTCAGGCCGCGGGCGATCAGCACCATGGCGGCCAGCGTCAGCGCCGCCGACACCACCCGTCCGCACATCATGGAGACGAAGCCGCGCCGCAGCACCTTCAGGGAGTAGAGATCGACCCTCACCGCATCACCTCACCGCCGGACCTCACCGGACAACCAGCACGTCGGACAGCGGCTTGCGGGCGGAGAACGCCACGCGCAGCCGTTCGGGCAGATGGCCGACGGCCACCATCATGATCACCAGTTCGCTGTCGGGGATGCCGGCGGCGGCGCGCATGGCGGCGTCCGTCTCGCGCGTGACGCTCCAGTTCAGCATGCAGGCGCCGAGCCCCAGCGCGTGCAGCGCGTGCACCAGCGACATGGCGAACAGCCCGCCGTCGATCCAGCCCTGGTAACGCTCGCCGACGCTGGTGAAATGCTGGAGATCGGATGTCACCACGAGGAGCTGCGCCGCCCCGTCGCCGAAGCCGCGGTTGCCGTTCTGGAAGGACAGCAGGTTCTTCCGCTGCTCCGGATCGGTGAAGGCGTAGGCCTTCCAGGGCTGGCGGTTGCAGACCGACGGCGTGCGCTGCGCCATGCGCACGGCGCGCTCGATGAGCTCCAGCCCGACCGGCTCGCCGGAGAAGTGGCGCACGCTGTGGCGGCTGCCGAAGAAGGATTCCGGGTCGGCGGGCAGGGTGGCCAGGACAGTCGCTCGCTCCACAGCGCGCGTGCCGCCGCAGGGCTCGCCCGCCGGTGGGGCCGCACCCATCGTGGCGTAGCGGGCGAGGGCCGCGTCCACCTCCGCGTGGGCTATGCCGTGACCGCGGTTGAAGGCCTGGTACTCGGCCAGCGTGGCGATGCCCGACCTTGCGGCGTCGTCCGGGCCGAAGCGGTGGAACTGCTGGTCGAGCAGCGTGATCAGGGTCCGCACCGCGTCCGCCCCGAAGCCGGGGCGCGGGGCGGGCAGGGCGAGACCCTTCTCGATCCGATGGTAATTCAGCGTGACGAGCGCGGTGAGCTGCTCCCGGCTCAGCTCCGCCTTGGCCAGCGACGACCAGCGCCGGTAGCGGGCGGCGTCGTACAGCAGGTTGGCGACGAGCTGGCGCGCGGCACGCGCGCCGCGGGCGGCGGCGGCCAGCCCCCGCACCGCACCGTCCGGCATCACGCGCGACAACGCCGCGCGCTTCCAGGAGACCGGTGGGGGGAGCGCCAGGCTGGTCACGGCGTCTTGCGACATGGTCCCTCTCGGGCTTGGGATGCAGGAGGCGCACCCGCGGCGGTGGCGCCGCGGGGGATCAGGCGTGTGATGATACGCGGCGCGCCCCGCCGCCCCGCGCCGGCTTCGGGATTAACGCGCGCGATCATCCGGGGTAGCGGCGCGGCGTGAGGCAAGCCCGACCGGAAGTGCCGGAGCGGCGCTCCCGCGCCATCCGGGTGCGGCGGCGGTAGATGGGACGCACCACGCGGACAAAGGGCGATGACGCGTCCGCGCCCTGTCATTGGTGGTGCGTGCGCCATACCTGATGGGCCCCAGCAACCGACCGATGACAGCGGGCGAGGCGGCGATGGCGTTGCGCATCTACTTCACGGGGCACCGTTCCTTCTGCAATCACGGCTGCGAGGCGCTGGTGCGTTCCGCCGCGTCGCTCTACCGGCAGGCCTTCGGAGCCGTGGAGTTCCTGGTGCCGTCCGCCGACCCGGCGGAGGACACCCGCTTCTGGCCGGACGCGGCCGACCATGGCGTGCGGTTCGTGCCGGTGGTGGACCCCTGGCCGGGCCACCGCTGGTGGGAGCGCGCGGTGCGCCGCGTGCCCGGCTGGGGCCGCCTGCCCTGGCCGCCGGCCCCGCTCGACCCCGGCACCCGCGCCGCGCTGGACGAGACCGACCTGCTGATTTCCACCGGCGGTGACAACTACTCGCTCGATTACGGACTGGTGTCGCTCTTCACCATGATCGGCACCGACGGGGCGGCCATGGACCGCGGCATTCCGGCGGTGCTGTGGGGGGCCTCCGTCGGGCCGTTCGACGCGGCACGCCACGTCCTGCCCGCGGTCCGCCGCCATCTCGCCCGGTTCGACGCGCTGGTGGTGCGGGAAACGGCGACGCTGGACTATCTGAAGGCCCAGGGGCTGGAGGCGCGCCTGTCGCTCGCGACCGACCCCGCCTTCCTGATGGCGGCGGAGGAGACGTCGCTGATGCCCTTCTGGCCGCGGGAGACCGGGCAGGGCACGGTGGCGCTCAACATCAGCCCGATCATCCTGCGCCGCCACGCCGGTGCCGGCGGCCGGAACCTTGAGGACGAGATGGTCGCCTTCGCGCTCGACCTCGCGTCGCGCGGCTACGGCGTGCTGTTCGTGCCCCACGTGGTGGGGCAGTCCGGCAGTGGGCAGAAGTGCGACCACGCGCTGATGGCGCGGTTGCTGGAGCGCACCGGCACCGCCGGCGGCCGGATCGCCCTGCTGCCCCGGCGCTTCAACGCGCCTCAGATCAAGCACGCGCTGGCGCGCTGCCGTTTCGTCATCGGCGCCCGCACCCATTGCACCATCGGTGCGCTGTCCAGCGGCGTGCCCACTCTGTCCATCGCCTATTCGATCAAGGCGACCGGCATCAACCGCGACCTGTTCGGCGACGAGCGCTACGTGCTGGACGGTGCCTCGCTGACCCGGGCCGCCCTTGAGGACGGGCTGGCCCGGCTGGTCGCCGACGAGGGTGTCATCCGCGCCACCCTGACCGCCCGCAAGCCCGACTGGGGCGCGTCGCTGGAGCGCGCCGTGGCCTCCGTGCGGGCGGCGGTGGAGGCGCGCGGCGGCGCGTCCTTCGGGCAGCGCTACCCCCTTCGCGCCGCGGCCGGCCCGTCCGGCGTCGCCTGCGACTGAACGCGTGTATCCGGTGGTGGCCCGGTCATCTGTCCGCGGCTGCCCTGGAGAGTCGCGGAACCACCCAAGGAACCCAAAAAAGTCAAAAGAAACATTGATGGGCGGTCCGCAAGAAGACACATTCCACTTGTCGCGCTCAATTAAAACATACAATTCAAAGTAATAATCACTCGGCATTTTCAGCTTCGTATTCAGCCAACATCACACGATGCGGTGATGGTCATTGCCGTCACCGGGAGGATCGGCGTCACGGAACTCCGTCGGCGCACGAAGACTTCCTTTGCCTGACATGGGTGGAGATCTTCATGAAAGTGCTGATCGTCTTCGGCACGCGGCCGGAAGCCATCAAGATGGCGCCGCTGCTGAAGCGGATGGAGGCCACGCCCGGCCTGACGCCGGTGGTCTGCGTCACCGCGCAGCACCGGCAGATGCTGGACCAGGTGCTGGAGCTCTTCGACATCCGCCCCGACTACGACCTCGACCTGATGAAGGACGGGCAGGGGCTCTCCTACGTCACGAGCGCCGTTCTCAACGGGCTCAAGCCGGTGATCGAGGACTGCCGTCCCGACCGCATCCTCGTCCAGGGCGACACCACCACCACCATGGCGGCGGCGCTGGCCGGCTTCTACGCCCGCGTGCCGGTGGGCCACATCGAGGCGGGGCTGCGCACCGGAAACATCCAGTCCCCCTGGCCGGAGGAGATGAACCGGCGGCTGACCACCGTCATCGCCGACCTGCATTTCCCGCCGACCACCCAGTCGCGCGACAACCTGCTGCGCGAGGGAGTGGCGGTGGAGCGGGTGCTGGTCACCGGCAACACGGTGATCGACGCGCTGCTCTTCGCCGTGGACCGCATCGAGCGCGACGCGGAGCTCCGCCGCTCGCTCGACACCCGCTTCCCCTTCCTGGAGGAGATGGAGCGGCAGGGCCGCCGCATGATCCTCGCCACCGGCCACCGGCGCGAGAATTTCGACGGCGGGCTGGAGCGGGTGTTCACCGCGCTGTCCTGGCTCGCCGAGCGGCCGGACGTGTCGATCGTCTTCCCTGTGCACATGAACCCGAACGTCCGCCGGGCGGCCGACGCGGTGCTGAAGGGCCTGCCCAACGTGCACCTGATCGAACCTCAGGAATACCTGCCCTTCGTCCACCTGATGCGCCGCTCGCACCTGATCGTCACCGACAGCGGCGGCGTGCAGGAGGAGGCGCCCTCGCTGGGCAAGCCCGTGCTGGTCACCCGCGACACCACCGAGCGGCCGGAGGCGGTGACCGCCGGCACGGTCGAGCTGGTCGGCCCCTCGGCCGAGGCGGTCGCCCGCCACGCCACCCGTCTGCTCGACGACCCCGACGCCTACGGCCTCATGAGCCGGGCGCACAACCCCTATGGCGACGGCCGCGCCAGCGACCGCATCGTTGAGAGGCTGCTCCATGAAAACCGTCAGTAAGGTCTCCGTCATCGGGCTGGGCTACATCGGCCTGCCGACCGCCGCGGTCTTCGCCGACCGCGGCGTGGAGGTGGTCGGCGTCGATGTGACCGAAAGCGTGGTCCAGCGCATCAACGCCGGCGAACCGCACTTCGTCGAGCCGAACCTGGCCGCCCTGGTGCGCCGCGTGGTGGAGGCGGGCAAGCTGCGCGCCTCGCTCACCCCGGAGCCGGCCGACGTGTTCATCGTCGCCGTGCCCACCCCGTTCCAGGACATCGAGGGCCACCATTGGCCCGACGTCAGCTACATCGAGCGCGCTGCCCGCGCCATCGCCCCGGTGCTGAAGCCGGGCAATCTGGTGATCCTCGAATCCACCTCCCCCGTCGGCACCACCGAGCGGATGTGCGGCTGGATGGCGGAGGAGCGGCCGGACCTGACCTTCCCCACCCAGAAGGGCGAGACGTCGGACATCCGCGTCGCCCATTGCCCGGAGCGCGTGCTGCCCGGCAAGATCCTGGACGAGGTGGTCAACAACGCCCGCGTCATCGGCGGCATCACCCGCAAATGCGCCCAGCAGGCGCTGCAGGTCTACAAGATCATCTGCGAGGGCGAGTGCCGCCCCACCGGCGCCCGCACGGCCGAGCTGGCGAAGCTGACCGAGAACGCCTACCGCGACGTCAACATCGCCTTCGCCAACGAGCTGTCGGTCATCTGCGACCGCCTGAGGATCAACGTGTGGGAGCTGATCAAGCTCGCCAACCTGCACCCGCGCGTGGACATCCTGCGCCCCGGTCCGGGCGTCGGCGGCCACTGCATCGCGGTGGATCCCTGGTTCATCGTCGACAGCGCGCCGGAGGAGGCCCGTCTGATCCGCGCCGCCCGCGAGGTCAACGACAGCAAGCCCGGCTTCGTCTGCGCCAAGGTGCGGGAGAAGGCGCGCTCGCTGGTCAAGCCGGTCATCGCCTGCCTCGGCCTGTCCTACAAGAAGGACGTGGACGACCTGCGCGAGAGCCCGGCCGTGCACATCGTCGCCGAACTCGCCAAGCAGAACATCGGCCGTATCCTCGTCGTCGAGCCGCACATCTCCGCCCTGCCGAAGGAATTGCAGGGGCTGGACCTGGAGCTGTCCGACTTCGACCACGCCATGGACCAGGCCAACATGGTGGTCCTGCTGGTCGATCATATGACCTTCCTGACCGTCGATCACGACATCCTCAAGGACAAGTTCGTCATCGACACGGTCGGGGTGTGGTGAGGGGAGGGCGTTCCTGAGCCGGGCCCCCACCCCGACCCTCCCCCATCTTCGACGGGGGAGGGTTTGGGTGGG
>OFDN01000832.1_pt1 | contig 22876 bp, 19 predicted proteins | sample 1520971 | NCBI WGS metagenome assembly OFDN01 (sample SAMEA94257418, study PRJEB24077) | hot springs metagenome | biome: Aquatic biome; feature: Geographical feature; material: Water | place: India | collected 2012-06-12 | depth 5 m
GCGCGACGCGACCACGCGACCGCCGGAGCCGATGCCGGCCCCCGTCCCCGCCCCTGCCCCTGCCTCCGAGCCGCAAGCGGCATCCGCCCCGGCGCCGACGGTTGCCGCGCCGCCCGAGCCGCCGCAGTCGCCGTTCGTGGCGAGCCTGCGGAAGTTTGCCGGGACACAGGCGGCGATCTTCGTGGTCGGCCAGATCTCGGACGCGCCCGCCGTCGGCGCGACGATCTCGGCCGATCTCGTCCAGGCCGGATGGCTGCCTCAGACCTGGACCTGGGGCGGCGTGGCCGGGATCTACGGCGTCGTCGTGCTCGTCCGCGACGACAGCGACGCGGCCGTGCACGACGCCGCGGCGGCCCTCGTGGCGGCCTTGGGCACGGCCGGCTTCAGCGCCACCAAAGGCGACTGGCCGGCGAACTGGGGCCGGTTCCGCGGCACGCTCAACGGACCGCAGACACCCAGCCCGACCGACGCCGCCATCCGCATCGTCGTGGGAGAGAAGGCGCGCAGGACGCCCTGATCGAGCCATGGCACGAACACCGGTTTGGGGGCATTCTGGGGCCGAAGATCGGAGTTCTTGATGGCCCTCCTCGGCAAGGGAATGTTGCTCACCTTCACGGAAGTGTCGGCACGCGACGAGCGCGACTACAACGAGTGGTATAATCGCGAGCACATAGACGATCGCATCAACCTGCCGGGCTTCCACCGCGGCCGCCGGTACGTCGCAGTGAGCGCCAGGCCCAAGTATCTCGCGGTCTACGAATGCGACACCGTCGCCATCCTCGGCACGCCGAACTATCTGCAGACGCTGGACCACCAGACGCCGTGGAGCCAGCGGGTGATGGCGCGCTTCACCCACTTCACCCGCATGACCCTTCGCGTCCATGTCGACCGGACGCACGGGGTGGGAACGACCCTGGCCACGGTGCGATTCGTGCCGAACCCGCACCGGCGAAAGGCCCTGATCCAATGGCTCTCCGAGCTGGGCTTGCCGAAGCTCGTCGCGCGTCCCGGCGTGCTGGGCGCCGCCGTCGGCGAGAACGACCTCGAAGTGGTCCATGCGCCCCTGCAGGACAAGAGCATGGATCATCCCAGGGTCGACGAGTCCGAATGGGTCGTCTTGATCGAAGGTTCGGATGTCGCTGCCGTCGGTGCCGCCGCGCGGTCTCTGCTCACGCAGGCACGGCGCAGATCCTTCGGCATCGAGGCCGCGCCGACAATCGGCACCTGGCGCTTCCTGTTCGGCAACCAGCGATGACGTTTCTTTGACCCATCGTTGATCGCCCCATCGGCTAGGGTCCGTCCGTGTCCAATCAGCGTATCATCTCCTGGCTGAGGCTCGCGACGCTGGTCGCCCTCTGCCTGCCCGCCCTCGATCTCGCCTGGCGCTGGTACACCGGCGACCTCGATCCGCGCCCCGTGACCCTCGCCACGCATGCCACCGGCGACTGGGCGGTCGTGTTCCTGCTGGTATCGCTGGCGCTGACACCGGCCCGCGTGATCTTCGACTGGTCGCCCCTCATCCACATAAGGCGGCGCGTCGGCGTCGCGGCCGCGCTCTATGCCACAGCCCATCTGCTGATCTACGTCCTCGACCAGAAATGGGACCTGGTCGTCGTCGCCACGGAGATCGTGAAGCGGTTCTATCTCACGATCGGCTTCGTATCCCTGCTGGTGCTCGTCGCGCTCGCGATCACCTCGACCAACGGCTGGCAGAAGAAGTTGAAGCGCAACTGGAAGCGCCTGCACTGGCTCGTCTATCCCGCGGTCACCCTGGCGATCCTGCATTTCTTCATCCAGTCCAAGGTGAAGATCGGCGAAGCGGCCTTCGCGGCCGGGCTTTTCGCCTGGCTGATGCTGTGGCGCGTCCTGCCGGCGGAAGTGCGCAAGGGCTTCCTCGGACTCTTCCTGCTGGCGGCCGGCGCCACGCTGATCACGGTCGTCTTCGAGGCCTCGTGGTACGGGCTGGTGAACAAGATCGACCCGCTGCGCGTGCTGGCCGCCAATCTCGATCCCGAACTGGTGCCACGGCCGGCGCAGAAGGTGCTGGCCGCCTCCCTGCTGGTGATCGTGCTGGTGGCACTTCGGCGCGGCCTCGCCGCGGCGAGCCGGCTCTGGACGCAGCGCTATATCCGGCGGACTATATCGACTTCCTGACCAGGAAGAGGACATGACTCCGGAAGAATGGACGGCCGTGCGGCTGAGCCTCCTGATCGCCACGACAGCGACGATCTTCAGCCTGCCGCTCGGCATCGCCATCGCCTGGCTGCTGGCGCGCGGGCGCTTCTGGGGCAAGAGCGTGCTCGACACGCTGGTCCACCTGCCGCTGATCCTGCCGCCGGTCGTCACCGGCTACCTGCTGCTGCTCTCTTTCGGCCGGCGTGGGCCGATCGGCTCGTTCCTGGACGAGGAGTTCGGCATCGTCTTCTCCTTTCGCTGGACAGGCGCGGCGCTCGCCTGCGCGGTGATGGGCTTTCCCCTGATGGTGCGCGCGATCCGTCTCTCCATCGAGGCGGTCGACCAGCGCCTGGAGGCCGCTGCGGGCACGCTGGGTGCCAATCGTCTCTGGGTGTTTGCCACCATCACCCTGCCGCTCTGCCTGCCCGGCATCCTCGCGGGCGCGATCCTGGCCTTCGCCAAGTCGATGGGCGAGTTCGGCGCCACCATCACCTTCGTGTCCAACATTCCCGGCGAGACGCAGACACTGCCCACCCTGATCTATGCGCTGACGCAGGTCCCCGGAGGCGATGCCGCCGCGATGCGCCTCACCCTGGTCTCGATCGCGATTTCCATGCTGGCGCTGCTCGGTTCCGAGCTTCTGGCCAAACGAATCGGCGCACGGCGGCAAACGGCATGAGCCTCGACGTCGACGTCGACCACAGGCGCGGCAGCTTCCACCTCCAGGCGCGTTTCACCGCCGCGCCCGGCCTGACGGCTTTGTTCGGCCGCTCGGGCTCCGGCAAGACCAGCCTTGTGAACATCGTCGGTGGCCTCATCCGTCCCGATCGCGGCCGCGTCTCGGTGGACGGCCAGACGCTCGTCGACACCGAAAGCGGCCTCTTCGTGAAGCCGCACAAGCGGCGCATCGGCTACGTCTTCCAGGACAGCCGCCTCTTTCCGCATCTCAGCGTGCGGCGGAACCTGCTCTACGGACGCTGGTTTGCGCGCGGCGGCGGCGGTGCGACGGCCGATCTTGGCGCCGTGGTCGAGCTGTTAGGAGTTGGCCATCTGCTGGAGCGTAATCCCGAATCCCTGTCGGGTGGCGAGAAGCAGCGTGTCGCGATCGGCCGTGCCCTGCTGGCGAGGCCGCGGCTGGTGCTGATGGACGAGCCGCTCGCCTCGCTCGACGAATCGCGCCGCGCCGAGATCCTTCCCTATGTCGAACGGCTGCGCGATGAGGCCGGCGTGCCGATCCTCTATGTCAGCCATTCGGTCGCCGAGGTGGCGCGGCTGGCCACGACCGTGGTCATCATGACCGAAGGCAAGGTGACGGCGGTGGGTCCGGTGCTCGACATCCTGCCGCTGGCCGACGCCACCGATGGCGGCGCGGTCCTCGATGCGACGGTGAGCCGCCACGACGATACCTTCCACCTCTCGGTGCTGCACAGCGCGGCCGGCGAACTGCAGGTCCCGCGCCTCAACGCCGCCGTCGGCGCGCCCGTCCGGGCCTACATCCGCGCCCGCGACGTGATGCTGAGCCTGAAGCCGCCCGAGGACATCAGCGCGCTCAACGTGCTGGCGGGGCGGATTGCCTCCATCACGGCGACGGGCGGCGCGCAGGCCGATATCCGTCTGGACTGCAACGGCGCGACCCTGATGGCCCGCCTGACCGCCAAATCGGTCGACCGCCTGGCCCTGGCGCCCGGGCGGCCGGTCTATGCCGTCGTCAAGAGCGTGTCATTCGAACGCAGTTAACTGCGCTAGAGTGTCGGCGGGCATCCGGCCCGCCAATGAAGCCTGAGGAAACAGAATGAAGTCGATGCCGCTGCCGCTCACGCCGCGATTCATCACCTGGACGCTGGCGACGGCGTTCGCCGTGCTGCTGGGCCTCGCCTGGGGCTTCGATCCCAAATCGTGGTGGATCGGGGTTGGCTTCGCCATCGCGCTCTTCCTCACACTGGTCGGCCTCTACGACTACTTCCAGACCCGGCACGCCGTGCTGCGCAACTATCCCATCGCCGCGCATCTGCGTTTCATCTTCGAGGCGATCCGGCCCGAGATGCGGCAGTACTTCTTCGAAGGCGAGAAGGACGGCATGCCTTTCCCGCGCGACCGGCGTGCCATCGTCTACCAGCGTGCCAAGTCGACGCTCGACGTGCGGCCGTTCGGCACCACCCACGACGTCTATGCCGAGGGCTACGAGTGGATGACCCATTCGATCTCGCCGACGCCGGTCAGCAAGGAGCCGTTTCGCATCACCATCGGCGGTCCCGACTGCGCGCAGCCCTACTCCGCCTCGATCTTCAACATCTCGGCCATGAGCTTCGGCGCGCTCAGCGCCAACGCCATCCGCGCGCTGAACAGCGGCGCCAAGCTCGGCGGCTTCGCGCACGACACCGGCGAGGGCGGCTACAGCCCCTATCACCGCGAGGGCGGCGGCGACATCATCTGGGAGATCGGCTCCGGCTATTTCGGTGCCCGCAACGCAGACGGCACCTTCTCGGCCGAGAAGTTCGCCGCCGGCGCGGCCAACCCGCAGGTCAAGATGGTCGAGCTGAAGCTCAGCCAGGGCGCCAAGCCCGGCCATGGCGGCGTGCTGCCGGGTCCGAAGGTCAGCGAAGAGATTGCGCTGACGCGCGGTGTGCCGGTCGGCGAGGATTGCATCTCGCCGTCCCACCACACCGCCTTCTCGACGCCGATCGAGATGATGAAGTTCATCGCCGAGATGCGCCGGCTCTCGGGCGGCAAGCCCGCCGGCTTCAAGCTCTGCGTCGGCCACGAATGGGAATTCCTCGCGATCTGCAAGGCGATGCTGGAGACCGGCATCTATCCCGACTTCATCGTCGTCGACGGCAAGGAAGGCGGCACCGGCGCCGCGCCGCTGGAGTTCCTCGACCATGTGGGCAAGCCGCTGCGCCAGGGCCTTCACATCGTGCACAACGCCATGGTCGGCATCGGCGTCCGCCACCGGGTCAAGATCGGCGCGGCGGGCAAGATCGTCACCGCCTTCGACATCATCCGGGCGATGGCGCTGGGCGCGGACTGGTGCAACTCCGCGCGCGGCTTCATGTTCGCCGTGGGCTGCATCCAGTCGCAGTCCTGCCATACCGATCGCTGCCCCACCGGCGTCGCCACCCAGGACCCGACGCGCCAGCGGGCGCTCGTCGTGCCGGACAAGATGGAGCGCGTGGCGAACTTCCACCGCGCCACCCTGAGCGAGCTGGCCGAGCTGACCGCCGCGGCGGGCCTCGACCATCCGACCGACTTCAAACCGATCCACATCTCGCAACGCGTCTCGGGAAGCGAGGTCAAGACCTTCGCCGACCTGTACCCGGCCCTGACCGAGGGCGAGCTTGTCTCGGGAACCGACAACCCGCGCTGGCAGCGGGCCTGGAACATGGCGCACGCCAATTCATTCCGCGCGACGGCCTGATCGGAGCAAATCTGTTGCGAATCCCCTTTGGTTGGCCCAGCAATTGGTCAACCAAAGAGGAAACACCATGACCGCTCCGTTCGATTTCGCGCCCCTGCTGGCGCCCGGCACGCCCGCCCCCGCCGCCAAGTGGAACGGCTTCCCGAAGTACAATTTCATCGGCGGCCACAACGACGCGGCCAACGTGCCCGTCCAGGCGCTGATCGACGCGGCGACCGCGGTGCTGAAGCGCGAGGGCGCGACGCTCGCGACTTACGGCCTGAACAGCGGCCCGCTGGGCTACAAGCCGCTGCGCGAATTCCTCTCGGCCAAGCTCAAGGACCATGCCGGCATCGAGTGCGCATCGGACGAGATCCTGATCACCTCGGGCTCGATGCAGGGTCTCGACCTGATCAACAGCCTGCTGGTGACCCGGGGCGACACCGTCATCATCGAGCAGGAGACCTATGGCGGCGCGCTCACCAAGCTGAACAAGCTGGGCGCCAACGTGGTGGGCATCCCACTCGACCATGAGGGCCTGCGACTCGACGTGCTGAAGCAGAAACTCGAGGAACTGAAGCAGAAGGGCATCAAGCCCAAGTACATCTACACGATCCCGACGGTGCAGAACCCGACCGGCGCCATCATGGGCGAGGCGCGTCGTGCCGAACTGCTGAAGATCGCCGCCGAGTACGGCGTCATGATCTTCGAGGACGAGTGCTACTCCGATCTGATCTGGAGCGGCAAGCGTCCGCGCTCGCTCTATGCGATGGCCAAGGGCGAGGGCGTCATCTTCATCGGCTCCTTCTCCAAGTCGATCGCGCCGGCGCTGCGGGTCGGCTACATCGTCGCCAAGTGGGAGATCCTGGGCCGCATCCTCGGCCTGAAGCAGGACGCGGGCTCGGGCGCGCTGGAGCAGATGGTTCTGGCCGAATTCTGCACGCAGCACTTCGCGGCCCACGTGCCGAAGCTCAACAAGACCCTGTCGGCCAAGCTGCAAACGCTGCGGGAAGCGCTGGCCGAGCAGTTCGGCACCGACGCCGAGTTCGGCGATCCCGAGGGCGGCATCTATCTCTGGATCAAGCTGCCCGACCAGGTCGACACGACCAAGCTCGCACAGGCGGCGCTGGCCGCCGGCGTGTCGCTCAATCCCGGTCAGGAATGGTCGACCAACAAGGAGTATGCCCGCTCGCGCCTGCGGCTCTGCTTCGCCAACCCCGAGCCGGAGACGATCCGCAAGGGCGTCGAGGTTCTGGCCGACGTCTGCCGCCGCGAATTCGGCGTGCCGCTGCGCTCGGCCAACGTCGAGAAGAAGGGCTGACCCGCAAGGGTCAGCCGACCATCACCATCCACGAGACACCGTACTTGTCGGCGACCATGCCGAATTTCGGCGAAAAGAAGGTTTTGCCGAGCGGCATCTGGACCTGACCGCCGGCGGCCAGGGCTGCGAACTTCTTGTCAGCTTCCGCCTCGGTCTTGACCGTCATGGCGAGCGAGATGCCCTGGAAGTTGGGCTTGCCCTGGCACATGCCGTCGGACGCCATGATCATCGCATCACCGACCGTGAAGGAGGCGTGCATGATCTTCTCGGCCATCGCTGCTGTCTGTTCGGGCCCGGCGCAGCCGGGTTCGCCGGCCTGCGGCGGCTCGGGGTTCTCCTTGAACCGCATCATCATGTCGACCTTGGCGTCGAGCGCCTGCTTGTAGAACTCCAGCGCTTCCTCACACTTGCCGTCGAAGAACAGGTAGGGTTGAACCGTCATGTCTCTCTCCTCGCTTACGGATTCTTCTCGAACTCGGTGTCGATCTGGATCTGGATGGGATCGGTGAAGAACGGCGGCAGGCCGTAATCCTGCGGGTTGATCGTCGCGACGGCGTGGACGCCGATGCGCGGCTTGCCGCCGAAGCCCTTGCCCGCACCGCCCAGCTCGACATCGAAGATGACGGGCCTGGTCTTGCCCATCAGCGTGAACTGGCCCTCGACCTTGCCGCGCGTCTTGTCGGTCGGCTTGAAGGTCGTCGACACGAAGGTCGCCTGCGGGAAGGCCTTTGCCTTGAGGAAGCCTTCGCCGGTCAGCTCCTCGGCGAACCCCTTCACGTTGGTCGTGATCGAAGCGACATCGACGGTGGCCGAGAGCTGCGACTTCCCGATCGCCACCGGATCCCAGGTGAGCGAGCCCTTCACGCGATCGAAGCGGAAGACGCTCTGCGAATAGCCAAGATGAGAAACGCGGACGATGACCGCCGTGTGCGCCTCGTCGAGCGTGTAGGCGCCGGCCGTCGCCAGCGCGATGTCGCGCTCCGCGGCAAACACGCCGGGCGGCAAGGCCGCCTGGGCAAGGGCCGGTACCGGCGCCGCCATCGCCAGGACGACGGCAAGGGTCCGCGCTGCGCTGAACATCGACTTCTCCTCGAGACCGTGACTACTTCTCGACGATGGTCTTCAGCTTCGCGAGACCGGCCGCGAAATCCCGGCCGATCATGTCGTCCATGTCCATGAACGTGCCGATCAGCTTGGTCATGAACGTGCTGGGACCGTACATCGCCCAGGTGACAATCGTCTGGCTGCCCTTGGGTTCCACCGTGAGTTCGGCGGTGTTGTGACCTTCGAAGGGCTTCAGGAAATCGAGCTTGATGACGACCTTCTGGGCCGGCTTCGAGTCGAGGATCTCCATCCGACCCGTCCCGACGTTCTTGTTGCCGTCCCATTCGTAAACGGCGCCCTTGCCGCTCTCTGCGCCGCTATAGGTGCGCTTCATCGCGGGATCGCGGCCTTCGTACGGCGACCATTCGGCCCAGCGCTTCAGCCCCTCCAGATAGGGGAAGATTCTCTCGGGCGGCGCGTTCATGGCCGTCGAGCGCTCGACGCGGAAGGAATCGGGCTTGGTCGAGGCATAGATCAGGATCGCCCCGACAGCCACGACGATGACCGCGCCGAAGATGGCCAGGATCTTGAGCATGAGCGCCTCGCCGTCCTTTAATTAACCGTTCGGTTAAGACTAGGCCGATCGGGCGACGAGCGTCAACCCACCGCGAAGCCCTCGTAGCCGTTGGCCACGACCTTCTCGCAGGCCTGGATGTAGGCCGGCAGGCCGCCGATATAGGGCATGAACACGCGCGGCTTGCCGGGAATGTTGGCGCCCACGTACCAGGAGCTGCAGGTCGAGCGCAGCGTGATGTTGGACACGTCGCCGACATGGCCGACCCAGGCCTCCTGCGCTTCCGGCTCGGCCTCGATCACCGTCTTGCCCTTGGCGCGCAGCGCCTCGAGGCAGTCGGCGATGAAGTCGACATGCTGCTCGATCGAAGGAAGCATGTTGGTCAGCACCGAGGGGCTGCCCGGGCCGGTGATCATGAACAGGTTGGGAAAGTCCACGACGGTGAGGCCGAGATAGGTCTTCGGCCCCTCGTTCCAGCGCTCCTTCAGCGAGACGCCGCCACGGCCGCGGAAATCGACCTTGAGCAGCGCGCCGGTCATGGCGTCGAAGCCGGTCGCCAGCACCAGGCAATCGAACGTGTAGTCGCGGCCCTTGGCGCGCAGGCCGGTTTCCGTGATGCGTTCGATCGGCTCGTCGCTGATGTCGACCAGCGTCACGTTCGGCCGATTGAAGGTCGCCCAGTAGCCGGTGTCGACGCACAGCCGCTTGCAGCCGATGATGTTCTTCGGCACCAGCGCCGCGGCGGTCTCCGGATCCTTCACGACCTCGCCGATCTTGGCGCGCACGAAGTCGGCCGCGTGCTTGTTGCTCTCGTCGGAGAGCAGCAGGTCCGAGAAGGAGGCCATGAAGCCCAGCCCGCCGTAATCCCAGCGTTCCTGGAACTGGCGGTTGCGCTCCTCCTCCGGCGTTTCGGCGGCCGAGGCGGGATTGATCGTGAAGTCGATGCCGGCTGGCTTGGTCTTGGCGCGCTTGCGCATCTCGGGATAGTTCGCCTTCACCTGGCGCACATAGTCGGGATCGAGCGGCTTGTTGTGCGCCGGCACCGTGTAGTTGGCGGTGCGCTGGAACACGGTGAGGTGCCTGGCCTGCTCGGCCATCACCGGGATCGACTGGATGGCCGAGGAGCCCGTGCCGATCACGCCGACCGTCTTGCCGGTGAAGTCGACACCCTCATGCGGCCAGTTGCCGGTGTGATAGGTCGGGCCCTTGAAATCCTCCAGGCCGGGGATCTTCGGCGTGTTGGGCGAGGACAGGCAGCCCATCGCCGTGATGACGAACCGCGCCGTGACCTTTTCGGCCGAGCCTGACGCGCCGGCCTTTTCGGTCTCGACCGTCCACAGGTTGGCGGCCTCGTCGAAAGTGGCCTTCGTGACCCGCGTCTCGAAGCGCATGTCGCGGCGCAGGTCGTAGCGGTCGGCGACGTGGTTGGCGTAGCGCAGCAGCTCGGGCTGGGTGGCGTAGCGCTCCGACCATTCCCATTCCTGCTCCAGCTCGGGCGAGAACTGGTAGGAATACTGAACGCTCTCGACGTCACAGCGCGCGCCGGGATAGCGGTTCCAATACCAGGTGCCGCCGACGCCCTTGCCGGCCTCGAACACACGCGCCGTGAAGCCCTTCTGGCGAAGGCGGTGCAGCATGTACATGCCGCCGAAGCCTGCGCCGATGATGACCGCATCGAAATCGATCGACATGCGTCCTCCAGAAATTGCGGAAGCCGGTAGAAAGTCCTTGGGAAAATTAGTGCGGGACAGGGCGTGACCTTGCAAGCCTTCCCGTGGCACCTCTTCTCGCGGAGAAGAATGGAATGGCCGAGAACGACTATCCGGCGAGCTGGTATGCCGCCACGCGAGACGAAACCGGCGCGCGGGCGCCTCTGACCGCACAGGTGAAGGCCGACGTCGCCGTGGTCGGCGGCGGCTTTGCGGGCCTGCACACCGCTCGGCTGCTGGCACGACAGGGCAAGCGCGTGGTGCTGCTGGAGCGCCGGCGCCTCGGCTGGGGCGCCTCCGGCCGCAACGGCGGTTTCGTCGGACCGGGCTATGCGCAACGATCCGGCGCGCTGATCGATCAACTCGGCCTCGACCATACACGCAAGCTCTATGCCCAATCGCAGCGCGGCGTGACGATCGTGCGCGAAGCCATTGCCGAACTCGGTCGGCCCGACATCCTGATGGGCAGCGGCAAACTCAGCGTCTCACGCACCGACCAGGGCGCAGGCTTCGCGGATCGAACGCGCGCGCTCGCCGACCAGCTCGGCGCCTCGTTCGAACCGTGGCCGACCGCGCGCGTGCGCGAGGTTCTCGACACCGAGCGCTACCATCAGGCGATCCACGATCCGACGTCGTTCCATATCCACCCGCTGAACCTTGCGCTCGCGGTGGCCGCCGACATCGAGCGCCACGGCGGCCGGATCCACGAGGACACCGAGGCAATCGAACTGGCGCGCGCCGGCAGCAATTGGCAGCTGCGCACGCCGAACGGCAGCGTGAAAGCACAGCATGTCGTGCTGGCCGGCAATGCCGATCTCGGGGCGGTGCAGCCGCGAATCGCGCGCGCAGTGCTGCCGGTCGCGACCTATGTCGCCGTCACCGACAAGCTGGGTCCGCGCCTCGGCGAGGCGATTCGCTGGACCGGCGCCATCTCCGACACGCGCCGCGCCGGCGACTATTACCGGGTCGTCGACGGCGACCGGCTGCTGTGGGGCGGCCGCATCACCACCGACACGAACGAGCCGCCGCGTCTTCGCGAGATGATGCGCGGCGATATTCTCTCGGTCTATCCGCAGCTCGGCGACATTCGCATCGCCCATGCCTGGCCGGGCATCATGGGCTACGCGCCACACAAGATGCCCCAGGTCGGCGAGATCGAGCCCGGCCTCTGGATCTGCTCGGCCTTCGGCGGCCACGGACTCGCCCAGACGGCAGCCGGCGCGGACGCCGTTGCGTCGGGCATCCTCGGCGACCCGACGCGCTGGCGCCTGTTCGCGCCGTTCGGCGCCGGCTGGGCCGGCGGGCCGGCCGGGCGCGTGGCGACTCAGCTTGCCTACTGGGGGCTCCAGATGCGTGACTGGTGGGACGAGAAGCGGCAGGCGCAGAACGCGGAGACGTTACGGACATGACGATCGAACGGATGGGCGACTCGGCCCTGCGGCGCGAGGATGCACGCTTCGTCACCGGACAGGGCGCCTATCTCGACGATCTGAAGTTCGACGGCGTGGCGCAGGCCGTCATGCTGCGGTCGCCGCACGCCCATGCGCGCATCCAGTCGATCGATACGAGCGCGGCACGCTCGGCGCCGGGTGTCCTTGCCGTCCTCACCGCAAACGATGCCGAGTCCGACGGGCTGAAGCCACTGCGGCCCTATGCCGAAGCCAACGTGCAGACCGGGGAGCCCTTCGCCTTCGCACCGCAGCCGTTGCTGGCCCATGACAAGGTCCGCTTCGCCGGTGAGCCGGTGGCATTGATCGTCGCCGAGACGCACGCACAGGCGCTCGATGCCGCCGAGCTTGTCGTCGTCGACTACAAGCCTCTGCCCGCCGTGACGTCGCCGGAAGCCGCGCGCGCAATTGGCGCGCCGCAGCTCGCAACCGAAATCCCGAACAACACCTGCCTCGACTGGCACACCGGCGACACCAGGGGCGCCGATGCGGCCTTCGCGACGGCGGCCCATGTCGTGTCGCTCAAGCTCGACAACCATCGCATCGTGATGAATCCGATGGAGCCGCGCGGCGGCGTCGGTACCTTCGATCCGGAAACGGGTCGCTACACCCTCCACGTCTCCAGCCAGAACATCCACATCAACCGCAACTTCGTGGCCCGTTCGCTCGGCGTCGAGGCGAAGGACGTACGATTCATCGCGCGCGATGTCGGCGGCGGCTTCGGCGCCAAGAACTTCGCCTATGCCGAGCACGCGCTGATCCTGTGGGCGGCGCGCCGGGTCGGCCGTCCGGTGAAGTGGATCGCAAGCCGCAGCGAAGTGTTCCTGTCCGACCATGCCGCGCGCGACATGCAGGCCGAAGCCTCGCTGGCGCTCGACGCGGAGGGGAAGTTCCTGGCGCTCCGGATCGCGAGCCTCGCCAATCTCGGCGCCTACATGGCCGGCGCCGGCGGCGGCGTGCAGACCTATCAGTACATCCACCTGCAGGGCTCGGTGTACCGCATCCCCTCGATCGCCCTGCACGTGGTGGCCGTCGTCACCAACACCGCGCCGATCGGCGTGACCCGCGGGCCGGGCTTTGCCGAGGCGATCAACATCGTCGAGCGGCTGATCGATGCGGCGGCACGGCAGACCGGCTTCGACCGTACCGAACTCCGGCGGCGCAACATGGTCCCACCCGAGGCGATGCCGATGACCAATGCCTTCGGCTTCGAGGTCGACAGCGGCCACTTCGCCGAGTCGCTCGACCATGCGCTGGCGCGCGCCGACTGGACGGGGTTCGACGGGCGCAGGCGCGAGAGCGAGCAGCGCGGCCGGCTGCGCGGGCTCGGCGTCGCCTATCACATCAAGGCGACCGGCGGTCCACCGGACGAGAATGTCGACGTGCGCTTCGAGGCCGACGGCACGATCTCGCTGATCACCGACACGCAGCATATCGGCCAGGGCCACGAGACGACCTTCCCGCAGATACTCAGCACACGGCTGGGCGTGCCGAACGCGCGCATCCGCCTCGTGCAGGGTGACACCGACGCGATCCCGTTCGGCGGCGGTCACGGCAGCTCGCGCGCCACCTACATGGGCGGCACCGCGATCTGGCGGGCCTCCGACGAGATCATCGCCAAGGGCACCGCGCTGGCGGCTGACGCGCTGGAGGCCTCGGAAGCCGACATCCGGTTCGAGGACGGACGCTTCGTCGTTTCCGGCACGGACCGCGCCATCGGCCTGATCGAGGTCGCCGCGCTCGGTCGCGAGCAGCAGAAGCCGCTCGACACGTTCCATGCCTGGAAACGCGAGCACATGACCTTCCCCAACGGCGCCCATGTCGTCGAGGTCGAGATCGACCGCGATACCGGCCGGGTCGACCTCGCGCGCTATACCGCGGTCGACGATTACGGCGTGCTGGTCAATCCGATGATCGCCACCGGCCAGGCGCACGGCGCGATGGCGCAGGGTTCGGGCCAGGCGCTGCTGGAGCACGCGACATACGATCCCGCTTCGGGCCAGATGGTCGCCGGCTCGTTCATGGACTACGCCCTGCCGCGCGCCGACGACCTGCCGTCCTTCGATCTCGGCTTCAACGCCACGCGCTGCACCACCAATCCGCTGGGCGTGAAGGGCTGCGGCGAGGCCGGTGCGATCGCGGCCTTCCCGGCCATCGCCAACGCCATCCTTGACGCGCTGGCGCCGCTCGGCGTGAAAGGCTTCGACGGTCCCGCAACGCCCGCGCGGATCTGGCAGGCCATCCAGGAGGCACGATGAAGCGCGAAGCACCGGCAGCGGCCCGGAACCGGCAACCGATCCTCGAGGTGCTGCAGCCGCGCCTGCCGGCCAGGGGCCTCGTGCTGGAGATCGCCAGCGGCACCGGCGAGCATGTCGTGTACTACGCCGCGGCCCGGCCCGACCTCACCTTCCAGCCCAGCGACCCCGACCCCGGCGCCCGCGCCAGCGTCGACGACTGGGTCCGGACGCTGGGTCTCGGCAACGTGCGGCCGGCGCTCGAGATCGACGTCACCCAGGCGACGTGGCCGGTCGAACGGGCCGACGCCGTCCTCTGCTGCAACATGATCCACATCGCCCCGTGGGAGGCCGCGATCGGGCTGATTTCCGGCGCCGCGCGGCTGCTGCCGCCGGGCGGCCTGCTCTTCACCTACGGCCCCTATCGCCGCAGCGGCCGGCACACCGCGCCCAGCAACGAAGCGTTCGATGCCGACCTCAAGCGGCGCAATCCCGCATGGGGCGTGCGCGACCTCGAGGCCGTGACCGAACTCGCCCGCGAGCAGGGGTTTTCCGCTCCGGAAATCGTCGAGATGCCGGCAAACAATCTGTCGCTGCTGTTCACGCGAGGGTGACGCCGCTGGGCGGTGGCAATCGCGCATGGGATGCGCTAACGCTGGGGCCGGCCTCGCGGGGAGCATCGTCGGAAACATGTCGAATCGTAGCGATGAAGCCGTAGTTTTTGCAGTCACGAGACCGATACGGGCACTGGCGCCCCTGATGGCCGCCGTCGCGCTGGCCACGCTGCTGGCCGGCTGCAAGCCCGAGAACAAGTTTCAGCCCCCGCCGCCCGCCGAAGTCTCCGTCGGCGTCCCGGTAAAGCAGGATGTGGCGCCCTTCGAGGTGCTGACCGGCAACACGGTCGCCTTCGCGACCGTCGACCTCGTCGCCCGCGTCGAGGGCTTCCTGACCTCGCAGAACTACGTCGACGGCTCCGAGGCGAAGAAGGGCCAGCAGCTCTTCGGCATCGAGCAGACGATGTACAAGGCCAAGGTCAAGGAGGCCGAGGCCCAGCTCGACGGCGCCAAGGCCTCGCTGGCCCAGGCCGAGGCCGAGTTCACCCGCCAGGAGACCCTGCTCCGCCAGAACGTCTCCGCCCAGGCCACCTACGACACCGCCAAGGCCAAGCGCGACAATGCACGGGCCAACGTCGAGAACGCCGAGGGCAATCTCACGATCGCCCAGACCAATCTCGGCTACACCACGGTCGCCGCGCCGTTCGACGGCATCGTCAGCAAGCATCTCGTCTCGGTCGGGGAATTGGTCGGCGCCACCAGCGCCACCAAGCTGGCGACGATCGTCCAGCTCGACCCGATGTACGTCACGTTCAACATGAGCGAACAGGACGTGCTGCAGATCCGCCAGAACCTGAAGGAACGCCGCCTCGACGTCGAGGAACTGAGCAAGATTCCTCTGGAGATCGGCCTGATGAACGAGGAAGGCTTTCCTCACAAGGGATTCCTGAACTACGTCTCGCCCGAGATCGATGCGACGACGGGCACGATCCTGGTCCGTGGCCTGTTCAGCAATCCGACGCGCGCGCTCATTCCCGGCTTCTTCGTGAGGGTGAAGGTCCCGCAGGGGTTGGGCGCCACCGCCGCGCTGCTGGTGCCCAACCGGACCATCTCCGAGGACCAGGCCGGCAAGTATCTCCTGACGGTCGGCAAGGACAATGTCGTCATGCAGACCCGGGTCACCACCGGTCAGCTGCTTGCCAACGGCCTGCGCGTCATCTCGACGGGACTGAAGGCCGACGACCAGGTCGTGCTGAACCTGAACGGTGCCGCGATCCCCGGCGCCAAGGTCGTTCCCAAGCTGACACCCATCCCCGTTACGGCGCCCGGCACTCCCGCCGCCCCCAAGTGACCGGCCGGGAAACGCAGCCATGATTTCCGCGTTCTTCATCAACCGGCCGGTCCTGGCCAACGTCCTCGCCATCATCATCGTGCTGATCGGCGGCGTGGCGCTGGCGACCCTGCCGGTCGCGCAATATCCCAACGTCGTGCCGCCCACGGTCCAGGTCACCACGACCTATCCGGGCGCGAGCGCTGCCGTCGTCGTCAACGACGTCGCATTGCCTGTCGAGCTGCAGGTCAACGGCGTCGAGAAGATGATCTACATGCAGTCCTACAGCACGGACTCGGGCACCTACACGCTGACGGTGACCTTCGAGATCGGCACCGATCTCGATTTCGCGCAGGTGCTGGTGCAGAATCAGGTGAGCGCCGCGCTCGCGTCCCTGCCGGCTCCCGTTCAGGCGCAGGGCCTGGTCGTCCAGAAGAAGTCGACGTCGATCCTGCAGATCGTCTCGCTGACCTCGCCTGACGAGCGCTACGACAGCCTCTATCTCAGCAACTACGCCACCATCAACCTCGTCAACGAACTCGCGCGCCTGCCCGGCGTGGGCAACGTCAACGTGCTGGGCGTCGGCCAGTATTCCATGCGCGTCTGGCTCGATCCGCAGAAGCTCTACGCCTTCGGCCTGACGCCATCGGATGTGAGCAAGGTCATCCAGCAGCAGAGCCAGGACGTGACGGCGGGCCAGGTCGGCCAGCCGCCGGCGCCCAAGGGGCTGGACTTCCAGTACACGATCGACGTCGTCGGGCGCCTCAGCACACCCGAGGAGTTCGGCAACATCATCGTCAAGGCCGACCAGGGCAACGGCGGCCGCATCGTGCGGGTGCGCGACGTCGGCCGGGTCGAGCTCGGTGCACAGACCTACTCCCAGACCTCGCACATCAACGGCAAGCCCAACTCCGGCATCGCGATCTACCAGCTCCCCGACGCCAACGCGCTCGACGTCGCCAACCGCGTGAAGGCCAAGATGGCCGAGCTGTCCAAGTCCTTCCCGCCCGGTCTCGCCTACGAGGTGCCGTTCGACACCACGCGCTTCGTGACGGCGTCGATCCACGAGGTTTTCATGACCTTGATCGAGGCCGGCATCCTGGTCCTGATCGTGATCGTGATCTTCCTGCAGGACTGGCGCGCCATGCTGGTCCCGGCGACCACGATTCCCGTCACGATCATCGGCGCCTTCGCCGCCATGGCCGCGCTCGGGTTCACCATCAACACCACGACGATGTTCGGCATCGTGCTGGCCATCGGCATCGTGGTCGACGACGCGATCGTGATCGTCGAGGGCGTCGCCCATCACATCGAGCGGGGCATGACGCCCCATGACGCCTCGATCAAGGCGATGGACGAACTGTTCGGGCCCGTCATCGGCATCACCCTGGTGCTGATGTCGGTGTTCCTGCCGGCCGCCTTCCTGCCGGGCCTCACCGGCCAGATGTTCGCCCAGTTCGCGCTGGTGATCGCCGCCACGGCGCTGATCAGCGCCATCAACGCCGCCACGCTGAAGCCCACCCAGTGCGCCATGTGGCTGCGCGCCGCGACGCCGCCGGAGAAGCGCAACGTCTTCTTCCGCAGCTTCAACAAGATCTACAACAAGCTCGAAGACGGCTATGCCTGGATTGTCGGCCACATGGTCCACCGTGCCGGCATCATGGTCGTCATCGCGCTCATCGCCGCCGGCATCGGCGGCTGGGGCGTCGCGCGCCTGCCGACGGCGTTCATTCCCAACGAGGACCAGGGCTACGTGATCATCGGCGTGCAGCTTCCCGATGGCGCCTCGCTGGAGCGCACCGGGGCCACGCTGCACAAGGCCGCCGAGATCGCCATGGCCACGCCCGGCGTCGAGAACGTGGTCGCGCTGGGCGGCATGTCGGTGCTCGACAACAACTCTTCTCTGGCGAACGCCGCCGTGTCCTATGTCATCCTCAAGGACTGGGACACGCGCCTGAAGCAGCCCGGCCAGGACCTGCGCTCGATCGTGCTCGGCCTGATGGAGAAGCTGAAGTCCCTCGAGGACGGCCGCGCCTTCGTCATCGTGCCGCCCGCCATCCAGGGCATCGGCAATGCCGGCGGCTTCCAGATGCAGATCGAGCAGAAGGACGGCAGCTTCGACTACACCAAGCTGCAGGCCATCACCGACACGATGATCCAGAACGCCAGCACTCAGTCGGCGCTGACCAACCTCGTGACCTCGTTCCGGGCCGGGGCCCCGCACGTGCGGGTCGAGGTCGATCGCGTGAAGGCCGAATCGCTGCGGGTGCCGGTCGGTGACGTCTTCACGACGCTGTCCAGCTACATGGGCTCGACCTACGTCAACCGCTTCAACAAGTTCGGTCTGAGCCTGCAGGTCTACATCCAGGCCGATTCGCAGTACCGCACGCGGCCCGAGGACATCCTGAGGCTTCAGGTGAAGAACCTGGACGGCCAGATGGTGCCGCTCGGCGCCATCGCGGAGCTGAAGCCGGCCCTCGGCCCGCCGCTGATCAGCCTCTACAATCTCTACCCCTCGGCCGCGATCGTCGGCTCGCCCGCGCCAGGCTTCAGCTCGGGCGACAGCATCGAGCTGATGGATCAGATCGCCAAGGCGATCCTGCCGCCCGGCACCGGCTTTGAGTGGACGGCCATGGCCTACCAGGAGAACATCGTCGGCAACCAGCTGATGTACGTCTTCGTGCTGGCCATCCTGCTGGTCTATCTCTGCCTTGCCGGACAGTACGAGAGCTGGATCGCGCCGCTCGGCGTCATCCTCGCCGTGCCGCTGGCGCTGAGCGGCCCGGCGATCGCACTCACCGCGGTCGGCCTCGCGAACAACATCTACACGCAGATCGGCCTGATGCTGCTGATCGCGCTGGGCGCCAAGAACGCCATCCTGATCGTCGAGGTGGCGCGGGAGCGCCGCGCCGAGGGCATGGAGATCATGGAATCCGCCATCGAAGCGGCGCGCACCCGCTTCCGGCCGATCCTGATGACCTCCTTCGCCTTCATCCTGGGCGTGGTGCCGCTGGTGACGGCGACCGGCGCCGGCGCCAACTCGCGCATCTCGCTCGGCATGTGCGTGATGAGCGGCATGATCGCCTCGACCTGCCTGGCCGTGTTGTTCGTGCCGTCGTTCTTCACGGTGCTGCAGCGCTTCGAGGAGCGCGGCAAGGCGAAGAAGAAGAAGCCCACGCCCACGCCACCGCCGGCCGAGGGCCTGCCCGCCGCCGGAGACTGATCCGGCGACGGCAGGCCGAGGCTCAGCCTCGCAGGCTCACTTCCGCGACCTTATCCTTGTAGTCGGACTTCGGATCGACGCCGAGGAGCATCTTGATGCCGGCAATGATGCTCGATGCATCAAGCCAGATCTCCGCCTTCTCTGCGTCGAGCCGCAGCAGTGCGAGCTTGGGGTCGGTCTTTCCGCCCTCGAACCACGCCGCGACGTAGCGGTTCCAGAGGCGGTCGATCGTCGCCGGGTTGTTGTCGAGCGTCAGCCCACCATGCACCGTGGCGAACAGATCGTGCCCCTTGGAGGTGAAGGTGGCGATGGCGCGATTGCCCTGCCCCGCTCCGAGCTTCTGAACGATCGCGTTGTCCTTGCTGGTGAAGAACCAGATCGGCCCCCGCTCGCCCTCGAGCTGGGCAGTCATGGGACGGGCATGGCCGTCCTCGACCCCGTCGAGCCCCAGCATCATGGTCATGTCCGACTTAAGGGCTGACCAGAACTTCTCTTCGATTTCCTTGGGCGTGGGCATCGCATGCTCCTTCAAAGGTGACGGGACTGTCGGTCGCCAACGCGCGTGACGGAGGGCCGTTGCAACGTCGGCGGGCACGCGGCGTTGGATGACGTGGCCCTTTGCGAGACCGACCGGTGAGTGCGACCCAGAACCGTAAACTGAGAACCGGGCGCAGCGTCTGGCAGGGCACCCCGATCCCCCGAATTCCGACCCGGCACCTGCAGCGCGACATCGCCTGCGACGTCCTGGTGATCGGCGCCGGCATCAGCGGCGCCCTGATCGCCGAACGTCTGACGGAAGACGGGTTCGACGTCGCGGTCATCGACCGCCGCGGGCCGCTGGCGGGCTCGACCACGGCTTCCACAGCCTTGCTGCAATACGAACTCGACATGCCCTTGAGCCGGCTTGCGCGCCGGATCGGACTGTCGCGGGCCGAACGCCTGTGGCGACGATCCAAGCTCGCGCTCGACGCGCTCGACGAGCGTCTCCATCGGCTAGGGCTTGATCGGGACTGCGCTCGTCGCAGCTCGCTTTACCTGCAGGGCGACGTGCTGGATGCGGACGGGCTGCGCGAGGAAGCGGCGGCCCGGCGGCGCGCCGGCTTCGAAGTCTCCTTCCTTGCGCGCAGCGAAGTCGAGCACGACTACGGAATCAAGGGTCGCGCCGCGCTGCTCGGCCACGGCGGCCTCACCGCCGACCCGCGCAGGCTGGCGGCGGGCTTTCTGCGGGTGGCCCTCGAGCGCAAGTTGCGCCTCTACGCGCCGACGGAAGCGATGGCGGTCGAGCCTCTCGCGAACGGCGCCGTCGTCCATACCGATGGCCCTTCGATCCGCGCGCAGGCGGTCGTGTTCGCCACCGGCTACGAGATGCCGAAGGGCGTTCCGCACAAAGGCCATCGCATCACTTCGACCTGGGCACTCGCGACCCGTCCTCAACCGCGCGCCGCCTGGCGCGACGCGGCGATGATCAGCGAGGCGTCGGATCCCTATCTCTACCTGCGCATCGGACCGCAGGGCCGCATCATCTGCGGCGGCGAGGACGAGGCCTCCATCGACCAGGCCACGCGAGACGCGCTGATCCCGGAGAAGATCGCGGCACTCGAAACGAAGCTCGCGCGCCTGATGCCGCACCTGCATCCGAAGGCCGACTATGCGTGGGCGGGGAGCTTCGGCGCCTCGCCCACCGGCTCGCCCTCGATCGGCGCGGTGCCGGGCATGAAGAATTGCTTTGCCGCCCTCGGCTATGGCGGCAACGGCATCACCTTCTCGATGCTCTCGGCGCAAATCTTGGCGACCGCGATCGCTGGCCGTGACGATCCCGACGGCGACCTCTTCTCTTTCCGGCGAAAGTTCTGAGGGCCGACGGAAGTTCCGAGCGCCGTTCGCTATTGCCCGGCGATCAGCTTGGCCAGCGCCTCGACGATCTCCTCGGCACGGAACGGCTTGTCGAAGAACGGCCTGTCGCCATGACGCAGCGGCATGAGCGCCGTCGAGCGGCCACTGGCAAACACATAGGGCACGCGCAGCGCCTGCAGCGTATCGGCGACGGGGAAAACCAGCTCGTCCTTGTTCAACCGAATATCGAGAATGGCGCCGTCGATCGCATGATCGGCAATCAGCGAAAAGGCCGCCTCGACGCTATTTGCGGGGCCGACAGGAAGGGCCCCCACCGACAAAAGGGTAGCCCTAAGGTCCAGCCCTATGGCGGGATCGTTTTCGACGATGAGGATCGTGCGGCCATCAAGAAGCGCCAAGAACCATACTCCAGTCAGCGCAGCATGAACGAGGGTCATTCACTCCAGTTGCTCTAGCGGAGGCAACCAGACGACGGCAAGTCCGTTGGATGCACGCACCGTCACGGAACGATCATCGCAGGCGGCCTCGCCCAGACGATCCAGACGTCGACGATAAACTTCAAGGAGACATGACATGGGCCGTTCGATCCTTCTCTGGCTGATCGGTGTGCCGATTCCCATCATCATCCTGCTGGCCCTGTTCTGGCGCTAGGCGTTTGCCAGGCTTCGACCGCAGAGGCATTCTCGGCGCTTGAATGCAAAGCGTACGGAGCTGAAGCGATGCGGCGTCGTGGGTATCTCGGTCTTACGGCGTCGGCTCTCCTTTTCCCGTCTTACGCCCGATCGCAGGCCTATCCTTCGCGTCCGGTGAAGCTGGTTGTCGGCTATGCCGCTGGCGGCGTGAACGACGTGCTCGCCCGGTTGATGGGCCAATATCTCTCGGAGCGGCTTGGCCAGTCGTTCGTGGTCGACAACCGTCCGGGCGCGGGGAGCAACATCGCGACCGAGAGCGTAATCCGCGCCGCCCCCGATGGCTACACGCTGCTGCTGGCTTCGACCGCGAATGCCATCAATGCGACCCTCTACGACAAGCTCGGCTTCGACTTCGCGCGCGACATCGCACCGGTGGCCGGCATATGCCGTGTGCCGAACGTGATGCTACTCAATCCGTCGGTGCCTGCCAGGACCGTTCGCGAGTTCATCGCCTACCTGAAGGCCAATCCCGGCAAGGTCAGCATGGCCTCGGCCGGCAACGGCAGCCCGCAACATGTCGCGGGCGAGCTGTTCAAGATGATGGCCGGCGTCGACATGGTGCACATCCCCTATCGCGGCGGCGCGCCGGCTCTCACCGACCTGCTGGCGGGACAGGTGCAGGTCTATTTCTCGAGCGTCGCCTCGGCAATCCAGTACATCAGGGCCGACAAGCTGCGCGCGCTGGCCGTCACCACCGCGAAGCGTTCCGACCTGTTGCCGGACCTGCCGACCCTGGCCGAGTTCCTGCCCGGCTACGAGGCGAGCCCGTGGTACGGGCTCGGCGCCCCGAAGGGCACGCCGGCCGAGGTGATCGCGCGGTTGAACGAGGAGGTCAACAAGGCCCTCGCCGATCCCGCGATCAAGACCCGCCTCGCCGAACTGGGTGCCACGCCACTGCCCGGATCGGCCGCCGATTTCGGCCGCCTGCTGGTCGAGGAAACCGACAAATGGGCGAAGGTGGTGAAGATGTCGGGTGCCAGGCCGGACTAGGCCCTGGCCTCTCGCGTCGCCGCGCAATTGCTTCGCCACGAGCCGCAAGGACGACGAGACACTCGGAGAATGTTCGAAGGCATCTGGCGACAGGAAATGGCGTCCTCGAGAGGATTCGAACCTCCGACCTCCGGTTTAGGAAACCGCTGCTCTATCCGGCTGAGCTACGAGGACGTGGGCTCCTTCTAGCCCAATCCCAGGTCCTTGGGGAACCCTGTCTGCGCCGTCAGGCCATCGCCGCGAGCCGGGCGGCGTGGCGGTTGTGCTCAGCCACCGTGCGGTCGAGGTCGATGGTCACGATCTGGCCGTCGCGCACGACCGGCTGGCCGGCGAC
>OFDN01000833.1_pt1 | contig 22854 bp, 24 predicted proteins | sample 1520971 | NCBI WGS metagenome assembly OFDN01 (sample SAMEA94257418, study PRJEB24077) | hot springs metagenome | biome: Aquatic biome; feature: Geographical feature; material: Water | place: India | collected 2012-06-12 | depth 5 m
ATTGTGGTACAAACGGGTCGCAAAATTACAGAAAATTATGCAAGAATTATACTTTTGGTTTTTTATAAAGTGGTACGGTGCTACAAGGCTCACCAAACATGATACTTTGAGCATAAGGACGCAGGCGACGGGTAACTTCTACATACGCACTCGTGGGGACAGCTACTTTGCTACATCCTTTCACAACAACTCTTGTTCCGGCATATTCTTCAAAATTGATTTTTGCTAAGGCTTCTTCATAGAGCTTGGTTTCTAAATCTTGTAGCGTACCGAAGACCACCATGTGGGCATAAGGCTCTAATTGAATGGCTAATAACATATAGGCCCAAGTGGGTACAATGGCATCTTCAGAGCAAGTAATGGCTACATTTTTACCAGTATATTGGGCCCAGTCGTGGGTTTTTATGAAATCTCTAAAATCTTTTTCTTTCAGAATTAGACCCATGAAAAGATTGTCTTTTAAATCATACACTACACGTTCGCCTGCGTGATAATAATCTTCTAAGTCGAGCGATAGTAGTCCACTTTTAGCAACTCTATTTACTATTGTATCTTCCATTTTACTAATCTTATAACATTAACATTAAGGAAGACTTCCCTTTGAGGGAAGTCTTCCTTAAAACAAATCTCTTATTCAGAAAGTTTAGTATCAATGTTTTGTTTCTCGTCGGTTTTGGGTTCTTGTATCGTTTCTTCTGTAATTTTGTGTTCAATGATTATCGTCTTAGGTGTAAGCGGAATCGGGCGGAGCGAAACAAAATCAAAGGCATTACTCAACTGCCAAATTCGGATAAAAATTCGTCCGAATATAAAAGCTTGCTGCACTACAAACATGAGAATAATCTTAAATCCTGAGGTCATTCCAATGCGACTTTCAATCAACAAATAGATTAAAGAAAGAATTAAACTCAACACCATAACTGCCCAGTAAACTTGCATGGCTTTAAGATTCCTAAAAACATATTCAATGGCTTTCCAAAAAGCTTGAATTGGGTTTAATAATTCATCTCGAAATAGCAAAATTCGGGCGTAGTCACCTACATTTAGCACATAGGTAATATAGAAAAAAGCAAAAGCCATCGGCAGAATCATCCATGCGGCGAAAGTGGGTTCTGTACTTCCTTTAGCTACAGAATCAAATAAACTAAATAGAAGTGCTGAAGCAATGAGTATGATTATTAAACAGAAAATTTGCAGTAAAAATACACCCAAGAATCGTAGGAAATACTGCCAAGAATTTTGCAGAAAGGCCCCTAATCGGAAAGGATTCCGAAGAGCAAATTGACTGATGATACCACCTGCAAATAATACATTAAGTATAGAATATAGCAAAGATAAACCCAAACTTATTGGTAGTATGGGAGTAAGTGATTTTCCATTCTTGTGCATGAAATCGTAGAAAACGGTAAAGTCGAAACCCCCAACTAACTTTTCGAAAGCCAGAGATTGTTGAGACTCAGCCCGAAGAATACTAAAACTCGGAAAAGCAATGATTAGGCCCAAAGCAAAATTAATAAAGAATACTCCCAAAACTACGGGCCAGTTTTGAGCGGTTCGGCGAAATGCTTGGGTCAGGATTGTAAACATTAGTTTGGTGAATTTAGTTTTTCATTGTTTTGATGGCGGTGTAAATCACGTTTAGTTTTCTTCTCTAAGTTCTTTAGAAGAGCCTCTGTTAGGTTGATACCTGTTTGGTTGGCCAAGCAGATAAGCACAAAAAGAACATCGGCCATTTCATCGCCTAAATCTTTGTTTTTATCCGATTCTTTTTCTGATTGTTCGCCGTATCTACGGGCCATGATGCGAGCTACCTCGCCCACTTCTTCCATCAAAATAGCCGTATTGGTCAATTCATTAAAGTATCTAACACCAATGGTCGTAATCCATTCATCAACAATCTTTTGTGCTTCTTCTATAGTCATTTTTATCAGATATTTAGACAATAGATATGAGACAAAAGAAGAAAAATAGCAAGTAAAATTTCCCTTGTTTCTTGTCTGATATCTTGAATTCTATTCCACAAAGCTAATCAAAAAAACGATTCTTGAAATACTTAATTGTGTTGAACGTTAGTAGAAAAGAATCAAAACTTTTAACTTTGCCAGACTTCCATTGGGCGATATTCGTCAACATTTAAAAATTACTATGAATTTATTAAAATACACTTGTTATTTATCAATTTTAGCTATTTCAACAGCATTTGTTGGCTGTAAACAGTCTTCAAGTAGTAGCGAGAGCAGTAGCACAAGCGAAGCAGCCAAGTTGGTAACTGCCCCAGCATTCAATGCCGATACGGCGTATAGCTATGTAGAAAAGCAAGTAAAATTTGGCCCCCGTATTCCAAATTCATCAGCACACGTAAAATGTGGTGATTGGATGGCCAGCGAACTAAAAAAATTAGGCTGTGAGGTTATTGAACAGAAATTTAAGCCTGTAACTTATGATGGAAAAGTATTGAATGCAAGAAATATCATAGGTGTATATAACCCACAAGCTACGAAGCGAATCATATTATCATCACACTGGGATACACGCCCGTTTTCGGATGATGACTCTACTGCGAAGACTAAACCATTCGATTCTGCCAATGATGGTCCGAGTGGAGTAGCAGTAATATTTGAGATTTTACGTACGATTCAAAGCTCAGCACAAAAACCAAATATTGGTATTGATGTAATTTTGTTTGATGTAGAAGATTGGGGCCCACCAAGCGATTATACAAAAGAGGTTACTATTCCTAATCAAGGATGGTTAATGGGTTCAGAGTATTGGTCGAGAAATTTACATCAACCTAATTATTCTGCTTATTTTGGGATTTTGTTAGATATGGTCGGAGCTAAAGGGGCTACTTTTACGAAAGATATGACTTCGATGCAATACGCTCCTGCTGTGATGAACAATGTGTGGGGTATTGCTAGCCAGTTGGGTTACAGCCAATATTTCTTAAACCAAGAATTTGGTAATATTTCAGATGACCACGTACCCGTAAACGTAAATGCGAAGATTCCAATGATTGATATTTGTGATTTACGTCCGACAACGGGTAATACTTTTGGAGATTATCACCACACACAAAAAGACAATCTTTCAATCATTGATAAAGCTACTTTAAAGGCTGTTGGACAGACAGTTTTGCAAGTTTTATACGAGGAAGGTAAGCCTCAATAATAAAAAGATTGTCTTGACAACTATTTTTGCATTTTTCCTTGACACTGTGGTATATTATTTGTTACTTCGCAAGTAGAAATAACTAATACGTCAAATATGGCACACCTGTTGATTATTACAAACAAGTGAGCTGTAGAAAGGCTGGAACAAATTAAATTGCGATTCATTCAAAAACATTTTTGTTATGACAGAAACACTTAACATAGACATTTCGCTGGTTGCAGAGAGCCGTATCAATCAATTTGACCCTAACAACATTGTATTCGGAACAATTTTTACCGACCACATGTTGGTAGCAGATTGTATCAATGGTGTATGGCAAACACCAAAAATTATGCCTTATGGCGATATTAGCTACAATCCGGCATTGGCTACACTTCACTATGGTCAGTCGATTTTTGAAGGAATGAAAGCTTTCAAAAACGATAAAGATGAGGTGTTGATGTTTCGTCCTTTAGAGAACTTCAAACGTTTCAATATTTCAGCAGAACGTATGTGTATGGCACAGGTTCCAGAAGAAATTTTTATTGGCGGTTTGGAAGAATTATTGAAAATTGATGCTGCTTGGGTACCGAAAGGAGAAGACAATTCTCTCTATTTGCGTCCGTTTATGTTCGCAAGCGATGTATATTTAGGTGTTCGTCCTTCGCTAAATTACCGTTTCATGATTATCATGAGTCCAGCAGGTAAATATTACTCGACTCCACCGAAAGTGAAAGTTGAGACTGAATTTATTCGTGCGGCTCCGGGTGGTGTGGGTTATGCAAAATGTGCAGGTAATTATGCAGCGTCGTTGTATCCAGCAAAATTAGCTCAAGAGCAAGGTTATACACAATTGTTGTGGACAGATGCTATCGAACATAAATATTTCGAAGAATCAGGTACAATGAATGTGATGTTTGTGAAAGACGGAAAACTTATTACGCCAAATACAAGCACTACAATCCTGAAAGGTATCACACGTGATACTTTGCTTCAGCTTGCGAAATCAATGGGTATTGAGGTCGAAGAAAGAAGAGTATCGGTTGAAGAAATTATTTCAGGAATCGAAAGCGGAAGTGTAACCGAAGTATTTGGTGCAGGAACTGCCGTAGTGGTTTCGCCATTTGCTGCTATTGGTTTTAATGGTAAAGATTATGTTTTACCAGAAATAACAGCCGATTCAATGTCAACAAGATTGAAAAATGCCTTGAACGATATTCGTACAGGTAAAGTAGAAGATACATTTGGTTGGGTTTGGAATATTCATGCTTGATTTTCCTTTCTCCTCCCCCTCGGCTTCGCTCGGGGAGTGGTACCTTTGTTTAATCTATAAATAAGTATTGAACCAAAATAAAAACGCCACTATAAGAAATTGTAGTGGCGTTTTTGTTGGTTTTCAACACTATTTTTCACAACAGTAAAATTGAATAAGCGTTTAGGTAGAGTGAAATTTTAAACCAAATCCTACTTTAATAAGTTGATATTCAAAGTCTTCTAATTTAATGCCAGCTACTGCTTCATAATTTACTTGATAGTTTTGTTAAGTTTGGCGTTATTTGAAGTTATATTCATCTTTTGAGCGATTATTTAAATTCGTCCCTTGTTTTTATGTCATTAGAAGTTTTTCTGAAAGCAATTCAAACCGAAGTTGCCCAAACTCAATACGGTGAAAGCCCCGTTGAACTCTACGAACCCATTGAATATTTGATGTCGCTTGGCGGGAAAAAAATGCGTCCTTTGCTGACTGTCATGGCCACCAATATTTTTACTGATGATTGGCAAAAAGCACTCAAACCTGCTCTTGGGGTTGAAGTTTTTCACAACTTTACACTCATGCACGATGATATTATGGATGCAGCTCCGCTTCGTAGAGGACAACTAACAGTTCACGAAAAGTGGAATCCGAATGTGGCGATTCTTTCGGGTGATGTGATGCTCGTGTGTGCCTATGAACTCATGACTGCCGTTGATGACAAGATTTTTAAGCATGTAATCAAGAGATTCAACCGTACGGCCGCTGAAGTATGTGAAGGTCAACAATGGGATATGAATTTTGCCACTCGAAATGATGTTACGGAAGAGGAATATATTAACATGATTCGCTTAAAAACTTCGGTTTTATTGGGTTTTGCACTAGAATTAGGTGGTTTAATTGCCGAGGCTGGTGAAGAAGCAACACAACTATTATACGATTTTGGCACTAATATCGGAATCGGCTTTCAGTTAAAAGATGATATCCTTGATGTTTATGGCGACCCTGAGAAATTTGGTAAACAAGTAGGGGGTGATATCATAGAAAATAAAAAAACTTGGCTTTTATTAAAAGCTCTTGAATTAAGTAAGGGTAAAGCCGAAGAGGCCGAACTTCAAAAATGGATTGATGCCAAAGAATTTGATAAAGAAGTAAAAGTGAAGGCCGTGACCGAGATTTATAACTCACTTGGTATTCGTGCATTAGCTGAGGCCCAGATGAACAAATATTTTAATACAGGATTGGCTGATTTAGAAAAACTCAATGCCCCAATTGAACGAAAAACGCCTTTAATTCAGTTAACTAAACAACTAATCGAAAGAGAATCATAATGAAGGAAGCCTTCGCTGGGCAATACTCGCTCAAAGCGAAGGCTTCTTCAGATTTGGAAATAAATAAAATGGAACAAATTTCAGCAAATTTATTAATTGTCTTAGCTACAGTAGGTATTAGTCTTTATGCATTTAACAATTATAGTTTTCTCGAAAACTGGTTAATGCACCCCTATGCCGTCGAACGAAGAAAAGAATACCATCGTTTCATAACCTCTGGTTTTGTTCATGCCGATTATATGCACTTGTTCTTCAATATGTACACCCTTTATAGTTTTGGGGAGTTTATGGAACAAGTATTCATTCAACGCTTCGATGACCCTAAAATTGGTTCGGTAGCTTATGTGCTTTTCTATGTAATTGCTATTGTTGTTTCTGATTTACCGACTTTTGTGAAGCATCGTAAAGATAGTGGGTACCGTTCACTGGGAGCTTCTGGGGCAGTTTCGGCCGTTATATTTGGTACAATTTTATTCATTCCTACGGCTCAATTGGCTATTTTCTTTATACCAATGCCGGCTTTTATATTTGCCATTTTATATTTAGCTTATACTTACTACGAAATGCGTCGCGGAAATGGCTACATCAATCATTCTGCTCACTGGTGGGGAGCTATTTTTGGAATCATCATGATGGTGTTATTATATCCTGAAGTATTACCAAGCTTTATTAGCCAAATTCTTAACTGGCGACCATTTAATTGATTAAATGCTTAAAATTTTACGCCAACCATACCCTTTTGGAGAAAAAACAAAACTCAGCGTACTACTGCAAAGTTTGGGCGAAGGTGCTTTTATTGCATTATTTTTAATCGTATTTCAACCGTTAGGAGTTAGCGAATGGCATGACCCAAATAAGGTTTGGCATTTGATAGGCTTTGGCCTAATTACAACTCTATGCGGACTTATCTTGCGTTTGGGAATTTTTAAAACATTCCCCAAATATCATAATGAAGCATTTTGGAATGTTGGTCGGGAGATTCTTGCAATTATGTTACTAATTCTGATGATTGCATTCGGTAACTTACTGTATAGCAATTTTGCTTTTCATCTAAAAATTAGTTTTGGTACATTCTTTTGGATGTTTATTGGCGTGATGATTATTGGCGTTTTTCCAGCAACTTTTGGAGTAATGCTCAATTATATCGTGCAACTAAAAAAATATACTCAACCAATTGAAGTACATCACCATGCTGAGCCATTCACCCCATCAAGTACGATTAAATTAATTGCTGAAAACGAGAAAGATTTTATAGAGCTTTCGGCTACCAAACTTCTTTACATTGAATCATCTGATAATTACTCGACTATAGTTTTTGAAAAAGAAGGAGTCCTTCAAAAAGAACTTCTCCGTAGTAGCCTCACTCGTCTTGAAGGTCAAATTAATTATCCCAATATTGTTCGCTGTCATCGTTCGTTTATTGTTAATCTTGATAAAGTAGCAAACGTTACGGGCAATGCACAAGGTTATAAACTTCACCTTGAGGTTCCTGCATTACAAGTGCCAGTTGCCCGAAAATATTCTGAAATAGTTGAACGCTTAAAATAAGGCTTTGATATTCATCCCAAAAGCTTGCTATTCTTCCCTGCTTATTGTCAAACTTCCCAAAGTATTGATACACAGCCCTTTCATTTGTGCATTTTTTTGAGCTATTCTACATTTGTGTCAGTCAAATAACACAAAAAAAGATTACTCAAATGAAAACGCTCTTCAAAACAACTATCCTTATTACTTTTTTAACACTAATATCATTTAATATTTTTGCTCAAAGTAAATACAGTGTGGTAGTCACAGTAAAAGGTATTCAACAAAGAACAGGAAAAATTTTTGCTACCATTTCTAATGATGAAAATAGTTTTCCACAAGGTGGAGGAATAAAATCAGCCACTGCCGAATTAACAAAAGAGGGAGAAATAATCTTAAAGTTTGAAGGAATATTGGAAGGTAAATATGCCATTGTTTTATTCCAAGATTTGAACGGTGATAATAAACTCGATATGAATGGACAAATGCCTGCCGAACCTTTTGGTTTTTCAAACCTAACTATGCTTATGGGGCCACCAAATTTCGAGCAATGTGCTTTTGATTTAAACGAAGATAAAAATATTGCTATTAGCTTATTTTCTTTTTAACTATTCATATACACAAAAGATATTTAACAATGGAAACGCTCATTTATAAAGCTTCAACTGCAGTTCATGTATTGTGTGGAATCTTGTCGTTGCTGGCAGGCTTAGTAGCTATGATTACCAATAAAGGGGGAAAGGTACATAATCGCGCGGGAATGGTTTTCTACTGGTCGATGTTTATGATATTTATTACAACAAGTATTTTCTTTATACTTTATCCTACAAACCTAAAATATCAGTTCTTCTTAGGCATAGGCATTGTGAGTTTTTATCCAAATTGGTCGGGCAAGCGTATGTTGGCCATGAAAAAAGGCTTAATTCCTACCTTAACCGATAAAGTAGGTGCTTGGAGTATAGGTATTTCAGGTATTTGTATGTGGGCTTATGGTGTATTTCTAACGATTAATCCTGCCAAACAATTTGGCTCACTTAATATATTATTTTTTATTTTCGGAACAGTAAGTGTTTTGAATGCCTACGGCGACCTTAGATTATACTTAGGCTACGTAAAACCTGAGAAAATGCACTGGTTTTTTGCCCATGCAGGAAAAATGATGGGAGCTTATACCGCTGCAATTACTGCTTTTTGTGTAAATATTGTTCCAAGATTCCTACCTGATAACACCCCAAGTTTCGTGTTTATTCTTACCTGGACAGCTCCCGGTGTCATTCTTGGAATTCTTTCCGCTCGAATTATTAAAAAGTATAAAGTCAAATTTAAAATGGCCGAAAAACCAAGCCTTTCCGCTAAACTTAAACAACTTTTTGCCAAGAAAGAATTAGTTTAAAATCAGTTTTAACACTGGTAAAGTTCAAAACCTTGCCAGCGTTTTACCACTTAACTCCGCAAAAATCAGATTGTAGAATAGCACTATCCACCGTAATTTTGATTCAGAATTTAAAATCATATACAATGGAAGTGTCAGAAATTCAAGAAAATATAGATTTCCGTAGAATTGAAAAAGCTATTCAATTTATTGAAGATAATTTTCAATCTCAGCCAAGTTTGAAAGAAATTGCCGACCATGTAGCCCTTTCCGAATTTCATTTTAATAGACTTTTTAGTAAGTGGGCGGGTACAAGTCCACAACGTTTTATGCGATTTCTCACCAAAGAATTTGCTAAAGAAAAACTGCTCGACAGTGCAAATATTCTTGAGGCTACTTTTGAGTCTGGGTTATCAAGTTCAAGCCGATTACATGATTTATTTGTAACGTATGAAGCGATGACGCCCGCCGAATTTAAAGCCAAAGGTGAAGGGCTGACGGTAAGATACGGAATTCATGAAACACCTTTTGGTGAGTGCCTCATTGCCTTGACTGACCGAGGAATTACTGACTTCCGATTCCTTGAAACAGAAAGCAAAGAGCATATAATAGCCGAACTACAACAAGATTTTGAAAAAGCTAAACTCATTTTTGATAATGACTATACAAAGCCATTAATCGACCAAATTTTCTACTTAAACCAAAGTCAATCAGAGCCAATTACATTGCTTTTACGTGGAACAAATTTTCAGATAAAAGTGTGGGAAGCCCTGCTAAAAATTCCGTTTGGACAAGTCGTAAGCTACGAGACCATTGCCAATGCCATAGGAAAACCCACCGCCCAAAGAGCAGTCGGAACGGCCATTGGAAGTAACCGTTTGGGGTATATCATACCGTGCCATCGGGTGCTACAAAAAGTAGGAGGGATTGGTGGCTACCGTTGGGGAACAACCCGTAAAAAAGCAATTATAGGCTGGGAAATGGCCAAGGCGTAGCACAATTTTCCAAATTGTGTAAATATTCAGAGTAATTAGTTTTATTCATTGCCGTCAGTTTTAACTGAAGGGATAAGAAAGTAAAATAATTGAACTGGCTTTAGCCCAAGCTTTAATTTAAGCTATAAAGCCAATATTGTTTTCTTTTATAGTATCCGTCGGCTAAAGCAGACGGCAATGAATTCTGTTTTTGGCTATTTTAAACTTACTTTGCATCATGAAAAATAATACCCAAATTAATTCTTTTTCCGCTTCGGATTTCACTCACACCGTGCCGCATCGAAGTTCGATAATACCCACGAGTACCCAATGTGGGTCGAAAATTAGTGGTAAAAATCACTGCATCACCTTTATTTGCTTGTAAAACAATTCCTTTCGACTGCATTCTTGGCCTATTTTCGAGCATTAAAAACTCTCCTCCCGTATAATCTACATTGGCTTGACTTAGAAAAAAGACCACTTGAAAAGGGAAATATACTTCTCCGTATAAATCTTGATGCAAAGCATTCCAGTCGCCTTTTTCATATTTCAAAATCAATGGTGTTGGTCGGTTTTGGTCATTTTGGTGGCATTCATTTAATAATTCACCGAGTGTTGGTGGAAAATGCTTATCAATACCTAATTTAATCATCCATTCGTTGGCTATTGGAGCCAAAACTTCATAGAACTGCTGGCGTAGTTGTTCGATTATCTGAGGCAGTGGATATTTAAAATACTTGTATTCTCCACTCCCAAATTGGTAGCGTTTCATGTTTATTAAGCTTCTGTATAGCTTTGAATCATCATAGTTTTGAGCCAATTCGTTACAAATTTCATCGGTTACAACGTTTGTGAGCAAAGCATATCCATTTTCATTTAGGCTTCGTGCCATCGAGTCAGTATTCATTTTTTCGAGCATAATTCTTTTAATATATTTTTTACAAAAATCTCCTAAAAATCAGCCCCTAACCACCCGAATATTGCTCAATTCAAAGCAATATTCAGCTTGAATACTGAAAAAATTAAGGCTTATTTTGAAATATAAAAAATTAGGTTTTAATTTACGTAATCAATTACGTAATTAATTACACAATGCAAGATGTTTTTTCAAAATTAGGTCCGCTCATTGTTGCCAGTCGACTTAAGCGAATGAGTGATTATATCATGCGTGCGGGTGAAGAGTTTTATCGGAGCAATGGAGTAGAGTTTGAACCCAAATGGTTTCCGCTTTATTATTTGCTTTCGCAAGAAAAGGAGTTGGGAATCATGGATATTGCCCAAAAATTGAATATTTCACACCCTGGCGTGATTCAGTTAGCTAAAGAATTAGAGAAAAAAGGCTGGATAACTTCTACAAAATCGAAAGAAGATGCTCGCAAACGCCTTTTAAAACTAAGCAAAAAAGGCCTCAGTATGTTGCCCCAATTGCAACTCATTTGGGATGATATTAGGGAAGTAAACCGCCAAGTAGTTGAAGCTCAGCCAACTAATATTTTGAAGGCATTGGAAGAAATGGAGGCATATTTTGCAATAAAATCTCACACCGAACGCATGAAAGAATACTTGGAATCAAAAAAGTAGGACAGGTTTTTAACCTGTCGAAGTAATACTGACAGGTTGGAAACCTGTCCTACAAAATAAAATCTAAAAGAAAATTATATGAAAACATCCATTCAAACATATACTGAAAGTTACCAAAAACAGGTAGAAACCTTAGTTTTAGGTGTTCAGAACGATGAATTTGGTTTAGGTTTGACTGCCCAAGACCAACCAGACTTACCCAATATTGCAGAATTTTATAAAAATGGCTGCTTTTGGATTGCTCTTAATAATGAAAATCAAGTGATGGGAACCATTGGTATTGAACCTCTGACTGATGGGCAGGCTGTTCTTCGAAAAATGTTTTTGAATAAATCAATGCGTGGAGATAAAGATGAAAATTTAGCCCAACGATTGTTTGAAACCCTGCTTCAATATGCCAAAGGAAAAGGTTATGAGGCATTGTGGCTCGATACGCCGCCACCGGCAAAGGCGGCTCATAGATTTTACGAGCGAAATGGCTTTGACCTCATGCCCCCCGAAAGTGCACCATCAAGTTATAAATTGCCAAAGATTTCTGGCCTAAAAATTTACCGATTATTGATAAAATAAATGACCTATGAATAATAATACTTTAGATTTTAGTAATGAAGAGTTTGCAAATATCCTCCAAAAAGTATCTGCAATGGTACTAGATAAATATGAGCATTTAGATGAGATAAAAGGGTTTAATGTAAGTTCACAAGAAGAGGTGGAGGGCTGGTTTAATGAACCTTTACCACGAACAGGAAAAGATAGTTTTGAATTACTTGATGAAGTAAAAACCAAGGTTTTTGATAGTGCAACGGGTAATTTAGGTAAAAACATGTATGCCTATGTGATGTCGGGGGGAAATCAAATTTCAACGGTTGCTGAGTTGTTGCTTTCAACTGTAAATCAAAATAATACGAAATGGCATTTGGCTCCTGCTATGACCGAAATCGAAAAACGTGTGATAAAATGGGCAGCCGAAATGATTGATTACACATCAGAAGCAGGCGGTGCAATGGTAAGTGGAGGCTCAGAAGCTAACTTGGCAGGTTTGACTGTGGCAAGAAATATCTTTTTCAAGAAATTTGATATTAAACGCAAAGGTTTATTTGGCGTAAAACCCTTTACCGTTTATTGCTCGACCGAAACACATAATTGTGTAGATAAGAGCTTATCACTCATTGGTATCGGCACCGACCATTTGCGTAGAGTGAAAACCCAAAATGATTTAACGATTGATGTAGAGGCTCTCGAAAATCAGATTAAAGTAGATATTGAACAAGGTTTTCAACCATTTTGTATTGTTGGCAATGCGGGAACTGTAAACACTGGAGCAATTGATGACCTCAATGCGTTGGCCGATATTGCCCAAAAATATCATCTTTGGCTACATATTGATGGGGCTTATGGTGGTTTGGCTTCATCATTGCCCTCATTAAAAGCAAAATATGCTGGTTTGGAGCGAGCCGACTCCGTGGCACTTGATTTCCATAAATGGCTTTATCAACCCTTCGAAATTGGTTGTGTTTTGGTTAGAAATTGGAGAATCATGCGTGATACCTATTACAAAGAAGCCGATTATTTAGCTACCGAACTGCAAGAAAATGCCAATGCTCGATTAGAGTTTAATGAACATTATTTCCAGCTGTCTCGCAATGCCAAAGCATTTAAGGCTTGGATGTCGGTAAAGGCCTATGGTTTTGACCGTATTCAACAAATGATTCAGAAAGACATTGATTTGACCAATTATTTAATCAAACTTGTGGAAGAATCATCCGATTTTGAGTTAAAATCGAAGGCTGATTTGGCGGTTGCTTGTTTTAGATACAAAGGAAATTTAACAGCTGAAGAAGAAATCACGGCATTGAATCAACAACTCATTCCTGCCCTTGAGGCCGACGGACGAGTATTTATTACGAGTACAAAACTCAATGGTGAATTTGTCTTGCGGGCGTGTATTATCAACCACCGTAAAACCGAGCAATCTATCGAGTATTTATTAGATACAATTCGAGATGTAGCAGCAAAATTATAATTTCTGAATCAAATGCAAACAATAGAAATCATAGAACTTGACCCATCAAATGAGACTCATAAACAGGCTTTTAAGCAGATAAATTATGAGTGGATAAAAAAGTATTTTAAGGTTGAACAAGGCGATTTAGACTCGCTCGAAAATCCTGAAAAATATTTTATAAGTACAGGTGGAGCGGTTCTTTTAGCTCGTAGATGTGAAGAATATTTAGGCACTTCTGCACTAAAACCAATAGGTAATGATGCCTACGAACTTTGTAAAATGGGTGTAACCGAGGCTGCAAGAGGCTTGGGAGTTGGCAAGTTGATTGGTGAGGCAATTGTGCAAAAAGCTCGTGATTTAGGTGCAAAGCGTGTTTATCTCGAAACCAATTCGACGCTTGCTCCTGCATTGGCTTTGTATAAAAAACTGGGTTTTAGTAGGATAGAAAACTTTACCTCGCCTTATGAGCGTGCTGATGTAGCTATGGAAATTTGGTTATAGCACAATTCTCTGAATTGTGCTATAATCAAACAATTTAGAAAATTGTTTTACCCAACAAATAAAAAAACAAGTATCTTTGCGAGGCTATTTAAGAAAAATAGGTTTTTAAATAGTTTACAATCAATTAGTTGAAAATATAATGTCGATAGTTATAGATAGTCTATCGGCTAGAAATTAACCAAAGATTCTAAGAGCAATGAGAAAAAAAATCGCCGCTGGTAACTGGAAAATGAACAAAACTTTTGAAGAAGGTCAAATCTTACTTTCAGAAGTAGTAAATATGGTAAAAGACGAGGTAACAAACCCTAATGTACAGGTGATTGTTTGTGTACCTGCTCCTTATTTAAGCTCTTTCGGAAAAATGATTGATACGCCAAAAGTTGCTTTAGGTGCACAAAACTGTTATCCGAAGGCTTCGGGGGCATATACAGGTGAAGTTTCTGTTCCGATGTTGAAATCGGTAGGCGTAAGCTACATCATCATTGGTCACAGCGAGCGTCGTCAATATTTCAATGAATCAGATGCATTTTTGGCTGAGAAAGTAGATGCTATTTTAGCAGAAGGTCTTACGCCAATCTTCTGTTGTGGCGAAACTTTAGAGCAACGCAATGAAGGTATTCATTTCGATTTCGTTTGTGGTCAGATTACAAACAGCCTTTTCCACTTATCGGCTGAAGATTTGAAGAAGACCGTGATTGCTTACGAACCAATTTGGGCTATCGGTACTGGCGTAACGGCATCGAACGACCAAGCACAAGAAATGCACAAAGTTTTGAGAGACCATCTAGCATCAAAATATGGCCAAGAAGTAGCAGATGAAATTTCTATCCTTTATGGTGGAAGCGTAAACGGAGCCAATGCTCAAGAACTTTTCGCTTGTCCAGATGTTGATGGTGGTTTAGTTGGTGGTGCTTCTTTAAAATCAAGAGAGTTTACAAATATTGCAAAGTCATTCTAAGACTAATCAATAAATAAGAATGGATAATTGAAAATTTAAGTGCTACAAAACAGTATCTTAATATTTACAATTATCCATTTTTTATTAGAGAACGTTCCTATTTGTTGAATACCTACGGCATTCTAAACATACTTTTTTGGTTTTATACAACCAATATGAAAGTCCTACGGACTAAATGGTTTAAAACTAAACTACTTTTTTTACATTAAATAAATTGATGTTTATTATCTAAACCTTTGGTTTATACTGATTTGCTCGTTCGTTTTTTTCGGCTAAACTTACAATTTCCTCAATACGTTTTTGGCGAGTCTCTGCTTGTTTGGCATTAAGAAGCCACTCTAAAATTCCTCGTTTTACCGAACGCGGAAAAGCTTCAAAATAACCTTTAGCAGTTGGATTTTGGTCTAATTTTTCTTGCAAATCGGACGGACTGATGAGATTTTCAACATCATCTAAAGCTGTCCAAGTACCTATCTCTTTCGCAATTTCAACCATTTTTAGGCCAGCTTCGGCCATTAAGCCTTCGCTAAGGAGTTTTTCAACTTTTGCTTTATTTATTCTGCTCCAGTTGCTTTTGGGGTTTCTTTTGGCAAAAAACTGATAATAAAACTCATCGTTTCCTTTCTTAATTGAGCTATCTACCCACCCAAAGCACAGGGCTTCATCAACTGCTTCATCATAATAAACGCTGGGTGTTTGACTTTGTTTTTTATATATTTTTATCCAAATATTCTTTTCAGAAGCGTGGTTTTCTATCAACCAACTTCTCCATGCGTTTCGGTTTTCAAGATAAATACTTTTGAAATCTTCGTTTTCCATGAAAATTTAATATTTATTTCAAAATATATAAAAAACTTTTCATTTTGAATATTATTTCAAACTTGGTGGAAGTAATTTATACATCACTGGTGTAACAATTCTGGTTAGAATCAATGATGAAATTAAACCCCCAACAATTACTAAAGCCAGCGGCGAGTAAAGCGGCGAATGCTCCATAATGAGCGGAATCATACCTCCAATGGCGGTCATAGTTGTTAGTACAATTGGTATAAATCGCGTTTCGCCCGCTTCTTCGATAGCTTCATCAATCGAAAGTCCATTTTCTTTACGCAGATAATTGGTATAATCTACGAGTAAAATAGAGTTTTTTACCTCAATACCCGCCAGAGCGATGATACCTACGATTGCCGTAAATGAAAGGGAGTTTCCGGTAAATAATAAAATTAAAATTGCTCCAATTAAGCCCAATGGAATAACCGAAAGTACAATAAGCGTACTTTTAAAGGTTTTAAATTCAAGAATCAGAATGGCAATAATACCAAAGATTGTGATAATGATGATTGTGCCAAGTCCACCAAAAGTTTCGGCCGAACGCTCTACTTCCCCTGCCATTTTTATTTCATAGCCCTTTGGTAATTTTACTTGTTTGAGTTTTTCAACAGCTTCTTTCGTTACTTCTGGTGTAAGAAAACCACTCTTAATAAAGGCCGAAACCGTAGAATAACGCTCACGGTCATAGTGATTAATTCGATTTGGTGAAGTTTCAAAACCCACTGTGGCCAATTGGCTCAAAGGCACAAGTGTTCCCATTTGGTTAGTAACAAATACCTTAGAAAACACATCCATGCTTGGGCGTTCATTTCTTGGTAAACTTACATTAAGATTCATCTCTTCACCATCTTTTTCTTTGTAAATCCCAAGATTCACACCAGCAATACCCATCCTGATAGTACGGTCAATATCAGCCGTTGGAATGCCCAACATACCTGCTTTATCTTTATTGATATTTACACGTAAATCTACATTTTGTGCAGAAAGTGGGTTATTTACGTAAATTGTACCTTTGGTTTCTTTGAATACTTTTTCAACTTTTGCCGAAATAACACGTAATGAGTCAAGATTTTCACCCATGATTCTCACAGCCAATGGTGCCTCGAATGGAGCTCCTTGCTCAAACTGAATCACACGAATTTTTGCTCCTGCATAAGAATCAAAGGTAGCACGAAGTTTATCAATAAATTGCTCACGCTCAGGCACTTCTACATGATCTTGTAGTTGTACGAAAAGTTGCGAATAATTCGATAAAGTTCCACCGATAGGCAAAGTATTGTAATAAATTCGAGGGTTAGATTTTCCAACGTTAGTGGCAAAATTCTTGACAATCTTATGTTTTAATAATTCATTTTCTACAAAACGAGCTGCTTGATTGGTTTCTTGGAGTGTTGTACCGAGTGGAGTTTCGATATTAATCAAAAATTGAGGTTTCTCTGAACGTGGAAATACACTCGTACCAACGACAGGAATAAGGGCTAAGCTTCCTCCAAAAATCAAAAGTGCAATCAATAAAGCTGTTTTGGGGTATTCAAGTGCTTTGTGCAGAACCTTACGGTATGAACCTTCAATACCTTTTTTCATCAAACGAAGTACGATATTTTCGCCGTGTTCTTCACGAGGCATGAGTAAACTCGCTAAAAAAGGAACAATCGTAAGCGAAACAAAAAGCGATGCAATAATGGTCATGATGACAGCCATCGGTAGGCTTCGAATAAAATCTCCAGCCGATTCTGGTAAAAAGCAAAGGGGTAAGAAGGCGAAAATCAATGTTGCCGTACAGCCTAAGACCGCTAAGCTAATTTGTTTGGTGGCTTCAATGGCCGCTTGCTGGCGTGGCATACCTGTGCGTAAGAAACGAGCAATATTTTCAACTACCACAATAGAGTCATCAACCAATAAGCCAAGGGCAATCACAAGCCCTACTACACTCAATTGGTTGATGCCAAAGCCAGCCAAATCGAGCATCGTAAGCCCCATTGCCAACGATAATGGAATAGAAATCATTACGATAATGGCCGGACGGATACCCAGTGGAATAAGGGTAATGAGCACCAAAAGAATAGCAATTCCGAAGTCACGAGCTAAACCAAAAAGGCGGTGTGAAACACTTTTTACTTGGTCAAAACTTTGTTCGAATCGCATATCGACTGGTAAACTTTTGGCAAAATCATCAATAATTGGTCGAATTTGATCGCCCGTTGTAAAAATATTGCTTCCATCTTTCATGGTTGCCGTCACGAAAACGGCACGTTTACCATTTAAACGACCCAAGTAAGTTTCTTCTTCATAATCGAATTTTACATCGGCTACATCTCGAAGATAAGTAACGGTCGTGCCTGATGAACTTACGATGGTATTCTTTATTTCTTCAATATTTTCATAACTTCCCGAGGTTTTTACGCTGAATTTACGACTACCGATTTCTATATTTCCCGCAGGAATATTCGCATTTTCGGACTGAATAGAACCTAAAACTCGATTTAACGGAATTCTGAACTGAGCCATTTTATCCAAATTCACCGAAATCGTGATTTGTTGTTTCGGGAATGCCCAGATTTCAGCCGTTTTGATTGATTTTACTTTCAAAAGTTTATCTTTCAATCTATCAGCTTCTTTTTCCAAATCTTTGTACTGAGCAGTTTCCGACATTACAGCACATTGGATAATATTTACACCCTCGGGCGTAAAGCGGAGTACATCCATGCTATAAATATCCGAGGGAAGCTTCGAACGAATGGCGTTTAATTCACGCACAACTTCATTGTATTTTTCTTCAGAATTAATAGAATGGACAAACTCCAAACGAACTTGTGCAACCCCCTCATCAGCAGTAGAAATAACTTTCTTAATATCGCTGATTTCAGACATTTTATCTTCAATTGGGTCAACGATAAGTTTCTCCATATCGGCAGGCGAAGTACCAGGGTAAACTACCACGATACTATTAAAAGTTGCCTTCAAAGCGGGGTCTTCTGCTTTGGGCATATTGAGCAAAGAACTCACACCAATGGCCATAATCATGATGAAGATGATAATAGTGAATTGGTAGTTCTTAACAGAAAAGTCGACTAAACGCATGGTTTTAATGTATAATGAAGAATGTAAAATGTATAAAATACCATTGCTACTATTCTTTTGATGATTTTAATATTGCTGTTATTATTTTCTGTAATTCCTCAACATCATTTTTGAGTGAAATAAACATGTTTTCATCCAAATATTCTGAAGCATAGAGCAAGCGAATCCAGTATTTAGTTTCTTTTGCTTCTTTTAAGCAAATACCAAACTTTGCGGAAAATTCTTTTTTCGAATATGCACTATCAGCTTCTTCAGCATTCGCACCTATTGATGTCCCACTTCTCAGTAATTGTTTTGCTAAGGGTAAGACTTCAGAATGATTTTTGTAAAACCATTTATATAGTTTTACTATACGCACTGAAAAAGCAAAAGACTTTTCTAAAATGATATTTGGCTTATTTTCTTGACCCATTTTGCATTATGAATTTTACATTATTCATTATGATTTATTTTAACCTTCGCTTTATCGGTCAGAAAATTTGCTCCTTTGGTTATGATTTGCGTGCCCTCAGTTATGCCAGACGTTATGGCTACGTTACTTCCGAAAATATGGCCAATTCTTACAGGTGTTTTATTGACAGTTTGGTTTGGATTGAGAGTGAAGACAAAAGCTTTGTCTTTGTCGGCTTCAACTAATGCCTCAATCGGCACGGATAATGTGGCTGCTCCTTTGGCTGAAGAAATTTCTGCTTTAGCCACAAAACCCGAAATTAATTTTTTACCATTCGGGGTGAGTTGTAATTCTACTTCAAATGTGCCAGTAGCAGGATTGACTGTTTGAGCAATTTGGGTTACGCGTGCATGGAATGGCTCATTGGGGTAGGCATCGAGATAAACTGTTGCAGCATCGCCGAGCTTTACCTTTACTACATCTCTATCGGCTAAACCAACATTTACGAGGTAGGCACTTTCGCCAGTACCAAGAATAAAGGCAGGAGCAAATGGAGTGATAAGCTCGCCTTGTTCAGAAATTTTTCTAAGAATACGGCCACTTGTTGGGGCATAAATTCTCGATAATTTTTGGTTAAACTCAGCTACTTGCACACTCTGTTTGGCTACATCATAGCCTGTTGTGGCATCTTGCACGTTGGTGAGGGTAGCGGCTTCATCGGCATAAAGTTTTTTGACTCTTTCTAAATCTCGTTCAGATTTTTCTAAGCCTAATTTTGCTTGACGAACCTGTGCATCAATTTCAGATAAATCAAGTTCAGCTAATAGTTGACCTTCTTTCACGAATTGTCCTTCTTGTACATATACTCGACGAATCATGCCACCTGTTTTAAAGGCTAGTTTCATTTCAGATTTTGATGAAAGTACACCACTGGCAATGATGGGTTCGCTCAACGATTTTTTGCTTACAGGCTGAACTTCAACCGTGAGAGTTTCGTCGGTTTCTTCTTTTTTGGTTTCTTGTTTTTTTCCACAAGAAATGGCCAAAAGTGCGATTGTAGTTGTTAATAAAATATAATTTTTCATAGATTTTATTTTTGTTCGAATCCTAGTTTTTCAATTTTTTTAATCCAATTTTCTCGGTATGAGTCTTTCGATAAATTTACTTTACCGCTCCAACTTTATCCAAATTCGCTTGCTTTAAAAGTATATCATATCGAGCTACTGACTCTTGCAAACGAGCGGTGATAACTTCATTCGAGGCACGTAAATACTCAATCATGATCGCCTGCCCGTTTCGGTATCTGCTTTCTACTACCTTAAAATATTTCTCAGCTTTCAGGGTTCCTTCTTTGGCGGTATTTAAGGCTTTTTTGGAAGCTTCTAACTCAAAATATGCCTGAGAAACTTGCAATTGTATTTGTTTTTGTACTTCCTCGAACTTTGTATCGAGTATGTTTTTTTGAATTTTGGCTTGCTGTATTTTTGATTTTTTCTCGTAGCCATGATAAATATCCCAACTTAGGCCAATTTGTCCTAAAATGTAAGCTTGGTCTTTGAATGTATAGCCAAAACCCTGAAAACCCGTACTTCCACCTACAAATACTTGCGGACGGAGGGCATTCATTTCTTGTAATTTAATGGCTGTTTCACTAACTTTTATGTTTGTGCGTAACATGTTCAGTTCTTGTCGATTACTGAGAGCATCTTCTTTAAGTTGGGGTAGGGCGGCTGTTTGTCCGATTTTATTTACTAAATTGGTATCAGCAACTATTTCAGTCATTAATTCTCGATTCATCAAATAATTCAAGAAAACCTTTACTGTTTCTCTATTCTTTTCCAAAACGGCCACTTGCTGGTCGAGTTTACTTACTTCATATTCAGCCGAATAGATGACATCTTTGGTGGCCACATTATTGCCCACTAATTTTTCATTGAGTTTCACAAAATCAGTGAGGAGGTTTCTTGAGGCATCAAAGATTTTTTGTGCTTCAAGTGTTTGCAGATACTGCAAATAAGCGGTAGTGATACTGTATCGAATTTCGTTTTCTAAAATTCTTTTTTTGGCTTCTTGTGCAGTTAGTAAATCTCTCTGAATAAGTAGGTTATAGCGAATATCAGTATTGAAAATAGGATATTGAAAATTAAACTTTGTATCATGAAAATTATTAGGTGCTAATAATTGATTCACGTTTTCTACCTGCGGGAAATTGTTTGTTTTGGTAAGTTGATTGAGTGTTGAATAAACTGGATTTAGTAAATCTCCAATCGGGAAAGATAATTTTCTACCACCCGCAGCTAAGGTGTAATTCGGATTGAAAGTAAGCTTAGGCATAAAGTTCGCTTTGGCTTGGTTGATATTTTCAAGCGATTTCTCGATTTCGAGGCGTTCTTGCTTCAAGCCTAAGTTTTGTTTTAAACCTTCTTGAATGTATGATTCAAGTATAGGGGAGGTTTGTGCTGCCGCGGCCAATGGAAATAATAGATAAAATAAAAATAGCTTTTTCATAGGATAAAATCACCTTCTAAGAGGCTTTTAGTTAATTTTAGCTTTATTAGCCACCATTAATCAATTATTAGTTTCTGAACACTGTTAAGTAGAAGTTTCAAAAAAAAGGGCCTGACTAAGGCCTGACCCCAAATTCTTATACTTTTATACTAGTGGCAACTAAGTTTGAACTACATTGTGCCAATAGTTTTTGTTGTGCATTACGTGCTTCACATACGACATTTACTACTGTTTTTCCTGCTCTAATAATTTTCGATTTCACGAAAATACTTTCTCCAACTTGGGCAGGTAAGAGGTAATCGACATTGAGGTTGATAGTAGAGTAAAAGTTTTCTTTACCAAGTGAAAAGACTGTCATTCCCATCACATCATCAAGCATTGACGCCATTGTTCCCCCGTGTAAGATTCTACCAGGATTAGTCATCTCTTCACGAACGGTAAATTCTACTATTAAAGAGCCTTCTTCTGCTGAAATTAGCTTGCCGTTTAGCCATCTACCTAGCGGAGATGGACTTACTTCTGAGGCATTTTTCCCGATGTGTTGTTTAAAAAATTCTAAAGCGTGGTTCATTATTTGGTTCTTATTTGCGTTTGTATGTTTTTACCATTTCAACAAATCGGTCATAGACTTCTTCTAGAAGTTGAATACGGCGTTCTTCTGGAAAAATCATGGTTCGGCGGCGTAAATGTAAGGTTGCAAGGCCATGTACTAAACTCCACATCATGACCGAAACGGTCTCGACATTTTCACCAGCGAAATACCCTGCTTGCATGCAATCTCCTACCACTAATTTAAGTGTATTAAATGCTCGTTCGCCGTCACACCAAATTTCATCTCTGCATTCGAGGGTTTCCATGGGGGCGGTCATCACAAACATTAAATCATACAATTCGGGGTTTTCAAAGGCGTATTTGAGGTAACTTTTCCCTAATGAAATTAAGCGTTCGAAAGGGTCAGTTTCTACGCCAATACCTGCTTGCATAGCATGCATGAGAGCGTTGAAGGCATCTACATGCAAGGCAAAAAGAATTTCATTTTTATCTTTGAAATAAAGGTATATTGTACCCGCACTATACTCAATTACTTCAGCAATATTACGGATGCTGGTTTTTTCGTAGCCTTGTTCCAAAAATAGTTTTTGAGCGGCGGCTAATATTTGCCGCCTCATTTCTACTTTTTCTCTTTCTTTTCTATCTGCAACACCCATGGAGCTATACTATTCTTTAATTAACGATGCAAATAAAATGAACGGTGTTCAGAAAAACAAATTATTTTAAATAAAATGTGGTCCACTTCAAAAGTGAACCACATTTTATTTAAAAACTGCCATATTTTTATTTAGGACTTTCGCTTGGAGATATTTAAAGAGCTTGAATTTTCGGTTTTCTTAATTG
>OFDN01000834.1_pt1 | contig 22852 bp, 19 predicted proteins | sample 1520971 | NCBI WGS metagenome assembly OFDN01 (sample SAMEA94257418, study PRJEB24077) | hot springs metagenome | biome: Aquatic biome; feature: Geographical feature; material: Water | place: India | collected 2012-06-12 | depth 5 m
GGCGCCCCGCCGGTCCACCCTTCCAGATCCAGCCCGACACCCTCCGGCCACGCCAGCAGATGGCTGGCGCAGCGGCGGCAATCGCTGCTGCCGAAGCCGGGCAGCGGCACAGGCAAGAACGGCAGCCCGGCCACCAGCGCGCATTCGTCGCCGCCGGGAAAGACCCAAGCCCCCGCCACCCGACCGGCCAGGGTCAGCCGGTCGATGTGCCAGCGCAGCGCCTTGTCGCGGCGCATGTGGCGGCCGACGCGAGCGCGCAGGCCGCCGGGGCCGCGCGCACTGCCGCAATAGAGGTAGCGCCCGGCCGGCAGCAGCACCGGCGCCCGGCCCGGCAGGCGCACCTCCACCCCCTCCTCCAGCACGACGAGCAGCGCATAGGCGCCAGGGATGGCCGGAATGTCGTCCGCTCTGCTGTGGAACGTGCCGTCCATCGGTCCCTCCGCCACCGCCGCAACAGCGTAGGGCCGCCGTCTTTACGCGGCCTTTATGCGCGCGACCGAATTCCGCATCGACCCTTTACGGCCATCGGGCGGATCGTGCGACACGCGCAACAGCGGAGGACCCTACGCGTGTTCGACCTTCTCTTTCCCCTCGCCACCCTGGCCTTCTTCGGGCTGTGCGCACTGGCCGTGCGCACGCTCGACCGGCTGTGAGCGGGGGGGGCGCGTCATCATGACCGTCGATCTCGTCCTGGGCGGGCTGGTGGCCGCCGCGCTGCTCGGCTACCTCGCCTACGCCCTCATCCATCCCGACCGCTTCTGAGGGGGGACATCCCATGGATGCCGCGGGCCTTCTTCAAATCCTCGTCTTCCTCGCCCTGCTGGTGGCGGTCACGCCGCTGCTGGGCGGTTTCATGGCGCGGGCGCTGTCGGGCGAGCGCACCCTGCTCACCCCCGTCCTCGCGCCGGCCGAGCGTGGGCTCTGCCGCCTGTGCGGCGTCCGCCCCGACGAGGAGCAGCATTGGACCGGCTACGCCCTGTCGCTGCTGGCCTTCAACCTGCTGGGCTTCCTGCTGCTCTACGCCATCCTGCGGGCGCAGGCTTGGCTGCCGCTGAACCCGGCGGGCCTGCCGGCGGTGCCGGCCGACCTCGCCTTCAACACCGCGGTCAGCTTCATGACCAACACCAACTGGCAGGCCTATGGCGGCGAGACCACGCTGTCGCATTTCAGCCAGATGGCCGGGCTGACCGTGCAGAACTTCCTGTCGTCGGCCACCGGCATCGCTGTGCTGGCGGCCCTGGTGCGCGGCTTCGCCCGCCGCTCGTCGCGTACGGTTGGGAACTTCCACGGCGACCTGATCCGCATCGTCCTGTACGTGCTGCTGCCGCTGGCTCTGGTCTCCGCGCTGGTGCTGGTGTGGCAGGGGGTGCCGCAGACGCTGCTGGCGCATGCCGATGCGACCACCGTCGAGGGGGGGCGGCAGGTCATCGCCCAGGGGCCGGTGGCCTCCCAGATGGCGATCAAGCAGTTGGGCTCCAACGGCGGCGGCTTCTTCTCCATCAACTCGGCCCATCCCTACGAGAACCCGACGCCGGTCAGCAACCTCGTGGAGATGTTGTTCATCCTGATGATCGCCGCGGCCCTGACCGACAGCTTCGGGCGCATGGTCGGCGATCGCCGGCAGGGCTGGGCGCTGTTCGCCGCCATGGCGGTGGTGCTGGTCGCCGGCATCGCCGTGGCGTGGTGGGCGGAGGCGCAGCCCAACCCGGCCTTCGCCGCGCTGGGCGTCGATCCCGCCGGCGGCAATCTGGAAGGCAAGGAGACGCGCTTCGGCGTCGTCAACTCCGCCCTGTGGGCGGTCGCCACCACCGCGGCCTCCAACGGTTCGGTCAACGCCATGCACGACAGCTTCATGCCGCTGGGCGGGCTGGTGGCGCTGGTCAACATGCTGCTGGGGGAGGTGATCTTCGGCGGTGTCGGCACCGGCCTCTACGGCATGCTGCTGTTCGTCATCGTCACCGTCTTCATCGCCGGCCTGATGGTCGGCCGCACGCCGGAGTATCTGGGCAAGAAGATCGAGGCGCGCGAGGTGACGCTGGCGGTGCTGGCGGTGCTGGTGACGCCGGTGGGCGTGCTCGGCCTCGGCTCGCTGGCGACGGTGCTCCCGGCGGCACGCGCCTCGGTGCAGGACGGCGGCCCGCACGGGCTGACGGAGATCCTCTACGCCTACGCCTCGGCCACCGGCAACAACGGTTCGGCTTTCGGCGGTTATAGCGCCAACACGCTGTATCAGAACAGCGTGCTCGGCCTCGCCATGCTGATCGGGCGTTTCCTAGTCATCATCCCGGCACTCGCCGTCGCCGGATCGCTGGCCGCCAAGCGCGCCGTGCCGGCCAGCGCCGGCACCTTCCCGACCCACGGCGCGCTGTTCGTCGGGCTTCTCGTCGGCGTCATCCTGATCGTCGGCGGGCTCACCTTCTTCCCCGTGCTGGCCCTCGGCCCGGTGGCGGAGCAGCTGCTGCTCGGCACCGGCACCCTGTTCTGAGGACGGACCCCCATGATCCACCGTTCCCGCGACATCGCGCTGTTCGACCCGGCGATCCTGCGCCCCGCGGCGGTCTCCGCCGTCGCCAAGCTCGACCCGCGCCAACTGCTGCGCAACCCCGTCATCTTCGTCACCGCCACGGCCGCCGCTCTGTGCACGGTGCTGCTGGTCCGCGACGTCGTCATCGGCGCCGGGCCGGTCGCCGTTCCTGCCCAGATCGTGGCGTGGCTGTGGTTCACCGTGCTGTTCGCCAACTTCGCCGAGGCCATCGCCGAGGGGCGTGGCAAGGCGCAGGCCGACAGCCTGCGCCGCACCCGCAGCGAGACCCCGGCCAAGAAGCTCGCCACCCCCGACGCGCTGACCTGGAGCCTGGTGCCCGCCCCCAGCTTGCGCGCCGGCGACCATGTGCTGGTCGAAACCGGCGACCTCGTTCCCGGCGACGGCGACGTGGTGTCCGGCATCGCCACCGTGGACGAGAGCGCGGTCACCGGCGAATCCGCCGCGGTCATCCGCGAATCCGGCGGCGACCGCTCGGCCGTCACCGGCGGCACGCGGGTGGTGTCCGACCGCATCGTGGTGCGCATCACCGCCGACCCCGGCACCGGCTTCCTCGACCGCATGATCGCGCTGGTGGAGGGCGCCAAGCGCCAGAAGACGCCCAACGAGATCGCGCTGACCATCCTGCTGGTCGGCATGACGCTGATCTTCCTGCTGGTGGTGGTCACGCTGCCGGCCTTTGCCGGCTATATGGGCGTGACGGTGCCGGTGGTGTTCCTGTGCGCCCTGCTGGTCACGCTGATCCCCACCACCATCGGCGGGCTCTTGTCGGCCATCGGCATTGCCGGCATGGACCGCCTCGTGCGCTTCAACGTCATCGCCAAGTCCGGCCGCGCGGTGGAGGCGGCGGGCGACATCGACGTGCTGCTGCTGGACAAGACCGGCACCATCACGCTCGGCAACCGGCAGGCGGCCGAATTCCTGCCGCTGTCCGGAGTGGCCGAACGCGCGCTTGCGGAAACCGCCCTGCTGTCCTCGCTGGCCGACGACACGCCGGAGGGCAAGTCCATCGTGGCGCTGGCACGCGAGCGATTCGGGCTCGACTCAGCGGCGTCCGACGGTATGAGCTTCATCCCCTTCACCGCGCAGACCCGCATGAGCGGCGCCGACCTGCCCGACGGCACCCGTCTGCGCAAGGGCGCACCCGACAGCATCCTGGCCCGCGCCGGTGCGCACAGCGTCACGCGGGAGCTGACGCTGGCGGTCGAGCGGGTCGCCAAGGCCGGCGGCACGCCGCTGGTGGTGTCGCGGAACGACCGGGTCCTGGGCGTCGTCCACCTGAAGGACATCGTCAAACCCGGCATCCGCGAGCGCTTCAACACGCTGCGCGGCATGGGCATCCGCACGGTGATGATCACCGGCGACAACCGCCTGACCGCCGCCGCCATTGCCGCGGAGGCTGGCGTCGACGACTTCCTGGCCGAGGCGACGCCCGAACGCAAGCTGGAGCTGATCCGCGGCTTCCAGGCGGAGGGGCGGCTGGTCGCCATGTGCGGCGACGGCTCCAACGACGCGCCGGCACTCGCCCAGGCCGATGTCGGCGTCGCCATGAACACCGGCACCCAGGCGGCGCGCGAGGCCGGCAACATGGTCGATCTGGAAAGCGACCCCACCAAGCTGATCGAGGTGGTGATGATCGGCAAGCAGCTCCTGATGAGCCGCGGCGCGTTGACCACCTTCTCCATCGCCAACGACGTGGCGAAATACTTCGCCATCATCCCGGCCCTGTTCGTGGCCGCCCTGCCGCAGCTGGCGCCGCTCAACGTGATGGGGCTGGCGAGCCCCGAGAGCGCCATCCTGTCGGCCATCATCTTCAACGCGCTGATCATCGTGGCGCTGATCCCGCTGGCGTTGAAGGGCGTGGCCTACCGGCCGGCTGGGGCTGCGGCGCTGCTGCGGCGGAACCTGCTGGTCTACGGTCTGGGCGGTCTGGTGGTGCCCTTCGTCGGCATCAAGGCCATCGACCTGCTCGTCACCCTTCTCGGCCTCGCCTGACCGCCCGCGCGGAAGGAACCCATCATGCTCAAGGAACTCCGTCCGGCCGTCTCCCTGCTGGTCGTCATGACCGTGCTGACCGGCCTCGTCTACCCGCTGACCGTGACCGGCCTCGCCGGGCTGCTGTTCCCCTGGCAGGCGGCCGGCAGCCTGGTGGAGCGCGGCGGCACCAGCGTCGGCTCCACCCTGATCGCCCAGTCCTTCACCCGGCCGGACCATCTCCAGCCCCGCCCGTCGGCAGCGGGGGAAGGCTACGACGCGGCGTCCAGCGGTGCTTCGAACTACGGTCCGACCGCGAAGGCGCTGGTCGAGCGGGTGGCGGAGCGCGCCGCCGCACTCCGGGCCGCCAACCCAGACGCTCCCGGCCCGGTGCCGGTCGAACTGGTCACCGCATCCGGTTCCGGCCTCGACCCCCACCTCTCGCCCGCCGCCGCCCTCTGGCAGGCCCCCCGCATCGCCAAGGCCCGCGGCCTGCCCGTCGACAGCGTCCGCGAGCTCATCCAGCGCCACACCGAGGGGCGTCAATGGGGACTGCTCGGCGAGCCGCGGGTGAACGTGCTTCTGGTCAATCTGGCGCTGGACGGGATCACTCCGGCGAGTGGGCAATAGCCGGTTCGTACATTCTGCGACATTCTCTACGCTGCCGATCCGACCGCCACGACCGGAACGCCCATGCCCCACGACGACCCCCACATCCGCCCATCGCCCGACGCCCTTCTGGAGGAGGCGAACCGCGAACGCCGGGGACGGCACAAGATTTTCCTGGGGGCGGCACCGGGCGTGGGCAAGACCTTCGCCATGCTGGAGGACGCGCAGGCGCGCCGGCGCGAGGGGGTGGATCTGGTCATCGGCGTCGTGGAGACGCATGGGCGGGTGGAGACGGCGGCGTTGCTGGAAGGGCTGGAGCGGGTGCCGCTGCGCACGGTCTCCTACCGCGGGCTGGGTTTCGAGGAGATGGATCTCGACGCCATCCTGGCGCGCCGGCCGCGGCTGGTGCTGGTGGACGAACTGGCCCACACCAACATCCCCGGTTCCCGCCACGTCAAGCGCTGGCAGGATGTGGAGGAGATTCTGGACGCCGGCATCGACGTGTCGTCGACACTGAACGTCCAGCATCTGGAAAGCCTGAACGATGTGGTGGAGCGCATCGCCGGCATCCGCGTGCGCGAAACCCTGCCCGACAGCGTGCTGCAGAAGGCCGACGAGATCGAGCTGATCGACCTGCCGCCGCAGGAGCTGATCCGCCGCCTTGCCGACGGCAAGGTCTATGTGCCGGAGCAGGCGCGCCGCGCGCTCGACCGCTTCTTCTCGCCCGGCACGCTGACGGCGTTGCGCGAGATGGCGCTGCGGCAGGCAGCGGAGCGGGTCGATTCCCAGATGCTCCGCTACATGCGCTCCCACGCCATCGCCGGCCCCTGGCCGACGCGCGAGCGCATCCTGGTGTGCGTCGGGCCGGGACCGGAAGCGGCCCGCCTTGTGCGCACCGCCAAGCGCGCGGCTGAGCGCCGCGATGCCCCCTGGGTTGCCCTGCATGTGGAGACGCACCGCAGCACCTCCCGCCGCGAGGCGGACAAGGACGCAATCGCCGCCGCCCTCCGCCTCGCCGAGCAGCTCGGGGGCGAGACGGCGGTGGTGCAGGGCGAGCGGGTGGTGGACGAAATCCTCGCCTTCGCCCGCGGCCGAAACGTCAGCCAGATCGTCGTCGGTCGGGCCGGGGCGCGCCGCTGGACGCGGGGATTCCTGCGCTCGGCCACCGCGGATCTGCTGGCGCGCGCCGGGCGCTTCGACGTGCTGGTGGTCGCCGCGGGGGAGGAAGGAGCGGCGGCGGCACCAGTGGAAGAGGCCAGGGCGTGGCCGGCGGTGCACGACTGGCCAGCCTACGCGTTGGCGACGCTCATCGTAGCGGCGGCGACCGGGTTCGGGATGCTGATCGACCGCTGGCTGCCGCTGCCGAACGTCTCGGTCGTCTACCTCGTCGGGGTGCTGCTGGTGGCGATCCGCTCGGGGCTGGCGCCCTCCATCTACGCCTCGGCGCTGAGCTTCCTGGCCTTCAACTTCCTGTTCACGGAACCGCGCTACACGCTTGCCATCGCCGACCCGCAGAACATCCTGACCGTCGCCTTCTTCCTGATCGCCGCGGTGATCACCTCCAACCTCGCCGCGCGGGTGCGGGCGCAGGTGGAGGTGGCGCGGGTCAGCGCGCGGCGCACCGCCAACCTGTACGACTTCAACCGGCGGGTCGCGGCGGCGGCCTCGCTGGACGACGTGCTGTGGGCGGTGGTGCACCATGTCGCCGCGTCGGTCGACGGGCGGTCGCTCGTGCTGATGCCGGAGGAGGGGCGGCTGGTGGTCAAGGCCGGCTACCCGCCGGAGGACACGCTGGACGAAAAATCCATGGCCGCGGCGCAATGGGCGTGGGACCACGGCAGCCCGGCCGGCCGCGGCTCCACCACCCTGCCCGCCGCCGACTGGTTCTTTCTGCCGATGCGCACCGGGCACGGGCCGGTGGGGGTGCTGGGGGTGCAGATCCGCAGCGGGCAGCCACTGCTGGCTCCCGAGCAGGGCCGGCTTATCGACACGCTGGCGAGCCAGGCGGCGGTCGCGGTGGAGCGGACCTCGCTCGTCGGCGACATCCAGAAGGCGCGGCTCGACGCGGAGACGGAGCGGCTGCGCGCGGCCCTGCTGTCGTCCTTGTCGCACGACCTGCGCACGCCGCTGGTTTCCATCCTGGGGGCCGCGACCAGCCTCTACACCTACGACGAGACGCTGAAACCGGCGCAGCGGCTCGATCTGGTGCAGACCATCCAGGACGAGGCGGAGCGCCTCAACCGGTTCGTGCAGAACCTGCTGGATATGACGCGGATCAGCTCCGGCGCGCTGCGGCCGAAGGCCGACTGGGTGGATCTGGCTGACGTGGTGGGCGCGGCGGCGGAACGCGCGCGCCGCATCCTGCGGCGCCACCGGCTGCGGCTGGACCTGGAGCCCGGCTTGCCACTGCTGCGGGCGGACCCGGTGCTGCTGGAGCAGGTGTTCTTCAACCTGATCGACAACGCCTGCAAGTATTCGCCCGCCGACACACCCATCACTGTCTGGGCGCGGCGTCAGGACGGCCGCGTCGTCGCCGAGGTCTGCGATCGCGGCCGCGGCATCCCGGAGGCCGACCGGGAGCGGGTGTTCGACATGTTCTACCGCGTGCAGGGCGGCGACGGGCAGGCGGCCGGCACCGGCCTCGGTCTCGCCATCTCCCGCGCCATCGTCGATGCGCATGGCGGAACCATCGAGGCCCGGTCGGGGCTGCACGACGCCGGCACCTGCATCGTCATCACGCTTCCGGCGGAACAGCCGCCGGCCTTGCCGGACTGACGCCCTTGCGGCTGCGATCAGAGATACGCCCCGTATGCGTCGAAATCGATGCGGTGTATGCGCTCGACCATCGCCGCCGAGTCCGGGTTGATGAAGGACGCGAAGTCCGGCCAGCCGCCGAGATGGCCTGTGCGCGGGAACGCCCTGACATGGGCATCGGGAATGTGGCGGTCGATCTTGGCCACATGGTCGACCAATTGCGAATTCCGGGCCGCCAGGGAGCCGAGATCCGTGCGGGCAAGGCCGTACGTCTCTTCGAGCGCCGTCAGCGCCTCGACGATGTCCTCCCGGTCGGCGTTGATGACGCGGTCGACCGTCACCAGCCCCTCCGCCGGGTGCCATTGCGGGGCAAAATGCGGGTCGAGCCGCTGCGGGTCCTCGTCGGCGATGTAGCCAAGCATCTCCATGAAGGAGAAGCCGTTCCCCGGTTGGTGCGGGCGCCCCAGGAACGCCCCGATGCGCTGGTCGAGGTTCCCGTAATTCAGCGCGTGGCGGTACATGGAGACGGCGCGGCGGTACGGGTCGCGGATCACCCGGACCCAGCGGAAGTCCGACCGCCCGAGAACGCGTGCGTGCGCGTGGAAACCGCCATCGTCCTGAAACTGCCGGATGCGCTCGTCGTGCGGCCAGGAATCGGTGGCCCGCGCGGCGTCGATCCGCCGGGTGGCGGCGAAGAACCACAGGGCCGTGATCGCGCTGGCCGATTTCGGCGCCCAGATGAGGCCCAGGCGATGCGGCTCGTCGATCATGGGCGGGCAGGCATGCCGGACGAACGCGTCCAGCAGGCGTCCGTCGGAGGCGGAGGGGTGCATGAGGTGCTTTCGTTTCCGCGGGTGTGCTGGGGGCTCTCATACCGCAATGCCGTTGGATGGCGAACGACAATGACGGTGGCGAGGCCGGCATTCCCCGCTTTTTCACCCCTTTGCCGCCGACCGGCCACCCCATACAGTGCGCGTCCGGCGCCATCGCGGCGCCTGACCCGCAGGAAGAGTGGACACGTGGCCGATTTCCATTTCGTCGAGGATTATGCCCGGTTGGTCGCGTCGCTGAAGGAGCGCCTGCCCATCGACGAGGCCATGAGCCAGGCGGTCGGCGGTGCCTACGAACGCTTTGGCGAGATCGAGGCCGACATCCTCGAGCATTACGGGCTGCGGGACGGCGAGGGCGTGCTCGACTTCGGCTGCGGCAGCGGCCGGCTCGCCCACGCGCTGGGAAAGCGGCGGACGATCGCCTATCTCGGCATCGACATCGTGCAGGATCTGCTCGACTACGCCGCCACCAAGGCGCCGGCGCATTATCGGTTCCGGATGAACCGGACGCTGGCCCTGCCGGTGATCGACGAAGCGGCCGAGTGGTGCTGCGCCTTCAGTGTCTTCACGCATCTTCTGCACACGGAATCCTACATCTACCTGCAGGAACTGGCGCGGATCGCCAAGCCCGGCGGGCTGATCCTGTTCTCCTTCCTGGAATTCGCCTGCCCCGGTCATTGGGCGGTCTTCGCGGAGACGGTGGAGGGGCAGCGCCGCTCCACGCTGCCGCATCTCAACATGTTCATCGAGCGGCCGGTGATCCGCCTGTGGGCGGACAAGCTGGGTTTGGAGGTGGTGGAGATCGTGGACGCCGCCGAACCGCGCTGGAACGGGTATGCGCTGGGCCAGTCGTTGGCGGTGCTGCGCCGGCCGGCCGCCCGGCCGCCGGCATGAGGTGCGGCGATGGCGACGATCCTGGTCATCGATGACGAACCGCAGATCCGCCGCTTCCTGCGGATCAGCCTGACCGCGAACGGCTACACGGTGGCGGAGGCGGAGACGGCGCGGGCCGGCATCGATGGCTGCGCGTCGGCCCACCCCGACCTCGTCATCCTCGATCTCGGCCTGCCGGACATGGACGGGCAGGAGGCGATCAGCGCCATCCGCGCCACCAGCGCCGTGCCGATCATCGTGCTGTCGGTGCGCGCGCATGAGCACGACAAGGTGGAGGCGCTGGACCGCGGGGCCGACGACTACGTCGCCAAGCCCTTCGGCATCGGCGAGCTGATGGCCCGGGTGCGCGCCGCACTGCGTCAACGCTCCGCCGCGGGGGAACCGCCGTCGGTGATCACGGCCGGACGCGTCAGCATCGATCTCGCCCGCCACGTGGTGCTGCGCGGCGGGGAGGAGGTGCACCTGTCCCGCCGGGAGTATGAACTGCTCGCCGCGCTCGCCGCTCGCGCCGACCACGTGCTGACGCATGCGGAGATCCTGCGCGGGGTGTGGGGCCCGGCGCATGTGCACGACACGGCGTACCTGCGGGTGTACGTCAAGCAGCTCCGCCAGAAGCTGGAGGAGGACCCCAATCTTCCGGCGCTGATCGTGACCGAGCCGGGGGTCGGCTACCGGCTCCGGCTGCCGGCGGTGGAATGACGAGCGTTCCCGTGTCGGTCCCCCGGACCGCCCTCACGCCGTCCGCGCCGCCGGGCGCAATCCCCCCGTGATGCAGGCGACCACGCCGCAGGCGCTCGCCACGCCGAAGGCGATGACCGCCCCATGGTCGGGTGCGTGGGCGAACAGCAGCCCGACGGTCACGGCGCCCAGCGTCTGACCGAGCAGGCGCGCCGTCGATTGGATGCCGCCGACGCCGCCGCTGCGCTCCTTCGGTGCGCTGGTGATCAGCAGCTTGTTGTTGGGCGACTGGAAGAACCCGAAGCCGAACCCGCACAGCGTGGTACGCCAGACGATGTCGACGTTGCTGGGATCGGCCGGCAGGGTGGCGAGGAGCGCCAGCCCACCGGCGAAGACCGCCATGCCCACCGATCCCAGCACGGCCGGAGAGGCGACGCGGTCGGCCAGCCATCCGGACAGCGGGGCCGCCACCGCCACCGCCAGCGGCCAGGGCGTCAGCAGCAACCCGACCTCAACCTGCGCGCGGCCGAGGTCGTGGACGAGGAAGAAGGGCATGGCGACGATGGCGATCGCGTAGCCGGCGAAGGCGCAGGCGGAGGTGGCGATGGACAGCGCGAAGACCGGCAGGCGCAGCAGGTCGACCGGCAGCATCGGCACCGTCATGCCGGCCTGCCGGCGGATCAGAAGCAGTGCCGCGACGGCACTTCCCGCCAGCGCCAGCGGCACCAGAAGGCCACCCTGGCCGCCGTCGAACGCCCGCAGGCCCACCACCAGCAGCCCGAAGGTGAGGGCGTTGAGCACCGCGCTCGGCACGTCCCAGCGCTGATGTGAGGCCGGGCTTTCCGGCAGGAAGCGCCAGGCCATGAACAGCCCCAGCAGGCCCAACGGGACGTTGATGGCGAACAGCCAGTTCCACGGGCCCAGCAGCAGCAGGGCCGAGGCGACGCTGGGTGCGGCCGCCGAGGACATGGCGACGAAGAGCGCGTTGAGCCCGACCCCGCGTCCGAGCTGGCGGGTGGGGTAGATGAAGCGGACCAGCGCCAGATTGACGCTCATCACGCCCGCCGCCCCCAACCCCTGGACCGCCCGAGCCACGGTGAGGGTCAGCAGCGAATCCGCCACGGTGCAGCCGATCGCTCCGATCACGAAGACCAGCAGCCCCGTCCGGTAGACGGTGCGGAATCCCAGGATCTCGCCGAGCGAGGCCAGCGGGAACAGCGTGGCGATCACCGCGACCTGATAGGCGTTGATCACCCAGATGCTGTCGGACACGCTGACGCCGAGCGCCGAGGAGATCGTGGGCAGGGCGGTGATGGCGATCCCTTCGCTGAGGACCGACAGCACAATGCCGATCAGGATCGTCGTGATCGCCCAATATCTTTGCGGAGACGGAAGTCCGTCGTTCGACATCGCGGGGCAGGGCCGATGGCTGGGGGAGGGCATGTCCGGCGGGCGCCGGAACCATTCTAGGGCGAACGATCATGCCACCCGGCCGGCGGCGCTGCCAACCCAGCCCGTGGCGATGGCAGCCGCGCGTCCGACGGACTTGCGCCGTCCGCACTCACCCCGATGGCGCCGCAGCAAGGGCCGACGCCTCGGCCAGCAGGGCGGCGACGTCGCGGGCGGCGATGGGTTTGTGCAGGATATGTATGCCGCTGTCCCGTGCCTGCACCATCTGCTCGGGGGCGGTGTCGCCGGTTAGAATGACGCTCATCGCCCGGTTGCGCAGGCGCGCGTGTAGGGCGTGCAGGGAATCCAGCCCGGTGGTTCCGTCGCCCAACCGGTAATCGGCGATGACCAAGGCCGGTTCCTCGGCCGAGGACGCCAGGGCACGCAGGGCGGAGGGCAGCCCGTCAGCCGCCATGACCCGCCATCCCGCCTGCTCGACGAGGACGGCCAGCGCGTTGCGCACCAGCGGGTCGTCGTCGATCAGCAGCGCGAGCCCCGGCCGTTCCGGTGCGGCAGGAGCGGACGCCTCGGCCTCTTGTGGAGTGACCGTCCCGTCGTCGGCCGACCGCCGGAACTCGATCGAGAAGCACGACCCGCGTCCGGGTGCGGAGGTCACATGGATGCGGCCGTCGAGCAGCCGGACCAGCCGTTCGACGATGGCAAGGCCGAGACCCAGCCCCATCCCACGGTCGCGCGCGGGGTTGGAGACCTGGTAGAACTCGTGGAAGATGCGGTCGAGATGTTCCGGCGGGATGCCGGAGCCGGTGTCCACCACCTGGATGAGAACGCGGTCCCCGCGGCGCCGGCAGCCGATCAGGATGCCGCCGCGGTCGGTGTAGCGCAGGGCGTTCTCCAGCAGGTTCCGCAGGATGCGTTCCAGCAGGTCCCGGTCGGTGCGGATCACCACGGATGACGGGACGGTTCGGAGGCTCAGCCCCTTGGCCTGCATGCGCAGCCGGTACTCGGTTTCCAGCCGCCCCACCACATCGGCAATCGGCACCGGCCGCGGATCGGCCGACACCACGCCGGCATCGAGCTTCGACACGTCCAGCAGCGCCTCGAGAAGGCGGCAGAGCGCATCGACGGACGCCTGCAGCGTGTCCACCAGGACGGCCGCGGGGTGGCCGGCCAGCCGGGTCGCCAACGCCGACGACAGCAGCACCAGCGATTGCACGGGCTGGCGCAGGTCGTGGCTGGCGGCGGCCAGGAAGCGGGTCTTCGCGTCGTTGGCCTGCTCGGCCGTCGCCAGCGCCGCGACCGCGTCGCGCCGCGCCTGCTCCGCCTGTCCGGCGAGCGTGCGCTGGGTGGCGATCTCCGCCTCGGCCAGCCGCTCCCGCTCCCGCTGCATCGCGGCGATGTGGTCGAGCATGGCGTTGAAGGCCCGCGCCAGACTGCCGACCTCGTCGGTGCTCCCCGTTGCCGCCCGCTGGCCGCGGAAACCGTCCTCGACGATGGTGGCCGCCACCCGTTCGAGGTCCCGCAGCGGGCGGGTCAGCCGGCGGCCGATTGCCCGGCTTCCCACCAGCACGGCGACCAGAGCCGCGATGCCGACCGCGGCGAAGGCCGGCACGCCGGAGGCGAAGGTGGCGCCGGCCGACGCCTCGGCGGCTTCCAGCCGCAAGGACAGGGCGAGTGGCGCCAGATGGTCCGGCACCCGGATCGGCACATCGACCGCGATGCGTCCGGGGCGCGGTGCGGCTGGCGGCGTGGAGCCGTCGTGCAGGAGGTGCGCTTCGGGCTGAAGCACCAGTGCCTGGAACGGGACGCGGTAGAGCAGGGCGCCTTCCGGCGAGGCGGTCCGTGAATAGATCAGCATCTCCGCCGCGAGGAGATACGGGCCGCCGCCGTCGTCCCGCACGACCGCGGCGTGGCGTCCCCCGACCATCACCGTCCGCAGCCAGGCGAGATCCGCGTCGGTGATGGCGGTGTGCCCGTTGCCGGCGATGGGCGTTCCCTCGAAATCGGTGAAGACGATCGACAGCGGCACCCCGGACACGCGCTCGAAACTGTTGAGGAAAGGCAGCAGGTAGGTTTCCTTGCCCGCGCTGTCGACCAGCGCGGTGGCGAGCACGCTGTTGTCCGCCAGCTCCGCGATCGTCTGCGCGATGGCGTCCAGCAACCCCTGGGTCTGGCGCGCCACCAGGGCGGCGTTGGACTCCACGTTGGTCCGGTGCTGCTCGACGAGGCGCTGGCTGGACACCTGTTGGAGCGCCGCTCCCACCAGCATCGCCAACCCCACCGACAGGGCGGCGGCGGCCAGCGCGAACCGGCCGGCGAGCGTTCCGGCGATGCGACCGGCGGACGCTGGCTGTGCGGGCGTCATGGCCGGGTCCTGCCGTTCGGGCGGATCATTCGACGGGGACCAGCACGCCCTCGCGATCGTACCGGGCCATCAGCAGATCGTCGTGACCCAACGCCTCGTGGCGGTCCGGGGTGAAGGGCTGTGCGAAATGGCGGACCAGCCCATCGTAATCGGTCACCCGTTCCAGCGCGTCGCGCACCGCGGCGCGGTCGGTGGTGCCGGCGAGATCAATCGCGCGCGCCAGGATGTGGGTCAGGTCGTAGGCGTGCATGAAGCCGACCGGCGACGCGATGTCCTCCGGCCGGGCGACGCCGAACAGCCGCCGGGTGGTGTCCAGCACCGTCGCCAGCTTCGTCTGGTCAACCCGGAAGGGGCTGGTCGTCTGGATGACGGAGAAGTCGACATCCGCCAGGGCGCTGCCGGCCTGGCCGACGAAATCGCCGCCGGTCACGCCCCAATGGCTGATGATCGGCAGCCGCCGCTCCTTGGGCAGCGCCGCCACCTCGCGGACGAGGATCGCCGCCTCGTCGTCGTTGGCGACCAGGATGATGGCGTCTGCGCCGGCGCGGAGCAGGGTTTCGTATTTGTCGATCAGCGACCGGTCGCGCCAGTTGTACCACGCGGTCGCCACCGGGCGGGGCGTGCTTCCGTCGGCGAAGTAGCGCTCGGCGGCGGCGAGGTTGCTGCGGCCCCAGGCGGTGTTGGTGAGCAGCAGTCCCACCTTCGCGATGCCGCGGCGGTCGGCGTGGCGCAGCATGAACGGCATGGCGACGCTGTCGCGCAGCGACAGACGAAAGGCGTAGTTCGGCTCCATCCCGTTGTCGATGATCGCGTCGGCCGACGACCAGGGGGCGAGGAACAGCGTCTTCGTCTCGCGCAGGGTCGGCAGTTCCTCGATCACCACCGGGCTGAAACGTCCGCCGAACACCGCGACCAGATCGGTGATTGCCGCGAATTCCTTGATGTTGCGGATGCCGCGCGCGGCGATCGAGCGGTGTTCCTTGAGGATCAGCTCGAAGCGCCGCCCGCCGAGCACACCGCCGGCACGGTCGATCTCGTCCATTGCCGTGCGGATGCCGCGCTCGATGGCTTCCGCCGAGGTGCTGTTGGCCAGACCGAATTCACCATCCAGCCCGATCCGCACCGGCGGCAAATGGTCGGACATCGCCGCGGACGGGAATGCCACAAAAAGATATACGACGAACAGCCTAAGAAAACAGTTGAACATTCCCAATGCCCTGCGCGCGGAAGGACTTTGCAGTCCTTCCATTGATGAACGCAGGGACAATATGGGTCAACTGTTTAGATTTTGTGGATTTTGGCTCCATTCCCGCGGTTTTCAGGATGGCCCGCGGATCGCCACCGCCATCGTGCCGATCCCGTTGATCCGGCAATCCATCACGTCGCCCGGCTGCACCGGCCCGACCCCTTCCGGCGTGCCGGTCAGGATGACGTCCCCTGGTTCCAGCCGGTAGGCGTGGGAGGCGTAGGAGATCAGCTTGGGCACGGAGTAGATGAGGTCGCGGGTGTTGGCCTTCTGCCGCGTCTCGCCGTTGACCGTGATCTCGAAATCCACCGCACCCGGATCCCCGAAGGCGTCGGCGGTGACCATCCACGGTCCCAGCACGGTGAAGGTGTCGAGCGACTTGCGGTAGCTGCGGTCCTCGGTCCCGCGGATGGTCATGTCCAGCCCGATGGTGTAGCCGGCCACGCAGTCGAGCGCCTCGGCCTCCGACACGTTGCGCACCGTGCGGCCGATGACGACGGCCAACTCGATCTCATGGTCGGTGCGCCGTTCCGGCCGGTCGGCGACCACCCCTTCGGCCGGGCCGATCAGGGAGCTGTTGGCCTTCAGGAACAGGCCATACTCGTCGATCGTCTTCACGTGGGACCCGAAATTGATGCCGGTGTCCTTGCGCGATTCGTCGAGGTGCAACTGGTAATTGACTGGTGCGGCGATGATCTTGCCGGGGTTCGCGACCGGGCTGAGCAGCCGCACATCGGCCAGTCGGCGGCGCGCGCCGGTGCTGGAAAGCCGTTCCATCGCGGGACGGAGCTTCCCCAGGGCCGCGACGAACAGATCGCCGCGCGGCAGCGGCCAGCGCACCGGCGGCAGGGCCGCCGTCACCTCGGTCACATCGACCACCTCGTCGCCAATGACGACACCGACGCGATCGTCATCGAAACGGCAAATCCGCATGGTTCCTCACCTCGTCACACGCGCTGCGTGGATTTCGTCTGGTCCTGGGGCGAGCCGCGGGCGGCCGACGCGCGCGGTGCCCGGGCGGGCGCGGCGGCGGTGGATTCCAGCCTCGGCCGCAGCAGCTCCCCGGTCCGGTGGTAATGCTCGATCAGCCGCCGCACGGCCAGATCGGCGTCGCGGGCGAGTGCGGCCTCGGCGATGCGGTTGTGCTCCTCGTAGGCGTTGTCGCGGGCGTCGGGCGCGAGCCGGGCGATGTAGCGGTAGCGGTTGTTCTCGTCGCAGAGCTGGCCGCAGAAGCGCAGCAGCATCGAGGAGCCGCAGCCGGCGATCAGCCGCATGTGGAACTCCCGGTGGCAGCGCTCCCACGCCTGGTTGCCGTCGTAGTCGCTGTCCGGCGACACCCGCGGCGTGCGCGACAGGTGGTAGAGGGCCAGCACGATTCCCTCCTCCCAATCGCGCCCGCCATGCGCGATGGATTCCCGCAGCGCCCGCTCCTCCAGCCAGCAGCGGGTGCGCAGCAGCTCGTCGAAGTCGCTGAGGCCGACCTGGGCGACGCGGAAGCCGCGTTGGTCCAGCCGCTCCACGAAGCCGTCCGAGGTCAGCAGGCTCAATGCCTCCCGCAGCGGCGTGGCACCCACATCGTAGCGTTCGCGCAGCGCCTCGATCTTGAGCTTGAGCCCCGGCGCAAGCTCACCGCTGATGATGTCGTCGCGCAGCCGCTCGTAGATCGAGTGGGTTCGCGAACGGGTGGTCGGACGGGTAGGGGGGGCTCGGTCGCTCATGCCGGGATCCGCGCTGGGCTGTGGGCGTTGCCGCCATCATACCGCTTCGGGCACCGCCGCTTCGACATCCGCGACCACCGGGCAGGTGAGGGCGCCGATGCGCTCCACCTCGACCGTGACCACGTCGCCGGGCCGCAGCCACACCGGCGGATTGCGGGCGTGGCCGACGCCTTCCGGTGTGCCGGTGGCGATCATGTCGCCCGGCTCCAGCGTCATGATCTCCGACAGGATGGCGATGGTGCGGGCGACGTTGAACAGCATGGTGTTGGTGTTCGCGTCCTGCATCACCCGGCCGTTGACCAGGGAGCGGATGCGCAGGCCGTCGGCACCCGGCGGCAGCTCGTCGGCGGTGACGATCCAGGGACCGACCGGGCCGGTACCGTCGAAATTCTTGCCCGCCGTCCACTGCGCCGTGCGCCTCTGATAGTCGCGAACCGAGCCGTCGTTGAACAGCGTGTAGCCGAACACCGCGTCCAGCGCCTGCGATTCCGGGACATGGCGGCAGCGCTTGCCGATGACCACCATCAGCTCCGCCTCGTAGTCGAGCCGCTCCGAGCAGCGCGGCACCACCATGGGAGCACCCGGATCAATCAGCGAGGTGGTGCAGCGCAGGAACATCGACGGGTAATCGGGAACCTCGTGCCCGCCTTCCTTTGCGTGCTTGGCGTAGTTCAAGCCCAGGCAGACCACCTTGCCGGGATCGGGGATCGGCATCAGGGTGCGGACCTCGGCCATCGGCAGCCGGGCGCTGCCCGGCACGGCCATCAAACGGTGCGCGATGTCCGCCAGAACGGCCGCACCACCCTCGATCACGCCGCGGACCGAGGCGGGCAGCGGGTCGCCGGGAAGCGACGACAGGGGCACGATCTCGTCGCCCAGGGCAATCCCGATGTCCGGCGTGCCGTTGTGCTCGAACCGCAGAATTCGCATTGGATTCCTCCTCTCGGCCCGAGGCGTCGGCGGAGCGCCAGCCGGGCAATTCCGCCGATGGCGGCGTTTTGCACACATAATATCGATTTTTATGAGCAGTCAAGCGGATTGATCGGAAAGCGCATTGATCATCGATAAAAATGTCAGTCAGGTGGAATATCGATATCTTGACCCATTTCGTTTGAAGCCGTACGATCCGTGGCGGCGAGTGAGCGCGGCTCATGGCCCCTGGCCATCGGGGAGAATCCCCCTTGCCGGAGCGAGGCCACCACCGGCGCGGCGAACGCCGGACGAGCCCGTACAATCGGGAGGGAACGGACAATGACTTGGAAGACCACCGCTTTCGGAGCGCTTCTGGCGGCGGGCATCGGATTCGCGGCACTTCCGGCGGCGGCGCAGGCCGAGAAGGTCGCGATCAGCATGGCGTCGGGGGTGAACTTCGTGTCCTCGCTGGTCGCCCATGAGAAGGGCTTCTTCAAGGAGCAGGGGATCGAGGCCGACCTGAAGCCGGTGCCGCGCGGCAACATCGCCATCGAGGCGCTGGCGTCCAAGTCGATCCAGTTCGGCGAAGTGGCGCACGTCACCTTCTTCTCCGCCGTCACCAAGGGCATTCCCCTTGTCGCGGTGGGCGTCGGCTCGCGCGGTTTCACCGGCAAGATGGTCGCGTCCAACGCCAACGCCGACCGCAAGACGCTGGCCGACTTCAAGGGCAAGCGCATCGGCATCCAGGTGGGCACCGGGGTGCACGGCGTCTTCCAGATGCTGGTCAAGAAGGCCGGCCTGAAGGAGACGGACTTCCAGATCGCCAACGTCCGCGTCACCGACATGCCGACCGCCATGGCGTCCACCGGCAGCTTCGACGCGGTGGTCGGGTGGGACCCGATGATGCAGCGGATCGTGCAGGCCGGAAACGGCAAGGAGGTCATGTCCGCCCGCGACTTCGAACAGCAGGCCGACATCACCTACCCGCTGATCCTGATCACCACCCCGGATTACATGGCGGCGAAGCCCAAGGTCGTGCAGGGCGTGGTGAACGCCTACGCCAAGGCGCACAAGTTCATCCGCGAGAACCAGGACGCCTCCGTGCGCATCTACACCGACTACATCAAGAAGACCGGCGCCGACCTCGACGAGGCGACGCTGCGGGTGATGATGTTCGAGGTGGACAAGTTCGGCGGCGCCAACTTCACCGATGGCGACATGCGCGACATGCCGGGCACCGTCGATTTCCTGGCCGAGACCGGGCAGATCGGCAGCAAGCCGGATCTTGCCAAGATCGTCGATCGCAGCTTCGGCGAGAAGGCTGAAGCCGCCCTGAAATAAGCCGCGCCCCGCGAGGGGCCGGCACCCGACTTGCGCCCGGAGGGCATGATGGCCATGACACGGACGGCCGATGACCGTCTCGCGCACCCGACCCTGCCGGAGGAGACGCGCTCCGGCGGCGGCCTGATGACCGGCGTCACGAATCTCCTGTACGTCATTCTGCCGCTGCTGGTGCTGGCGGTGGCGTGGGAGCTGGTGGCGCGGCTCAGCGGCATGCCGGCGGCGCTGCTGCCGCCGGTCAGCGACATCCTGGCGGCGATATACAAGCTGGCGGCCGACGGTTTCCTGTGGAGCGACATCGCCGGCACCATCACCCGGCTGTTCAAGAGCGTGATCGTCGGCATTGTCATCGGCACCGCCATCGGTGTGATGATGGGCTACTTCAAGATGTGGGAGCGGATACTGTCCGCGCCGGTGAACTTCCTTCTGGCGATCCCCGGCACCGCCCTGTTCCCGCTGTCGATGATCTGGTTCGGCCTGACCGAGGCGGCGATCACCAGCATCCTCATGTACGAGGTGGCGCTGACCGTGGTGCTGAACACCTGGAGCGGCGTGAAGGCGGTCGACATGTCGATGATCCGCGCCGGCAAGGCGTTCGGCGCGACCGGCCTGTCGTTGTTCTGGCGGGTGCTGATCCCGGCGGCGCTGCCGTCGATCATCGCCGGCTACCGGCTGGCCTTCTCGCGCTGCTGGCGCATCCTGATCGTGGCGGAGATGCTGGTGTCGGTGACCTCGGGTCTCGGCTACCGCATCTATTGGGGCCGCGAGTTCTTCCATTCGGAGGTGGTCTACGGCGGCCTGCTGGTGGTGGGCCTGGTCGGGCTGCTGATCGAGCGCGTCTTCCTGCGCACCCTTGAGATCATGACCGTCGAACGCTGGGGCACGGTCCGGGAGCTGAGCTGACCATGGGCGAGCTTCGCATCGAGAATCTGAGCAAGACGTACCGCCGCAAGGAGGGCTGGAATACCACCCGCCTGCTGCACGTCTTCCGCAACATCTCCTTCACCGTCGAGGATGGGGAGTTCGTCTCCATCATCGGCGCATCCGGCTGCGGCAAGTCGACCCTCCTGAGCATGGCCGGCGGGCTGGCCGAGGTGTCGGACGGTGCCATCTATGTCGATGGCAACCCGGTCACCGGGCCCGGTCTGGACCGCGGCATCGTGTTCCAGGAGTTCGCGCTGTTCCCCTGGCTGACCGTGCTCGGCAACATCGCCTTCGGTTTGAAGTCGAAGGGTGTGCCGCAGCGCCAGCAGATGGAGATGGCGCGCAAATATGTGGATCTCGTCGGGCTGAACGGCTTCGAGGATTATTTCCCCTACCGCCTGTCGGGCGGCATGCGCCAGCGCGTCGGTCTCGCCCGCGCGCTCGCCATCGAGCCGGCGGCGCTGCTGATGGACGAGCCGTTCGGTGCGCTCGACGCCCAGACGCGCGAGGCGATGCAGACCGCGCTCAGCAACATCTGGATGAAGACGCGGAACACCATCCTGTTCATCACCCACGACATCCGCGAGGCGGTCTATCTGTCCGACCGGGTGCTGGTGCTGGCGGGCCGGCCCGCCCAGATCGCGCTGGAGCAGAAGATCGACCTGCCGCGCCCGCGCAACCGCTTCGACCCGGTCTTCCAGAAGTACGAGCTGGATCTGGAACGGGCGATCGGCACGCACTGAGCGCGATCGGGCGGGGCCGGGGGTCATGCCCCCGGCACCGTCCTGTCGCCAACGAAGCCCTCGATGGGCAGGACCACCCGGCCGCGGCGGATCGGCAGGCAGTCCTCGGGCATCGCCTGGACGATCTCCACACCGTCAGCCGCCATCCGGTCGAAGAAGGCGTCCAGCGTGTCCAGCATCTCGACGAGGCAGTGGTCGTGAAGGACGATGAGGTTCCGCTCCGACGCCGCCATGCCTTCGATGGCCCGGTCCAGCCATTCCCTCTGCGGCTCGACCCAATCGCGGGGCACGTTGTTCCAGGTGACCAGCGTGTAGCGGTGCTCGATCAGATGGTCCCGCACCTCGGGGGTCATCAGATGCGGGCCGAGCATACCGCGGCCGACGGGTCGGAAGAAGCGCTCGGGCGACGCGAGGTCGCCGATCAACTCTTCCGCCCCGCCGATTTCCAGCGCCGCATGGCCCGGCTCCTCGAACTCGCCGAAGGGCTTGGTGTGGGTCAGGGTGTGGTTGCCGATCCAATGGCCTTCCGCGCGGGCGCGTTCCGCCAGCCGCCGGCCGGCCGGGTCGAGCAACCGCTCGCCGATGACGAAGAAGGTGGCGAGGAGCCCACGGTCGCGCAACCGGTCGAGGATGGCGTCGGTGGCCCCCGGCACCGGTCCATTGTCGAAGGTCAAGGTGAGCGTCGTCATCGCGTTCCTCTTCTATAATATATACTGAAGTATGCGTCAGGACACGATGCGAATCAATGAAGAAGAGTCCTTTATTTTTGCGTCGTGACTCAAATAAAAATGGAGAAGCGAACATGCCGGTGCCAGTAACTAACTTCGATCCGCCCTTCAACATCACGCGGGCCAGCCACATTGTCCTGACCGCGCGGGATCTGGAAGCAAGCAAGGCCTTTTACACCGAGGTGATCGGGCTGGTGGTGACGGCCGAGGACTCAGAGACCGTGCATCTGCGCGGGCTGGAGGAGTCCTGCCATCACAGCCTCGTGCTGGTGAAGAGCGAGGACAAGCCGCGCTGCCTGCGCATCGGCCTGCGCGTCTTCTCCGACGACGATCTCGGCCGCGCCAAGGAGCATTTCGACAGCATCGGCCGCGACGCGGCCTGGGTGGAGCGCCCGCATCAAGGCCGCACCCTGCATGTGGCCGACCCGCTCGGCATTCCGCTGGAGCTGGTGGCGTCGATGCCGGTGCAGCGGCGCCTGCACGACCAGGTGCAGTTGCACAAGGGCGGCGGCGCGCTCCGCTTCGACCATTTCCAGTTCCTGGCGCCCGAGGTGGGAGCGGCCGCACGCTTCTACACGGATCTGGGCTTCCGCATCTCCGACTACGCCACCGACAAGCCGGAGGACGACCAGCCGCTCGCCATCTTCCTCTACCGGAAGAACAACCCGCACGACATCGTCTTCCTGACCCGGCCGGGTCCGAAGATGCACCACTTCGCCTACATCGTGACGGACACGACCTGCCTGTTCCGGGCGCTGGACACGGCCGGCAACCTCGGCTTCAAGTCGAGCATCGAGCGCGGCCCGGCGCGGCACGGGCAGGGGCACAGCTTCTACGTCTATTTCCGCGACCCGGACGGGCACCGGGTGGAGATCCTGCCGCCGCCCATCCAGATCCTCGATCTGGACGACGCGCCGGTCCACTGGCACACCGCCAACCGCGTGTCCTGGGAAATGCCGCCGCCCAAGAGCTGGCTGTTCGAAGCCACCGAGTTCGAGGGAGCGACCATCAAGGAGTCGAACATCCCGCTGACCCTGATCTCGCTGGAGGAGTTCCTGGCCCGCAAGGGGTAGGGGGCGGAATCCCTCCCTCGCCTGGGCGGGGGAGGGTTCACGTGGCCGGGTCAGGTGATCGTCCGGCGGACGATGGCGGCGCCGGCGGCCAGCGCCTTCAGCTTGCCGAAGGCG
>OFDN01000835.1_pt1 | contig 22830 bp, 20 predicted proteins | sample 1520971 | NCBI WGS metagenome assembly OFDN01 (sample SAMEA94257418, study PRJEB24077) | hot springs metagenome | biome: Aquatic biome; feature: Geographical feature; material: Water | place: India | collected 2012-06-12 | depth 5 m
CCGGGCCGCGGTCGCGGCCCTAACCGTCGAGTGCAGGTCGGGACCTGCGCTCGACGGTTTCACGCCCCGCGCGCCAGACGCAGCATCCGGATCTCCTGGACGAGGTCGCCGATGCCACCCAGCGCGAAGGCAATCACCGCCTCGTCGGTCAGCACGCCGTCCTTCACCTTCTCGTGCACGGCGGGGATCACCACCTGCGGGCGGGCGATGGGGCGGGCCATCATGGCGGCCAGCGTCTCGCGGAGCTGCGCCTGGGCGCGGGCGCCGCCGGTGAAGGCCATCGACGCCGACGCGATCAGCGCCGGCTTGCCGACCATCGGCGACTTCATGGCCGGCCGCGACGCCCAGTCGAGCGCGTTCTTCAGCACGCCCGACATGCCGTAATTGTACTCCGGCGTGATGACGATCAGCCCGTCCGCCTCGGCGATGGCCTGCTTGAAGGCGGCGACCGCGGCCGGCGGGGTCGCTGTGTCCAGGTCCTGGTCGTAGAGCGGGATGTCGTTCAGCGGAAACAGGGTGATCGCGGCGAGCTCGCCGGCCCGGTCGGCCAGCGTGCGCAGGATGGTGGTGCAGAAGGACGCCTTGCGCAGGCTGCCGGAGATGGCGAGCAGGCGGATGGGGGTGTCGGTGCCGGACAAAGGACGCTCCAATGACATTCGGTTAAAGCCACCACGAATGATTAGTGTGCGTCGCAGCAACGCCAACCTCCCCCTTCGCATGGGTGTGATGCTGCCCCTATAGTGCGGCCGGTGTTGACCCGGGGGGCAAGGGATGAGCGAGGCGATCGTGTCGGCGGACGGGCTGCGGGCGATCCCGGTGGAGGATCTGACGGTCGGGCAGGCGCAGGCCGAACTGGCGGCGCTGGCCGCCGAAATCGCGCACAACGACACCCTCTACCACCAGCAGGACCAGCCGGAGATCAGCGACGCCGCCTACGACGCGCTGGTCCGCCGCAACGGCGCCATTGAGGCGCGCTTCCCGGAGCTGGTCCGCTCCGATTCGCCGAGCGCCCGCGTCGGCGCTTCTCCGGCCGGCGGATTCGGCAAGGTGCGGCACGCCGTGCCGATGCTGTCGCTCGGCAACGCCTTCGCGCCGGAGGACGTAACCGAGTTCGTCGGCCGCGTGCGCCGCTTCCTCGGGCTGGCGGAGGATGCGCCGCTCTCCTTCGTGGCGGAGCCGAAGGTGGACGGGCTGTCCTGTTCGCTCCGTTACGAGGACGGCAAGCTCATGCTGGCCGCCACCCGCGGCGACGGCACGGAGGGGGAGGACGTGACCGCCAACGTCCGCACCATCAAGGACGTGCCGAACGAGCTGCCCGCCCCCTTCCCCGCCGTGCTGGAGGTGCGCGGCGAGGTCTACATGGACCGGCGCGACTTCCTGGCCATGAACGCCGCGCAGGCGGAGCGGGGGGAGAAGCTGTTCGCCAACCCGCGCAACGCCGCAGCCGGCAGCCTGCGCCAGCTCGATTCGACGATCACCGCCCGTCGCCCGCTGCGCTTCTTCGGCTACGCGCTGGGCGAGGTGACGGAGCGCATCGCCGACACCCAGTGGGGCATCCGCGAGCGGCTGAAGGCGTGGGGCTTCTCCCTCAACGAGCCGGCCCGCTGCTGCCACGGCGCCGCCGAGCTCCAGGAGCATTACGACGGCATCGGCGCGCAGCGCGCCGAGCTGCCCTTCGACATCGACGGCGTCGTCTACAAGGTCGACCGCCTCGACCTCCAGGAGCGGCTGGGCTTCGTCAGCCGCGCGCCGCGCTGGGCCATCGCGCACAAATTCCCGGCCGAGCAGGCCCAGACCAAGCTCAACCGCATCTCCATCCAGGTCGGCCGCACCGGCGCCCTGACCCCGGTGGCGGAGCTGGAGCCGATCAACGTCGGCGGCGTGGTGGTCAGCCGCGCCACCCTACACAACGAAGACGAGATCCGCCGCAAGGACGTGCGGGCGGGCGACCATGTCGTCGTCCAGCGCGCCGGCGACGTGATCCCGCAGATCGTGCGGGTGGTCGACGCGGACCGCCCCGACCGCGGCCCCGCATACGTCTTCCCCGACCATTGCCCGGAATGCGGCAGCCTCGCCGTCCGCGAGGAGGGGGAGGTGGTGAAGCGCTGCACCGGCGGGCTGATCTGCCCCGCCCAGGCGGTGGAGCGTCTGCGCCACTTCGTCAGCCGGGACGCCTTCGACATCGAGGGGCTGGGGATCGAGCGCATCCAGCTCTTCTTCGAGGAGGGGCGCGTGCGCTCCCCCGCCGACATCTTCACGCTGGAGCAGCGCGAATCGGAGCGCATCGACCGGCTGGTGAGCAAGACCGGCTTCGGCAAGAAGTCGGTGCAGAACCTGTTCCAGGCCATCGACCGCCGCCGCACGGTGCCGCTCGACCGTTTCATCTTCGCGCTCGGCATCCGGCAGGTGGGTCAGGCGACGGCCAAGCTGCTGGCCCGCAACTACCGCTCGCTTGATGCCTGGATGGCGGCCATGGAGGAGGCGGCGAAGGACCGCGAAGGTCCGGCGTGGCAGGAGCTGACGAGCATCGAGCAGATCGGCCCGTCGGTCGCCGGCGATCTCGCCGACTTCTTCGCCGAACCCCACAACATCGAGGCGTTGGCGGCGCTGCGCGCGGTGCTGACCCGGGTGGAGGACTATGAGCCGCCGAAGGTCGCCGCCGCCTCGCCGGTGATGGGCAAGACGGTGGTCTTCACCGGCACGCTCACCAGCATGACCCGCAGCGAGGCCAAGGCGCGCGCCGAATCGCTGGGGGCCAAGGTGGCGGGCTCGGTGTCGGCCAAGACCGATTACGTCGTCGCCGGAGCCGACGCCGGCAGCAAGGCCACAAAGGCGCGCGACCTCGGCGTGACCGTGCTGAGCGAGGAGGAGTGGGCGGCGTTGATCGGCTGACGCGCCGCCCACTCCTCCGGGATCAGCCGCGGATCGCCTCCGACCAGCGGCAGGTGGCACGGGTGCCGAGGGAGAGCTGGCGGTTCGCCTCCTGCCGCTGGGCGGCGGTGAGCGTGCTCCAGACCTCGGCCGCTTCCTCCGCCGCCTCGGCCTCGCCACCGGCGGCGGCCTGCTTCAGCCAGGCATAGGACACCGGAAGGTTGGTGCTGCTGCCGACCACCGCGCGCGCCAGACGGCGGGAGAGCCGCACGCCCTCGATGGTGTCGCCCATGTAGATCTGGCCCAGCTTGCGCATGGCCGGGGCGTAGCCCTGGACCGCCGAGCGGCAGAGCCAGTCGACCGCCTTCGGGGTGTTGAAGAGCTCGCTCCCCTCGTTCACCGAGCAGCAGTAGGCCGATCCCACCTCGAACTGCGCCACCCGGTCGCCGGCCTGGGCCGCGGCGATGTGCTTGTTGATGGTGACCTCGCTGGAGGTGGCACGCGCGCCTTCGACCACCGCGCTGGCGCAGCCGCCGAGCGCTGCGAGGCCGAACAGCAGAGCCGCACCCCGCACCGCGCGCCGACGCACCCCGGCCCCAATCCCTCGCGCCACCATAATCCACGCCCCTTCTGGTTCGATCGGCTTGCACGGCCACCACCGCGAACCCGCATGATCCGGTCGCAACAGGCTCCGGTCAATTCCGTATAGCACTTATGGTGTGCGCCGTTTGACCCAAAGCCACAGGCCGGAGATCACGAAGGCCGCCGGCATCAGCGCCAGCACGACCCAGACGGCCCGCACCACCGTCCCCAGCGCTCCGGTCCCGGCAAAGTCGCCGATGTGCAAGCGGTAGCGGATGTCCCAGAACCACGAGGCACCGGAGACGGAGCGCCCGTCCCGCCGCTCGGCCACGGTGGGGGGCTCCCCGCCCACGACGACGTGGGTCGGTGTCGCGGTGTCGGCGGTGGCGAAGGCGGCGATCAGCGGTTCTCCGGGCTTCTGCGGCACACGAACATGCAACAGCCGCCCGTCCGGAACCGACAGCCGGGCCACGGCCAGCGCCCGGTCAAGCCCCGCAAGCGGGACGAGGCCGGGATGATCGGGTTTGGGCGGCATGCTGACGGCGCTTCCCGCCACCGCCTCCACCACCGCCCTGGTCGGCGTGATCCAGTAGAGCGACATGCCCGTGAAGGCGACCAGCACCATCAGGACCGCCGTGACCAGCCCCGCGCATTGGTGCAGCCGGAACACTGCCAGCCGGGCGCCACGCCTGAAATCCGGCGTGGCGTTGCGCCAGCGCCGGGCCGGGATCCACCACATCCAGACGCCCAGCACCACCTGGATGATGAGCACCAGCGACGCCACCGACACGGCGTGCCGCACCCAGGGCCGCGCCGCGCCATCGACCAGCAGCCAGCGGTGCAGCGCCGTGACCACGCCGTTCACCGTGCTGTGCGGGTTGTAGTGCCGCAGAACGGTTCCGGTGTATGGGTCCACATTGACCACACCGGCACCGGCCGCCAGCCAGAGCACCCAGGCATCTCCCGGCTCACGGCCCTGGCCGACCGACCAGACGCGGACCGTGGGCACCTGGCGGCGGACATGGTCGATCACCGCATCCACCGGAAGCGGCTCGCCGCGCGCCTCGACCCGCCAGATCGCCGGCTCCAGCGCCTTGTCGATCTCGTGGCCGAAGACCAGCACCGCACCGGACAGGCTGAGGACCAGCAGCGGCACCGCCGTGACGGCGGTCAGCCAAAGATGCAGATGCCGGAGCCAGAGGTAGAGCCGTTGCCGGAGCGGCCGGCCGCGGGCCACGGCGATCGTTGCGTCCAAGGAGCCGCTCCTTCTCAGAAGGTGTAGTCGGTGCCGACCCAGAAGACCCGGCCGAGCTTGCCCTGGTCATAGACCGGCAAGCCCGACACCGTGGCCCCGAAATCCCGCTCGTCGAACAGGTTCTCGACCCGGGCGCGCAGGATCCAGGCCGGCGTCACCGCGTAGCTGGTGCCGATGTCGACGCGGGAGAAGCCGTCGCGCTTCGTGATCTTTCCGTTGGCGTCGACGGCCTCGTAGCCGGTGGAGTGGTAGGCCGCGGTCCACAGGTTCCATTCGTCCGTGGCGTTGAAGCTGACGCGGACGCTGAACTGGTTCTCCGGAACCGACGCCGCCTGCCCGTCCCAATAGATGTTGCTGTTGGTCTTGGTTCCATCGGCCCGCGTCGTCTCCAGCTCGAGGACGCGCATGTAGCCGGCGGACACCGACAGCCGGTTCGTGACGTCCCAGAGGGCCTCGACCTCCAGACCGGATTGGTCGACCTCGACGCTCTCGATCGCTCCGTTGTTCTGGCGCGGCACGCCATCCTGAAGGATGTTGTAGAGCGCCACGTCGATCCAGCCGCCGTTCCAACCCTGGTTGATTCCGACCTCGATCGTGCGCGATTCCACGATGTCGTCGCCGACACCGCGGCTGTTCAGCGCCATGGTTCCGAAATTGCCGTACTTTTCGAAGAAGCGGTTGTAGCCGGTGGCGAGCGAAGTGCGCAGCCGCGTCTTCTCGAACAGGCTGTAGGCGGCACCGACCTCGTAGGACACGACCTTGTCGTCGCGCAGCGTGTCGGGCTGCTTCACGCCGTTGTAGCGGATGTCGTTCTCGAAATGGGTCAGTCGGAGACCGCCCGTGACCGTCAGATTGTCGTTGAAGGTGATGGCGTTCTTGGACTTCAGAGCCGCGTCGTCGAAGTTCGCGTCCCACACCCGGTCGCGCAGATAGTCGGTGTGCTTGAACTCCGCCCCGACCGAGCCGCGATAGATCACGCCCTCGGCCAGCTTCGCCGTGAGGTAATGCTCGGCGAAGGCGACTGTGTTGTTGACGCTGCGGTCGCGGCTGCGGGCACCCCACTGCGACCGGCTGTCGGTGCGCAGGATGCCGGCGCGCAGGCTGCTGGTGTCGCTGAACTTGTGGTCGAAGGTGGCGGACGCCACGCTCGACTTCACCTTGATCTCCTCCGACACCCCGTTGCGGAAGATGGTCGGGCGGCTGTGGTCGAAGATGCCCAGCACCTCGATCCGGGTGTCGGCGCTCGGGTTGAAGCCGACCTTGCCGACCCCGCCCAGCACCGACTGGCGGTCGAGATTGGCGGGGTCGCCGTCATACTCGGCGCGCAGCATGGAGCCGGCGACGTAGTAGTCCCAGACGTCCGTGCCGTGCGCGGCCTCCACCTGCAACAGCCCCTCGTGCGCGGTGTTGGTGTCGAAGGACAGCGCCGCGTGGTTCGTGTAGCCGCGGCCGGACTTGATGGTGGTTTCGATCACACCGCCGTCGCTTCCGTCACCGTAGCCGACGGCGCGACCACCCTTCAGCACGCCGATCCGCTCGATGGCGATGGACGGGATCATGGTGTTCCCGTAACCGCCGCCCTCCTCGCCCGCATATTTCACCGCCGGAAGGCCGTCGATGGACTCCGAGGCGCCCCAGTCGCCGAAGGTGCGGATCTTGGTGCCGCCGCCGAAGCGGTCGCCGTTCTCCGGCTGGTTGATCAGACCGGTGGCGTTGTAGCGCAGCGCGTCTCCCTTGTTCACCGGGTTGAGGTTCTGGATCACCGCCCCCGGCACATAGGAGGCCGATCGGTTGTCGGTGAAGGCCTTGTCCACGGCGTCGCGGTTCTGCTGCGCGGGGTGGAGGGTCGCCGTTTCCACCAGGATGGTCTGCAGCTTGAACTCCTCCGCCATGACCGGCGTCCCGAGCAGGGCCGCCCCCACGGCGGCCCCGAGGACGCTACCTGTGCGCGAAAGAGGGGATCGGGCGGACAGCCGGGTGTCGTCCGGCCGCGCGGGCGGCGTGAACATGTCTCCAAGGACTCCGTCGGTTTTTCGTTATGCATACGGAGCTATGCCATTGGAGCGCTCTAATTGCAAATGATTCTCATAATCATTTGCAATTAGAGCGCTGATGCTGCCGCGTGGCAGGGACAAACCCGCAGCAAGGCGCTGGCGGCACGCCGCGCGGTATCCAGCAGTGTGTAGGGTTGAGAGCCGAACAATGCCGCCGCGTCCCATCGCCAGCAACAAGGCGGCGTCCACGAGCATGACCCGTAGCTAGGCCACGGTATCGGCGGTCGGCGTCGGCCAAGACCGATTACGTCTTCGTAATGGCCGACACCGGCGGCGAGGCCACAAGACGCGCAGAGTGGATAGGCGTGACTATGCCGACCCGGACGGAGAGGGCTGCTCTGGCGAAGTCACGGGGGACCCACGTGCGGGAGGGTCGGGATCGGCGTCCGCCGCTATGGTTCAGGCCGGCTCACAGGGAAAGCTCAACCTCACCACTTCGTCCCCATCGCCCGGCTGCACATCGAAGTAGCCGCCCAGTTCCCCCACGGCGCCCCAACACTGGAACTCGGATGTCGTGCTTCGGAATGGAGAGGCACGCCCCGTCGGCACCCAATCCGCCGTTCCTTCCGCCGGCCCACTGGTCGGCGCCAGTGATACGACCAGAAACTTCTGCTCCACGCTGGCATGCAGCCGGTAGGCATAACCCGCGTCCCTGTTCCTGAGTAGTGCAAGCAGGATCTGTCCGAGTGCCGACTGAACAATCGTCGCCGAGACACGAATCCGATCGATGTTTCCATAATCTAGCGTGATTTTCGACTCACTCAGAGTATTCACCACGTCAATCGTCTCGCCGATCATCTGATGAGGATCGCGGATCTCGAGCGGAGGCCTTTCGCCAAGAGGCACCGGCAGCGAATAGATATTTTTCCCGGCGACCTGCAACGCACGAAGATGTTTGTCCAAATCGAGCAACGTAGCGTACATGGGCGGAGGGTTGTGCGCCGCCATTCGTATGCAGCTGCGCAGATTCTGGCTCATGGAAATGGTTGTTTCCACCAGTTCTTCGCGCAGGCCGCCGTGGATGGAGCGGAACGCATGCAGTTGCGCTTCGGCAGCCGCCAGAGCCGCACGCTGCTTCGCCTCGCGGGCAAGCAACGCCTCCCTTTCGTTCTTCAGCGCGCGCTCGCGGGCTTTGTGAGTGGTGATGTCATGAACCACCACGATCCGCTGACCGGTCTCGGACACCGTCTCCCGACACTCGATCCATCGCCCCTTGCCAAGGTCGAACTCCCGCACGAGCTCCGATCCGCCACGGCGCTCGGCCCGAGCGGTTTCCCCAAGATAGGTCTGCCACGACCGGAAATCCGGTTGCGGATTCAATGGGTCGAAAAACTCGGCCATCGCTTTGCTGTGGCTCGCAAGCGCACCCTGCGGCTCCCAAATCCCTATGGCAACCGGCGCATGCTCCCACGGGTCCACCCTGGTGGCTTCCTGATGCCCCCCTTCCCCCTCCCGGCGTTCGAGCGCCGCGACGCCCGCCTGGGCGATCGTAAAGAGCGCTTCCTTACCGGCCGAGCGCCGCTGCACCAGACCATGGCTGCCCAGCATCGCCAGCACACGCGACAGATTGGCGTTCGCCAGCCCGGTCTCGGCGGCCAGACGGGCCCGCGGAACGGGTTCTCCCTCCTTGCGGAGCAACCGCAGAATTCGCACCACGTGCTTGCGATCCAGGATTTCATCGGAGGGCTGCAATTCCGCAAACCGCGCCGACTGACCGATCAGATCACCGAGCGCGCGAAGCCGCCGGGCAACCTCGTGCTCCCCCGCGTGCACCGCCAACGCCGCCGCGTGCCCGATCACGTCGAACCATCCGGCCAGATCGTCGGTGTAGGCGCGCGAGGTCAGCGTGTGCCACGTCATGTCGCGCAAGGCGGCATAAACGTGCTCTCCCAAGCTGCCGGCGCTGTCGAACGCCAGGAACGCGTCCCGGACCGTTACCGCGGCATCTTGCGGAGTCGCATCCCCCCGGGCGATCTCATCCAGTGCCTCGATCAGCGCACGTCTGTCCATCGACATCGGCTATCCGCTGCCCCGGTTCGTTTCACAACGCTTCACTTTGTTCCCACCCGCATGGAAGTCAATGGGAATTTCATCTACCCAGGATAGCTGCACCAGCACTCCGGCTGCGGAACCGCCTTTGGCCGATGCTGCGCCTCGGTGGCGGGGGGCAGAACAAGCGCACAGCCGCCCTCTTCCATCGGCACCTGCTGGACCACGAAGCTCCGGGTCTTGCAACGGTCGAGCAGGTCGTATGCGGTCCGCAAGTGCCCATCCATCGTGGCCGCGTTGCCGAACGACGGCACAAGCACGAAATCGACGTCGAGATGCGGGAAAGGCAAGGCGACACTGCGAATGCAGAAGTCGAGGCAGATGGCTATGGTTATCAGCCCGTACCCCGTGACCAGGATCGGCAGTTCGTCACCGGGCACGATGTTTTCCGGCACCTGCTCGTGGCGGAACGCAAAGCGCTTCCGGTACGTGAACAATTCGAAGCCGTTTCCGTCCAGGACGGAGGCGACATTGGCGAAGTGATCTCCACACGGTTGATGCCAGGTTCCGGCCACGATGAAGGCAGGCGTTCGGCCGGAACCCACGGCCGGACCTCCCCAGGGTTTGCGCATGAGCGCAACCTTCATCGCGCGGAGCGAAGCGTCGTCAATCGTGAGCTCCGGGAACACCGCCGCCAGACAGCCGTCCCGGTGGGAACGCTCACAGGCATTCAGGATGTTCGCTTCGAAATCCGGTGCCTGTACGCCGCGGACATGGAACCGACCGTCATCCGGAGCGATGTCGAGGGTCAGTCCGGGAAACACGGCGGCACCGAAAACCGGGTCACGCGTCCGCCCGAACTCGCCGGGGAGCGGATAAAGCCGGACTCTCGCTCCGTCCACGGCCACGGGCAGAATCCTCAACCGCGTCAGACCCCGCTGCCAGAAGGGACGCATGTCCGCTTCGGGCCGCGGGGCACGGCGCCACGCAGTGCGCGCCAAGGGAACCACATACACCTCAGCGTCCCCGTGCCGGATCAACCATTGATCCACCGGATCGGCGGGCAGGCTGCCCAGAGCACTGGTACTCATGTATAGCATCTCGAGCGCCCGCAGCAGACCTCCAATCTTTTCCACGATGGCGTCGCATGAATCCGTGTCCTCGACCACGAACCCCCAGGCGGGATGACCACATTGGCTTTCGAAGTATTCGGCAGCCTTGCTTATCCGAGATTCCGCAATCAACGAATAGCTGTGGATGATTGGCGCGGGGGCACGCGTCATCTGTGTCCACAACACGACGATGGCCTCACGGAACTTGCAGCCGGCCTTGCTCTTCGCGATGTCCGCCAGCACGGACGGAAGCGCGCGGGCGGTGCTCCGCCACTCTTCTTCACTACTGAAGCCGAACATGCACCCTCTCTCCGGCGACCGCGCATCGAAAGGCGCGCAGCGGTTGCACGCGACGATGCCGCGGGACCGGAGCAACCGCAACAATTTCCACGTCCATGACCGGCCAAGGGCCGGCCGCCGATACCCCAACCCCTTGCACCCACCGCCCCCGCCCATTAGTGTCCGCCGCGTCACCGATCCCCGTCACCACAGGCCGGACCGACCGCAAGCCATGAAGGCCGCCGTCATCGTATTCCCCGGCTCCAACCGCGAGCGCGACGCCGTCGCGGCGTTGGAGCGGGCCTCCGGGTCCAAACCGCTTCTGGTCTGGCACCGCGACACCGAGCTTCCCGACGTCGACCTCGTGGTCGTGCCCGGCGGCTTCTCCTACGGCGATTACCTGCGCTCCGGCGCCATGGCGGCGCATTCGCCGATCATGCGCGAGGTGAAGGCCAAGGCCGAGCGGGGCCTGCGGGTGCTGGGCATCTGCAACGGCTTCCAGATCGTGACGGAGGCCGGGCTGCTGCCGGGTGCGCTGATGCGCAACGCCGCGCTGAAGTTCGTCTGCCGCACCGTGCATCTGCGGGTGGAGAACACCGACAGCGCCTTCACGGGCAAGTACCGGAAGGGGCAGATCGTGCGCTATCCGGTCGCCCACCACGACGGCAACTACTGGGCCGACGCGGAGACGGTGGCGCGGCTGGAGGGCGAGGGGCGCGTGGCCTTCCGCTACGTCAGCGACAGCGGCGCCGACGACCCGCTGTGGAACCCGAACGGGTCGGTCGCCGGGATCGCCGGCATCTTCAACGAGACGCGCACGGTGCTGGGCCTGATGCCGCACCCGGAGGACGCCGTGGAGACCCTGCACGGCAATCTCGATGGAAAGCCGCTGTTCGACGGTCTGGTGGAGGCCCTGTCGTGACCAAGCCCGCTGCGAAGCAACCGGACGTCACCCCGGAGATGGCCGCCGAGCACGGCCTGTCGCCCGCCGAGTACCAGCGGGTGCTGGAAATCCTCGGCCGCACCCCGACCTTCACGGAGCTGGGCATTGTCTCCGTCATGTGGTCGGAGCATTGCTCCTACAAATCCTCCAAGGTCTGGCTGTCGAAGCTGCCGACCAAGGGCCCGCGCGTCATCTGCGGCCCCGGCGAGAACGCCGGCGTGGTCGATTTCGGCGACGGCGACGCCATCATCTTCAAGATGGAAAGCCACAACCACCCCTCCTTCATCGAGCCCTACCAGGGCGCGGCGACAGGGGTGGGCGGCATCCTCCGCGACGTGTTCACCATGGGCGCCCGGCCCATCGCCAACATGAACGCGCTGCGCTTCGGCGACCCGTCGCACCCCAAGACCCGGCATCTGGTGGCCGGCGTGGTGGCGGGGATCGGCGGCTACGGCAACTGCGTCGGCGTGCCGACGGTGGGCGGGGAAACCAACTTCCACCCCGCCTACAACGGCAACATCCTGGTCAACGCCATGACGGTGGGCGTGGCCAAGGCCGACCGCATCTTCTATTCGGCGGCGGCCGGCGTCGGCAACCCGGTGGTCTATGTGGGATCCAAGACCGGGCGCGATGGCATCCACGGCGCCACCATGGCCTCGGCCGAATTCTCCGAGGACAGCGAGGAGAAGCGCCCGACCGTGCAGGTCGGCGACCCCTTCACCGAGAAGCTGCTGATCGAGGCGTGCCTGGAGCTGATGGCGACCGAGGCCATCGTGGCGATCCAGGACATGGGCGCGGCTGGCCTCACCTCCTCCTCGGTGGAGATGGCGGGCAAGGGCGGGCTCGGCATCCTGCTGGAGCTGGACGACGTGCCGATGCGCGAGACCGGCATGACCCCCTACGAGGTCATGCTGTCCGAAAGCCAGGAGCGCATGCTGATCGTGCTGAAGCCCGGCCACGAGGACGAGGCGCGCGCGATCTTCGAGAAGTGGGAGCTGGACTTCGCCGTCATCGGCCGGCTGACCGACAACGGCCGGCTGACCATCACCATGCACGGCGAAACCTGGTGCGACATGCCCATCGCCCCGGTCTCCAGCGCCTCCCCCGTCTACGAGCGCCCGTGGGAGCCGACCCCGCCGCAGGCCGAGCTGCCCGCCGACATCCTGGCCGGCTGGGACGGCGACGTGGCGGCGGCCCTGACCAAGCTCGTCTCCTGCCCCGACCAGGCGTCCAAGCGCTGGCTGTGGGAGCAATATGACAGCCTCGTCGGCGGCGACACCCGCTTCATGTCGGGCCAGGCCGACGCCGGCGTCGTGCGGCTGCCGGGCCAGGGCCGGAAGGGGCTGGCGGTCACCACCGACTGCACCCCGCGCTACTGCCTCGCCGACCCCGTGCGCGGCGGCGCCCAGGCGGTGGTGGAGGCGTGGCGCAACCTGACCGCCGTCGGCGCCCTGCCCATCGCCGTGACCGACAACATGAACTTCGGCAACCCCGAGAAGCCGCGGATCATGGGCCAGTTCGTCGGCGCCATCCAGGGCATGGCGGACGCCTGCACGGCGCTCGACTTCCCCGTCGTGTCCGGCAACGTCTCGCTCTACAACGAGACCAACGGCGAGGCCATCCTGCCCACCCCCGCCATCGGCGCGGTCGGGCTTCTGGACGACGTGATGACCGCCGTCGGGCTGGCGTTCCGGGCCGAGGGCCTGTCGATCCTACTGGTCGGCGACACCGCCGGTCATCTCGGCCAGTCCCTGTTCCTGCGCGAAATCCTCGGCCGCGAGGAGGGCCCGCCGCCGCCCGTCGATCTGGCGGTGGAGCGGCGCAACGGCGACTTCGTGCGCGGCCTGATCCGCGACGGCCTGCTCACCGCCTGCCACGACGTCTCCGACGGCGGGCTGCTGGTGGCGCTGGCCGACATGGCGATGGCCGGCGGCATCGGCGCCCACCTGCCGGGCCTGGACGGCCGCGACGCCGGCTTCCTCTTCGGCGAGGACCAGGGCCGCTACGTGCTGGTGCTGAAGCCGGAGAACGCCGCGACGGTGCAGAGCCGCGCCGCCGAGGCCGGCGTGCCGGTGACGCCGCTGGGCACCACGCGGGGCACCGCGCTGACCGCCGACGGGCCGGGGACGATCTCGGTGGAGGGGCTGCGCCGGACGAACGAGGCGTGGCTGCCGGGGTATATGAGCGGGAAGTAAACGGGTCACGCCGCATAGCAAATTCATTTTCTCGAGGGAAAATGAATTTGCTATGATGTCAGCATGCGATCGCCGCCTCCGCAGAGCGCCCTCCGCTACCCCGTGAACGACCTGCTCGGTACTCCGGGCAACGTGCGGCTGTTGCGTGAGCTGTTCCGGCATGGCGGCCAACTCACCGCCCCGCAACTCGCCGCAAGAACCGGCATGACGGCGCAGGGCGTCCGCTTCACCCTGGCGGCGTTGGAGCAGACCGGCGCGGTGGATTCCGCCGGCAGCGCCCGCACCCGTCTGTACAGCGCCCGCCGCGGCTTTCCGCTCGCCACGGCTTTGGACGCGCTGTTCCGGGACGAGGAGGAGCGCCACACCGCGGTCATGGCCGCGATCACGGAAGCCGTTCAGCGGGACGGCGACATCCGGGCCGCTTGGCTCTACGGCAGCGCCGCCCGTGGCGAGGACCGACCCGACAGCGACCTCGACCTCGTCATCGCCACGCGCGACGGCTGTCGGGTCCCATCCTCGGCCCGGCTCCGTTCCGCGTTGGAGGAACCCGCGGAACGCCTGTCCTTCACCCCCTCCATCGTCGCCCTCGACCCCGACGATGTGCGGCGGATCGCCGGCGGCGACCCGTGGTGGCGCAACCTCGTCCGCGATGCCCTGATGCTCAAGGGCGATGCGCCGGAAATTTACGCTGAAAAGCTCGATCGGGACGGGACGGGGCGCCCATGACCCGGACGGGAGCCGGAAAGCCGGTCGATATGTCCGCATGGCGGGGGCGGCTCGACAACGCCCGCGCCTACCATCGCTCGGCCTCGGACGGGCTCGCCCTGATGGACCGGAGCGGCAACGCCAACCCGATCATGTCCGACGTGGTGCTCGCGGCCATCGCCTACACCGACGCGCTGACCGCGGCCTTCGGGGGGCGCGTCAACCAAAAGGACCACGCCGCCGCACCGAAGACCCTTCGCGACGTGCTGGGCAACCGCGTCCCGAAGGGGCAGTTGACCCGCCTGTCGTCGATGCTGGCGGAAAAGGACGCGGTGCAATACGGCGCCCGCTTCGGCCGCTACCAGGACGCCGAAGCGATGCTGGCCGACCTCGACGCCTTCGCCGCCTGGGCCGAACAGGAACTCCGCCGCCTTGCGGGCTGACCTCCACCACCCCTCGTGACAAACCGCCCCCGCCCCCCTAAGTTATGGCGGAACGAGGTCTGTGAAGCGTGGGGGATTCCGGCATGGCGATGGATGCGGCGGTCATCGAGAAGCTGATCAGGGAGGGCATCCCCGAAGCGGTGGTGCGGATCGAGGATCTGCGGGGGGATGGCGACCACTACGCGGCCTATGTCGAATCCCCGGCCTTCGCGGGCAAGTCGCGGGTGCAGCAGCACCAGATGGTGTACGCGGCACTTCAGGGTAAAATGGGCGGCGAGCTGCACGCGCTGGCGCTGACCACCGCGGCGCCCAAGACCGCCTGAACCGATACATCACCCGAACCGGCACATCAGACGAGAAGGTTGGACAGACATGGATCAGAACGTCGCCGAGCGCATCAAGCAGGACATTGGCCAGAACGACGTCGTGCTCTACATGAAGGGCACGCCGGTCTTCCCGCAGTGCGGCTTCTCCGCCGCCGTCGTCCAGGTGCTGAGCCACCTGGGCGTGAAGTTCAAGGGGGTGGACGTGCTGGCCGACCCGGGCATCCGCCAGGGCATCAAGGACTTCTCGCAGTGGCCGACCATCCCGCAGCTCTATGTGAAGGGCGAGTTCATCGGCGGCTGCGACATCGTGCGCGAGATGTACGAGTCCGGTGAGCTGCAGCAGCTCTTCCAGGACAAGGGCGTGCAGAACGCCGCCTGAGCGACCGTCCACCACGGTCCAGCCGGACAAAAAGGGGCGCTCCCGCGATGGGAGCGCCCCTTTTCGCGTTCGGGTGGAACCCCGTTCCCTCCCCCCTGTTCGAATGGCCGATGGACAACAACCGAACGGATGGAGGGAAACGCCATGGCGACCCAGCATTTCGCACCGCGCCGGATGGGCGTCTACGAGGGCGGCGGGACCACGCGGTCGCAGTCCACCACGGTGATCGGGGTGGTGGCGGGCGTCATCGTGCTCGCCCTGATCGCGATCCTGGTCATCTGAGGCCCCATCGACGGAGGGAACCAATCATGGCGCGCAAGACCATCGTGGCGCTCTACGACACGCAGGCGCAGGCGGAAGCCGCCTGGCAGGCCCTGCGGGACGACGCGGTCAGCGACACCAACCTGGAGGTCGTCACGGCGGGCGGCTATGGCGCCGCCAGCGGGCATGGCGACCTGCAACCCAACCTGCTCGGCTGGGGCGTTCCGCAGGCGGAAGCCGACGCCTACGCCAGCGCCGTGCAGAAGGGCGGCGCGCTGCTCGTCGCCTCCTTCACCGACCGCGCGTCGGTGGAACGCGCGGCGGAGCTGCTGCGCAACGGCCGCCCCCTCGACGACGCCATGGCGGGCAGTGGGCTGTCCGGCGCGGCCACGGCCATGCGGCAGGCGAATGTGGAGCCGGCCCCGCGCCCGCACGCGACGCCGGTCGAGCCGGAGCCGCATCGCGTGCCGCCGCGGGAGTGACCGGCAACGGGTGAGAAAGCGCCATACGCCGCGCGCACTGCGGGCATGCCCCGCGGATGCTCGCGGCGTCCGCGGCGCCGTGTTAGACGGCGGGGATGACCGCAGCCACCGCCACCTCCCCACGCAGCCCCCAGGTCGCCGGCTTCATCGCGGCGCTGGGTGCGTTCCTCATCTGGGGGATCATCAACCCGGTCTACTTCAAGGCCGTGTCCTTCGTGGATCCGGTCGAGATCATGGCCCACCGGATCGTGTGGACGGTGGTTCTGCTCGGCGGCTTCGTGCTGCTGACGCAAGGGTTCGGCGCGATCCTGCGGGCGGTCGGAAGCTGGCGCCGACTCGGCATCCTGGCCGTCACCACCGTGCTGATCACCACCAACTGGAGCGTCTTCATCTACGCGGTGGTGAGCAGCCAGCTGGTCGCGTCCAGCCTCGGCTACTACATCAACCCGCTGGTGAACGTGCTGCTGGGCGTCGCGTTCCTCGGCGAGCGGCTGAGCCGGCGGCAGATGCTGGCGGTAGCGCTGGCGGCGGTGGGCGTGCTGAGCATGATCGTGCTGCACGGGTCGCTGCCCTGGATCAGCCTGGTCCTGCCGGTGTCCTTCGGGCTGTACGGGCTGATCCGCAAGAAGGCCGCCATCGATCCCGTGATCGGGCTGCTGGTGGAAACCGCGCTGATCTTTCCCGTCTGTCTCGGCTACCTGCTGTGGCTGGGATCGGACGGAGTCTTCGCGACCGGCGGCCTCGGCATCGATCTGCTGCTGATCCTGTCGGGCCCGATCACCGGCGTTCCCATGGTGCTGTTCGTCTACGCCGCGCAACGGCTGAACCTCTCCACGGTCGGGCTGCTCCAGTACATCGGCCCGACCGGCCAGCTCGTGATGGGCGTCCTGCTGTATGGCGAGAGCTTCACCGCCGGGCACGCCGTGGCCTTCGCCTGCATCTGGGTGGCGCTGGTGCTGTACAGCGCCGACACGCTGTCTCTGCACCGGGCCGACCAGCGGCGGCAACGAGCCGCCGCTGGCGAGGGCTGATCGCCCCCTATCCGCGCGGTGCCAGTCCGCGCACCAGCGTGCGGACGAGGCTGCGCACAATGGGGCACAGCTTCTCCGGGTCCTTGCCGAACACCACCTGATCGACGAACCCCAGCCCAAACCCCAGTGTGGCGATGCCGGCGGCAACATTGGCGAGATCGGCGCCGGGGTCGATGGCGCCCTGGTCGCGCAGCGCCTCCAGCCGGCCGAGCAGGCAGGGGATGCGGCTTTCCTGGAGCGTGCGCGCCATCTCCGTCGCGATGTCGGCGTCGAGCAGCGCGCGGCCCAACATCACTTTGGTGAAGTCCCGGCACTTCCATGTGTGCTTGAGCTGGTGGTGCAGGAAGGCGTCGAGGTCGGACTCCAGATCGCCGGTGGTCGGCGGCAGGGTGCAGCCGTGCGCCGTCTCCTCGCAGCCGAACCGTTCCACGACCGCCAGCAGAAGCCCGCTCTTGCCGCCGAAATAGCGCTGGATGAGCTGCTCGTTCACCCCCGCCCGCGTCGCCACGTCGCGCGTCGTGGCCGCGTCGAAGCCGCGCTCGGCGAACACCATCTTGGCCGCGTCCAACAGGGCGGTCTCGGTCGCGGCGCGGTCGCGCCGGCGGGCCTGCGGTTCGATGTGGAGCGGCTCCGACACTGTACGTCCTCTTCTGCGACGGGGCGGCGGTCCGGCGTGCCCCGTGTGATTCGAAGATAAGGAGACGAACGGCCTCTTGACAAGTGGGCGCGGCTTCGTAAGTATGTATCCACATACATACATGGTTCGCCACACCACGGCAATGGAGCACACGGTGAGCACTCCCGACCTCTTCACCCCCGTCCGGCTCGGCCGTTTCGACCTGCCGAACCGCATCGTCATGGCGCCGATGACGCGCAGCCGCGCCGGTGCCGGCAATGTGCCGACACCGCTGATGGCCACCTATTACGGCCAGCGCGCGTCGGCCGGACTGATCATCACCGAGGCGACGCAGGTCCGCGCGGACGCGCAGGGCTACCCCGACACCCCGGGCATCCACACCAACGAACAGGCCGCCGGCTGGCGCCGGGTCGCCGACGCGGTGCACGAGCGCGGCGGGCGCATCTTCACGCAGATCTGGCACACCGGCCGCGTCTCCCACCCGCTGTTCCAGCCGGACGGCGCGCTTCCCGTGGCCCCTTCCGCGATCCCGTTGGCGGGGCAGGTCTACACGCACGAGGGCATGAAGGATTACGTCACCCCGCGCGCGCTCGACGCCGACGAGATCCCCGGCATCGTCCGCGCCTTCGCCGAGGCGGCCCGCCGCGCGGTGTTCGACGCCGGGCTGGACGGGGTGGAGGTGCATGGCGCCAACGGCTACCTGATCGACCAGTTCCTGCGCGACGGCACCAACCAGCGCACCGATGGCTATGGCGGCTCCGTCGCCAACCGCACCCGCTTCCTGCTGGAGGTGACGGAGGCGGTGGCCGCCGCCATCGGCGCCGACCGGGTCGGCGTGCGGCTGTCCCCCACCGGCAGCTTCAACGGGATGAGCGACAGCGATCCGCTCGCCACTTTCAGCCACGCGACGGAGAGGCTGAACCGCTTCGGACTCGCCTACCTGCACATCATCGAGGGGCTTCCCGGCTCTGGCATGGCGAAGCCGGAGGGCGCGCCGGCCGTTGCCCCCGCCCTGCGCCGCCTGTTCGACGGTCTGTTCATGATCAATGGCGGCTACGACCGCGCCACCGGCGACACCGCGCTGGCGGAGGGGGCGGCCGACCTCGTCTCCTACGGTGTGCCGTTCATCGCCAACCCCGACCTCCCCGCCCGTTTCCGCCAGGGCGCGCCTTTGGCGACCGCCGATCGGGCGAGCTTCTACGGCGGCACGGAGGTCGGCTACACCGACTATCCGGCGCTCGACAGCGCGCTGGTGGCCTGAGCGGAAGACACGGGCAACGGGCGGGGTGGCGCTACGCCGCCCCACCCTGCTCCCCGTCCGGGGGGGCGAAGGGGACGGAGATGGCGAACATCGTCCCGTGCCCGACCCGCGAGCGCACGGTGATCGGATGGTCCAGGATGTCCGACATGCGGCGGACGATGGCGAGCCCCAGGCCCAGCCCGGCGCCGCTCTCAGGGCGATCCGCCTCGCCGCGGAAGAACTCCTCGAAGATGCGCCCCAGCTGATCGGCCGGAATGCCCGGGCCGGTGTCGATCACCTCGATGCGCAAGCACCCCGCGCGGCGCCGGCACCCCAGCAGGATCCCGCCGGCGCGGGTGTAGCGCAGCGCGTTGACCAGCAGATTGCGGATCATCCGCTCCAGCAGAACCGGGTCGCTGCGCACCATGGCCGAGGTGACGGCCAGCCGGAAGGACAGGCCGCGGCTGTTCGCCTGCGCCCCGAATTCGTTGCCGAGACGGTCGATGAGGTTCTGGACCGGAATGGTCGCCAGCTTCGGCTGCACGCTGCCGATCTCCAGCGTGGAAATGTCCAGCAGCGTCGCCAGCAGCGCGTTGCCGGCGGTGAGCGCTTCTCCCAGCTTGCCGGCGATCTCCTTCTGTTTGGGGTCGCGCAGCGTTTCGGTGAGGATGTGGTGGAACAGGCTCATCGCCTGGAAGGGCTGGCGCAGGTCATGGCTTGCCGCGGCCAGGAACCGGGATTTGTCGAAGCTGGCGCGTTCCGCCGCCGCGCGGGCATCGGCCAGCGACTCGCGGGTCCGCCAGAGCTCCGTGATGTCCATGGCGGCACAGGTCACGCCGACAATCTCGCCGTCGTCCTGGCGCAGGGGCTCGACCACCACATCGAAGGCCCGTTCCGCCCCGAGGACGCCGAGCCGGAGCTGCTGGCGGCTGCCGATCCCCGTCTCCAGCACCCGGCGCACGATGCGATCCAGAATGGCCGCGTCCTGCGGCGAAAACAGGTCGGCGTTGCGGCGGCCGATCACATCGTCGTTCCGCCGCATCGCCCGCGGATCATGATGCCACGTGTAGCGGAGATCGCGATCCAGGCTGGCCAGCACCACGCGCGCGTGACGAAGCGCCAGATGGAAGCGCTCCTCGCTGGTGCGCAGCGCGCGTGCCATGGCGGCGCGGGTCGCGGCCTCGGCCTTGTAGCGGGTGGTGACCCGCCGCTCACGCCAGAGATGACCCGCCATCAGGCCGGTGAAAGCCAGGCCGATCGCCAGCACGGCCGACGGCTGCGCGAAGGACGCGATCATCCGCGTGCCCGGGGAGCGCTGCGCGAACACGCCCCATTGCCGGTCCCCGACTTCGATCGTGTGCAGCCACTGCCCCAACTCCAGGATGTCCGGCTCGGCCGGCACGCCCGACCCGCCGTGACCGGCCAGCACCCGACGCCCCGGTGGAGCGGACATGTCGAGCAGGCCCAGCGTGCCGGCGTTCCACGGGATCCGCGCGAACGCCGCCGCGGCGATCTGGTCCGGCCACGCGGCCACAACCATGATGCCACGCACCCCGTCGCACGCCGCATGCTCGGACGAAGCGCCGTCCTTGGCGGTCGGAAGGTGGTCGGCGCGACTGCCCATGGCCCCATGAACCGGCGCCAGAAGCACGACGCTGCGCCGGCCGGCCGCCGTCGGGTCGGACAGCCCGGCGGTGCCATCCATCAGCTCCCCCGCGACGATCCGCCCGGTCCGGCAGGCCTGCTCGACCAGCGCGGCAAGATCGGGGACACGGAGCGACTGGCCGGACAGGATCGCCCACCACGGCAGGCCCGCCCGGGTCGCCCGCGCATCGTGCTGGATGATGCTGGACAGAAGGCGTTCGCCGGTCTGCGGTCCGCCGGCCGTGGCCGAAGCGAGCAGCCGCGACGCCTCGTCCCCGGCAAGCCAGTCCAGACCACGCACTCCGGACAGCCGCCGCAGCAACGGGCCGGCGTGTTCGAACGCTTCAACCGCACTGATGTGCGCGTGGGTGGCGAGATGCAGGCGCACGGCGTCCAGCACCACGTCGTAGCGGTCGAGCTCCTCCTGGATTTCGCGCGCGTAGCCGGCGGCTGACTGCTCGAGCCGCGAATGCAGCGCGGTGTCCATGACCTTGAACAGAACCACCGCGTTGAGGACGGAGATGGCCACGCCCAGTCCCACGAGGATCGCGGTCGCGAAACGGTCGGCAGCCCCGCTGATCGCGCGCTTCACCATGCCCTGCGCCTCTGTCCTTTGCCGACGTGATCCATGGCACGTACGGCAGGGTACACAAGCGCACCCCAAGATTCCACACAGGATTTTTAAGAGTTCCTGCAACAAGACCAAGATCCTACAATCAATCGTCAATTCCATGCGAATGGCGAGAATTTGTATCATTCTTAGAAATGCTTAAAAATTTCAAATTTCTAAAATTTTGTAACAAGAATCCCGACACCAATCCTGTACGGATCTCCCACCTTATTCCGCGAGCGTGGTCCGTCCGAGCAGCCGCGCCACCAGCGCCCGCAGGGCCAGCGGCGGGAAAGGTTTGTGAAGGATCGGGTAACCGGACAGGCGCGCCTCCCGCAGCCGGATCGGATCCGTCTCGCCCGTCAGGATCAGGCCGGGAACATCGGTGCCCAGGCTGCGGGCGATCTGCCGGATGGCGACGATGCCGTTCGCCGCGCCCTTCAACCGGAGATCGGAGATGATGAGGTCCGGCACGGCTTCGATGCCGGTCAGTCGCTCCGTGGCCTGATCGAAGGAATCCGCACGGGTCGTGACGCACCCCCATTGTTGCAGAAGCGTGTCGAGCGCGTCGAGGACAAGGCGGTCGTCTTCGATGATCAGGACATTCGCCCGCCCGACATACGGGTCCGGGATGGCGGAGTCCGCAGCAACCTGCGGCGACGGGGCCGTGTCGGCGACGCCGGTGAGCGTGACCGAGAAGACGCTGCCCTGCCCGGGCACCGACCGCACGTCGAGTCTGTGCCCCAGTCGGCGGGATAGCCCGGCCGCCAGCATCAGGCCGAGGCCGAGACCGTCGCCGAACATCGGGACCGGCTGTGAGAGCGATTGGCGAAGCGCCGTCAGCCGGTCGGGATCGAGCCCGCCGGCGGTGTCCCACACCTCGATCCGCAGGGTTCCCACCGAGCGTCGGCAGCCGAGGACCACGCGCCCCTCCCCCGTGTGGCGCAGGGCGTTCTCAAGCAGCGCCGCAAGGATGCGTTCGAGCAGCGTCGGATCGGTGCGGACCAGGGTCGAACTCGGCAGCACGGAGAACCGCAGGCCCCGCGACTGGAAGCGCGGCGAGAAATCGAGCGCCAGCCGCATGAGGACGCCGTTGACCGCGTGCAGCCCGACATCCGTTTCCAGCAGCCCGGCCTGCAGACGGGCCAGATCCAGATGGCCGTCCACCTTCGCGCGCATCGATTGCACCGCCGACGCCGCGGATGCCAGGAGGTCGCGAGCGTCGCGGTCGCGCACCCGGTCGTCGAGCACGCCCATCAGGAGCGACAGCGCGGCCAGCGGCTGTCTCAGGTCATGGCTCGCGGCGGCGAACAGCCGCCCGGACGGCACCGTCGCCGGCCTTGCCGGCTGGAGCGCGCACACCAAGCCCCCGTCGGCGAGCGCCGTCTCGGCGACCGCATGCCGGTCGAGCAGTTCGGCCAGTGCCGACCGCGCCATGCCGCGGGTCAGTTCAGTGGGCGCTCCGTCCAGCCCCGGCACATCGGTAGACCAGGACAGGAGATTTCCATCCCGATCGAAGACCAGCACGGCTCCACACACCACGCCATCGTTCGCACTCAACGCCATCCCCAGATCGGCGGGCACCAGGTTCCGGCAAGGGTATGCCGTTCCACCATCGAATCAATTCGGCTTTTCGGGCAAAGCGGATGAAACAGCGCCCGTCAGCCGGCGGCACCGGCGCACGCGATTCCGCTTGGCAGGCTTGCGGCGACGGTCCATTGTCGCAGGATCAAACCATGAACGATACCGCGATGACCGATTTCGACACGGGCCACCCCGCCGATGAGGCGGG
>OFDN01000837.1_pt1 | contig 22814 bp, 31 predicted proteins | sample 1520971 | NCBI WGS metagenome assembly OFDN01 (sample SAMEA94257418, study PRJEB24077) | hot springs metagenome | biome: Aquatic biome; feature: Geographical feature; material: Water | place: India | collected 2012-06-12 | depth 5 m
TGGCGACCGGCCCTGCAGCTGGTGGCTGCTGGGCGGCGGGCTGCTTGCGCTGCTTCGCCATGGCTTACTGCCGCGAGGTGACGAACAGCGTGGTGCGCACGATGGTGCCAGCGGCCCAGTTCGCGCCGGTGACCTTCAGGCCCCAGCCGATGGTGTTGTCGCTGACGTTCTCGACCGAGCCATCGCTGTCGGCGGTCACCGACTTGGTGAGGCGCTTCACCGTGGTGGCGTTCAGGTCGCCGCCGGCGATGAACTCGTTGCCGCAGGTGCGGGCGGTGCCGCCGGTGCGGCCGTAGGCGCCCGACAGGTAGCCCATGTCGAACGTCGCGCCGGCGCCGGCCGCGGTGTTGTGCACGATGGCATCGAGCACGCGCAGCGCGGGGTTCAGGCCGAACATTTCCACCACGTCGTTGACGGCGATGCCGCCGGCCGGGACCACGAACTCGGCGTGGATCGGCATGACGATGTTGCCGCCGTCGAGCGACGGAACGGGGTTCCGATTGACGACCTGCTTGGACTGGAAGAGAGCCATGGTTTCTCCTTGGAGACTGGTGAAGAAGAGGCCCCGAAGGGCCTGCTGTCCTGCTGGGGTTAGACAGCCGCCGTGAAGGCGTGGTCCACCGTGATGAGGCCGTAGTCCATGCCGTTGAAGGCCGTCTTGTCGGCGCCGAAGATCATTTCGAAGAACAGCACCGCGTCGTGCTTGCGGTCGTCGGTGTCCTCGTCCAGCGCCACCGACATGCCATCGGCCTGGCCCTTGGTGCCGTGGGCGATGAAGCCCGCGTTGGCACCCATGAACAGAGAGCGAGCGGCCGGGATGTTGTTGCCGGCGCCGTAGTCGCTGAACTTCACGCAGGTCTCCATCTCGTCGATGACCGTGCCGTTGAATTAGCCTGCGCCGCCCTTGAAGAGCTCGGCTTCCTTGCCGATGTGGGTGACCAGCGCCTTCTGGGCCTCGAACCAGCCCTGGGCGCCTACGTCATCGCGGATGTCCTGGATGCCCTCGGGCAGCACGGCCAGCACGTTGCACTTCTTGCCACCCTTGCTGATGGGCGCCATCTTCACGGCCTTGTCCGGCTGGCCGCCCAACATCTTCTTGCTCTTGGTGCGCAGCTTGTTGACCGTGGCCAGGCTCAGCTTGTCACCGGCCGTCAGCGTGGCCTTGGCCTTGGTGCCATCGGTGCCCACGAAATAGTGGGCCGCGTCCGGCGCGCGCAGGGCATTCGGGTAGCCGGTGTAGGCGGTGTCGAAGTGCTGGATCTCGTCGCCCACGCCGCGGGCGCCGCACAGGGCCATGCACAGGACCTCTTCGTAGAGCTCCTTGATGTAGTCGGTCAGCTTCTCGCGGCCCTGCTTGCGCAGGTTGAAGCCCACGCGCGACTGCTCGATGCGGGCACCGATGTTCACGCCGTGGCGGAACTCGTTGACGCGCATGGTGTGCGCGGCGTGCTGCAGCTTGAACTCGCGGCCGGCCAGCTTCTGGCCTTCGGTGATGGGCGCGCCGCGCAGCTTGGCCACCAGCGCGGTGACGACTTCATCGCCCGCGCCCTTCTCGGTCTCGGTCTTCTTGACGATGGCCGAGTAGGAGCCCTCTTCGCCGATGAGGCGCGAGAAGTACTGCTCCTTGATGCTGTCGTCGGCGACAGTGGCGGCCCAAGCCTTGCGCTTGTTCGGGTCGGTCGGGAGGATCGTCGTGCGTGCCATGGATGCTCCTTGAAAGGCACCATGACTCACATCCTGCGAGCCGAAAAACGCCCGGAGAACCGGGCTCTGAAGGGATCTGCGCTATCGCGCCTGGGGCCGTGGCGGCCGGTGAACTGTGATGTTCTTGCCGGCCTTCACGCCGAGGCGGACACGCTGTCCGTCTTTGGCGTGGATGGTCAGAGTGATTTCGCCAAAGTCAACCGATTCGAGTCGGATTGTTTGGCCGACCTTCACGTCGATCATGTTCACGCCGGCTGTCATCGGTTGCTGGCTCATCAGTCGCCCCGGAGCTGGGCCTTCTGTGCCGGCGTCAGCTTGTCGAACGCAGCCTGGTAGGCCTCGCCGCTCAGGCTGGCCATCTGCTCGGCCAGGCCGCCGCCGCTGTTGGGCGTGGCCGCCGCCGGCACGTTGCGCAGCGTGGCCGGGCCCTTGCCGTTCTCACGCGGCTTGGCCGGCTCGGGCTTGGGCTTGGTGTCCGCGGCAGCAGCTGCAGGCTTGGCCGTGATGCCGCGCACCGCGAGCACGGTCTTGTGGGCCATGGCGATCAGCTTGGCGTGCGGCAGCGCGGCGTTGTCCTCGTCGGCCACGATGGTGCGCAGCGCGGCGTCAAACTGCTTCTGCGCCTTCACGTCGGCCACATAGTCGATTTCGCCCGCCTTCTTGGCCGCGGCCATCAGCGCGTGCAGGTTCGCTTCCTGGGTCTGCTGCTCGGTCTGCGCGTTGGCTTCGGAGAGGGTCTGCTGCACGAGCAGCTGGTCCAGCTTGTCCTGGATCTCGTTGCGCTTCTGGCTGTACGCCTCCGGCTCGATCACGCCTTCGATCATGTCCTTCAGCGCCTTGGCGTCCTCGGCCATCAGGTCCTTGCGCTGCTGGGCGATGGCGTCCTTGTCGACGGTCTTGTAGCGCGGCGCGGGCGGCACGTCGTCGGTGTCATCCTCGTCCTCGCCGGCCAGTTCTTCGAGCGCTTCCTTGGACAGGGCTTCCTCGCCCTTGCCGTCGTCCTTGCCCTCGTCGGCTTCGTCGGCTTCGTCGGCTTCGTCCTTCTCGTCGGCCTCGTCGGCAGTGCCCTTGTCGTCGGCGCCGTCCGCCTCGTTCAATTCCGCCACGGTGGCGGGATTTTCATCGGCGGCCTCGTCGGTGGAGTCGGTGCCGGCGGCCGGCTCGTCGTCGCCGTCATCGCCGAACGGGTCTTCACCCTTGGCCAGCGCGGCGGCGGTGGCGGCCAGAACCTCGGCTTCGGTCTTGGTCTGAAAGTTCTCGGTCTTCATAGTGCTCACTTGCCCCCGTCAACGATGGTCTGCAGTTCGGCCAGCTTCTCGCGGGCCACCTTCTTTGCCGCGGCCATGCGCTTGGGGTCCTTGCGGATCTCGGCGGCACGGGCCAGCGTGCGCATGTCGTCCTCGGCGCGCCACTTGTCCTCGCCGGGGTAGGCCTCGGCCACGGCCGCGCTCTTCTTCGTTGCCATGGCTGCTCCTTAGCGCTTGCGCTTGGTGGTGGTGGCGGTCGGCAGCGGCTTGGTGTCCACCACGGGCGGCTCGGCCGGCGGCGTGGGCTTGGGCGCCGGTGCCGCTGCAGGCTCGGGCTGGGGTTCGCTGGCCGGCTGCGCGTCGTCGAAGTTCAGCGCGAGCGCGGCGGCGGCCGGCTGCGGGTCCAGGATCACGCATTCCGGCGTCACCGCGATGCTGGTGTCAGCGGGCACCGGCTGGGCGGCAGCCTTCGCCGCCTGGTTCACCTGGTAGGGCATCCAGGTGGCGTAGCCGGCATCGCCCGGCAGGCTTTCGCCTTCCTGCACCAGGCGCACGCGGCTGCGCGTCCACGGGTAGCCGTGCCAGTCGTGCACCGCCAGGTTGACCGTGCCATCGGGCCACACGTAGCAGACCATGGCCGCCAGGGGCTGCAGGTCGTCGCCCTGCTCGATGGTGTCGTAGCCGCTGGGGTAGTACCAGACGATGCGGCCGATGGTCGGGGTGATGTGGGTAGGCACGGTCAGACTCCTTGGGGTTGCAGCGCGCCATCGGCGGCCGGGGTTTCAATGCCTTGCATGGCGCCATCGGCCTGCAGCAGCTCGGGGGCGGCTTGGGCCGCGGGGTCCATGGGCATGGGCTGGGCGCCCTGCGCGGCCGGCTCGATGACCTGGCCGCCGTCGGCGTCGACGAAGCCGGCGCTGGCCAGCAGTTGGTCCGCGATGACCGTGGCCGCGGGGGCCTGGGCCAGCACCTGGGCGGCCTGGGCGCTCATGTAGAGCGACTCGAGCCGCGACTTCATGGCGTCGGCGGTGAGCTTCTCGCCCTTGGCCTCGGCTTCCTTCACGTCGGCCAGCAGCTTGGCCATGTTGGCCTTGAACTCGGCGTCGGCCGCCTGCTTCTTCTGCGCCACCTCGGCCTGCTGCTCGGGCGTCATCTTGCCGTCCGGGTCCGACTGGCCGTTGACCGATCGGATGCGCGCCAGCAGCGCCTGCTTGCGCGGCAGGTTCGGGTGCATCTCGAACACCACGTCGAGCAGGTTGACCACCACCATCGGGGCGGCCGATGCCAGCTGCGTCAGCACCAGCATGAGCGACTCGAAGGCTGCCTCGGCGTAGCTCTGCTTCCACGCCTGCTCCCCCACCACGAAGTGCGCACGCCGCGCGGTGATGTCGTTGAGGTAGGTGCCGTCGGCCTGGGGCACGTTGATGCGCGTGCGCTCCATCTTCCGGCCATCGCCGGCCACGCGGATCGTCATCGGCGCGCGCACGAACTGCTCGGCCAGGCTGAGCGTGATGTCACCCTCCAGCTGGCGCGCCAGCAGCAGGTTGTCGAAGAGCTCGGCCGTCAGCAGGCTGCCCTGCTCCTGCTTCGCCAGCACGGCCTTGCCGCTGGTGACGTTGCTCTCCATGCCGCGGTTGTCGCTGGTGACGCCGGACATGCTGCGGATGGCCATGGAATCGCGTTCGGCCAGCTGCAGCTGGGCGGTGGCAGCGCCACCATTGGGTCGCTCGGCCACCCGGTTCCCGGACAAAGCGCCGTTGGCGAACACCGCGATGCCATCCGGCGCGTTGAGCTCGTCGCGCAGCTGGTCGATGTCCATCACCTCGCTGTTGATGGCGCCCTCTTCCACCTTCAGCTGGTTCATCGAGGCCTCGTAGAGGCTCTTGCTCATCCGGTGGTTGAGCGCCTCCTGTGGTCCCAGCAGCGGGCGGATCGGGCTGTACGGCAGGCCGGTGCGGCGGTTGATGTACGCCCACAGCGGGATGAACGGGAAGCTGTCGTGCCGGAACGGGCTCCACGTCTCGATCAGCGTGTCGTACTCCGTCATGATCGCCACGCGCATGCGGAAGGTCACCGGGTCGCCCAGGCCATCCTCGCCCAGCGGCCGGCGCTGCGGCTCGCGGGACCAGCACTCCAGCAGCAGTACGCGCTGCCGTGGGTTGAACAGGTCCACCGGCTTCGAGCTGATGTAGTCGAGCCGCTCGATGTCCTGCGAGCCGAAGGCATCCAGGCCGGCAATCAGCCCCGCGCCGGCAAGCCAGGACGTGAACTCGCTGATGTCGTTGCCGGTCTGCGCCACGCGCTGTAACTCTTCCACCTTGTCGGGGAAGATCGCCTCGGCGATGTCGAGGTCAACCACCTTCACGCGGAAGATGTAGCGGGCGTCGCTCAGGTCGCGCTTGCGGGCGTTGCTGTCCCACAGGATGTTGCGCCAGGACTCGGCGCCGATGTAGATGGGCACGCCGGTCTTGTCGCCGCGCAGGCCCACCTCCAGCCAGCCCACACCCGCCTTGAAGGTGTCCTCGGCGGCGTAGCTGCGCTCGAAGCCCGCGCGGTTGGTGTCGTCGAGGTACTTCAGCAGCTTGGTCTTGTTCTGCGCGTCGTCCTCGGCCTCGGGGTCATCGTCCTCGGCCACCACCTGGAAGTCGACGCGACCGCGGCGCTCGGTGCCGATGAGCCAGTCGATGGTCGGCTTCACCTCGTTGTAGACCACCGGGTTCTGGCCGCGGTCCTTCACGTCTTCGGCGTCCTGGCGGTCCCACTGCTCGCTGTCGTAGAACTGCTCGCACTTGGCCATCATGGCCCGGTTGCCCGACTGCTTGGCGGCCTCTGCCAGGAACCAGCCCTTGCGCTGCTCGTGGCGCTCCTGCTTGCTCTTCACCTCCACCGGCTCGGTGCTGCGGCGGTTGCCGGTGGGCTTGCCGTCGACGGACAGGACGTTGGCATCCTCCACCATCGGGCTGGCCTTCGCCCGCTTTCGCTCGGGCAGCTTGCTCTTGGTCGCAGCCATCAGACTTCAGCCTCGTGCAGCACCTTGCCGGTGCTCTTGTTGGTGGCCACCAGTTCCCACATGGCCTCGCCGTCGAGGTCCTGGCGCACCTGGCGCGGCGTGGCCGGCATCAGCACCAGGTCCGGAGCGAAGCGCACCACGGCATCGACCAGCGCATGCAGCGCGTTCTTGTCGTCGATGTCCTTGCCCAGGCTGGGCAGCGCGGCGCGCGCCTCGCGCCAGCAGTGCTCGCTCGGGCCGCCGGTGCACTTCCCCTCGCGGTTGAACCCGACGAACTCGCTGATGGCGCGGCGTCCGATGACCCACATGCCGGGGCTCGCGCCGGGCACGAACACGTTGGTCTGCGGCCAGATGACCATGCAGGCCTGCGCCCGCTTGCTGCTGCGGCCGACCCATTCGAGGCTGACCACGTAGCCGCGGAACTCGTGGGTCTTCCAGGCGTGCGCGCCGCCTGCGACGAACACGGGCTCGCCGCTGGGCCCGATGACGGGGCTCATCTCCATGATCGCTTCCTTCCGCTGAATTTCTTGATGGCCGCGTGCTCGCTGGCCAGCAGGTTTCCTTCGTCGGCCTGGGCGTACTGCATCCAGGCGTCCGCGCCGTGGCTGGCCCAGTTGGGCAGGGGCGCCTTGCTCCAGATGCCCAGCTTGTCGTTCCACTCGTACTGGTAGCCGTCGAGGCACTTGATGCCCTCGGCGCAAGCCTCGCGGTCGAACCAGTTGTTGACCGGCAGCCGCACCCGGGCCAGGTCGATGGCCGTCTCTTTCAGGGCGATGCGTGGCACCACCACCTCGTTGCGCATGCCGGCGGCCACCAGGATGCGACGCTTGGTCGTCACGTCCTCGCCCAGGATCTCGGTGTCGGCGTCGTGCGGCAGCAGGTGCTTGCCCCAGGCGAACTCGCCGTTCTCCATGCGCCACTGGTCGATGTGCCGCCACCACCAGCCCAGGCCCTTGCCGAAGTCGTCGAAGTACTTCACCCAGCGGGTCTGCAGGTCGATGCGCTGGAACAGCCAGATGGGGTTGCGCCGGCCCAGGCCAAAGTCCCAGCAGGTGTGCACCGGGTAGGCCGGATCCAGCGGCACGCGCGTGATGTGGCCCTTCTCGCGCACCGCGGTCATCTCGTCGCCGAAGATTGCGCCCTCGATGGCCTGCTCGAAGGCTTCGCGCGGCGTGCTGGGGTACTCGCGCTTCATGAGGCGGCCCAGCGTCTCGCGCTTCTTGACGTACCAGGCCCGCTGCGCCGGGTCGATGGTGACGCCCACCTCGGCCTGCACCTTGTCGAAGTACTTGTGGTCCTTCTCGCTGACGATCACCAGCGCCGGATCCAGCCGGTAGGCCTTCTTGTTGAACCACGGGTAGAAGTGCAGCCGCCAGTCCAGCGGCGTCTCCGGCGCGCCTTCCGCCTGGCGCTTCATGGCCGTGTCGCACAGCTCGTAGAACTCGCCGGCCGCGCCCTCGGCGGTGCTCTCCACCACGATGATCCCGTCGGCTGGCACCGATTCGAAGGCGCCCGACACGATCTCGGCCGCGCGCTCGGGGTACTTGCGCGCGATCTTGCCGAGCTCGGACACATGCAGCAGCTGCACCGTGCCGCCGCGGGCGCTGGTGCCCACCGAGATCGTGCTGCCGTGCTCCCATTCAAGGGAGGTCTTGCCGGTGCTGCTCTTGATCGGCAGCGCCTCCCGCAGCGCCTCGGGCAGGTTCTTCAGCGCGAACTCGATCTTGGCGAACAGCTTCCCGCCGTTGGGCAGGGTGTCGCTGATGACCACGCCGTTGTGGTTGGCGTTGAAGATGGCCTGGTCGAGCTCCAGGATCTGCAGCAGCGTGCTGAAGCCGAGCTGGCGCGCCTTGAGGATCAGGTTGCGCGTGTGCAGATTGCGTACGAAGTTCAGCTGCTCTTCGTTCGGCTCGAAGGGCACCGCCTTGCCGTTCTCGTTGACGATCCAGTAGAGGTTCGTCAGGCGCCATTCGAGGTCGCGCCAGTGCGGCCCAAGAATGTCGTCCAGCGTCACCGGACGGTCGGCGACGGCAGCGCTCACGCCTTGGACGCCTTCTTGGCGATGGGCAGCCGGCCAGCGCCCGACTGGTGCAGCTGGCCCAGGAAGCCGGCAAGCGCCTCGGTGAGCTCGGGCGCCTTCTGCTTGTTGTCGGCGTTGTAGCCGCCCAGGTGCTTCATCAGCATGTCGAGCGCGCCCTTCTTGTCGGCGAGCTTCCACTTCTTGATGTGGCCAACCACCACGCGGTCTTCGCCGCTGCCCGCCACTTCCTCCAGCACGTCGAGGCCCGCGATCACTGCGGCGGTGTTGTCGCTCAGCTGGTCGAGGCGCAGCGGATTGCCCTTGGCGTCGAACATCTGCCGTGGGTCGAAGAACGCGATGCGCGCGATCTCGCGCAGCGTGCGCTCCAGCGTGATGCCGCTTTCCTGCTGGATCCGGGTCACCACCTGCTGCTGGTGCTGTTCAATCGCTGTTTTGATAACAACGTTCTTCAACAGGCGGGAGCCCTGCTGCTGGGCCGTGGCGGCGCTGTACCCCGCGCGGACAGCCGCTTGCGTGGCGTTGTTGTCCTTCACGTACTCGGCCACGAACAGCCGCTGCTGCTGGGTGAGGCCGTCCAGCCCCTTCCCCTCGGAGCTGCCTGTTTTCGATGCCGGTTGCTGTGCCACCTGTTGTGCCTGCTGTTGATCTGTTGATGCGCTGTTGTGGCGCGGAGGATCAGGCAGGAAGTCGGGAAGTCAACCGATCAGACGGTGCGGGCATGAAAAAGCCCGCTCGGGGCGGGCTCTACCTAACTCCGCCATTGCGGCGGAATTCCGGTCCGTCAGAGGTGGTAGACCGTTATGAGCTTGCGCATGCGCTCCTGCACGTCGGCTTCACCGCTCACGTCCACCAGCCACTTACGTGTGGCTCGGCAAACCTCCAGGCAGAACTGGTCGATCTGCATCTGCAGCACGTCGTCGATAAGATTCAAGTGCACGATGTTGCCGTTGCCCGGGGGCGCTACGAAATGGATGTGGCTTCGTACGGTCTCTGTCATCCCCGCGTGCAAGCATGAACAGCGGAACGCATAGCAGTCGTCGGCATTGAACAGCGGGGCCTGGGTTCTCGCGATTTTCTCATCCGTCCAGCCCAGCCGCGCCAACATGGCTGGATCAATTGGATTTTTTCGCTGATAGAGCGGCGCCATGTTCTGATTGAACCACCGCTTGTACCTCTTGCCGTTTCCCACTCCGGGCGTTTCAAGCGCTCCGCACACGTCGGGAATAGCAAGCGCGAGAAAGAGTGCGCCGAACCAGTTTTCGCTCTGCAAAGAGCGCTCGATGCTGCCGATGAACCGCTCCATCTAGTTCCCCAAGTAGAAACCCCGCCATTGTGGCGGGGTTTGGCGGCTTGGCGGGTCAGGCGGTCACACCGACGGGCACATGCGCCAGCGCTGCTCGATGTGCGGGTACTCCCGGCGCATCATGCAGGCGTTGAACGCGCAAGCGGCCACCAGCATCGGGATGCGCAGCGGCGGGGCCTGGGTGGCGGTGTGCGCCGGGCGGCTGGCGGTGGGCACCAGCAGGCTGGCCAGCCAGTCGATGGCGTCGCGCACGCGCCGGTAGGCGTGCTGCACCACGTCGACGGTGGCCGAGGCGGCGGCGCAGACTGCGAGGGCAGCGACGACGGCCAGGGAGCGGAGGAATCGGGCGGGACGGTGCATGGTGGTCCTTGGTGGTGCTGTGGCTGCAGCGGATCCCTAGCCAGGGCGGGACAGTGCCAGCGTCCCACCGTTCGCGCTCATGTCAACCGATCACCGTGCCGGGCGCCTTCCAGAGCTGCACCGTGCCGGATCGGCTCACGCCATCGACCGACGGGTTTGCTGGGCTGGTGCCGTTCACCCAGGCGAAGCACCCAAGCGCCTTCACGTACATCCAGCGGCGCCCCGGGCTGTAGAGCTCGCTGTAGTACAGGTCATCCGGGATGGCGCCCTGAAGCTGCCCAGGCGGTGTCGGGCCGGTGAACGATTCCTTGCGCCAGCTGTAGGTGGTGGTCTTGAGGTCCGCGGTGGACAGCTGCAGCACCTCGCAGGTGGTGGTCTGCCGACCCTCGTAGAAGTAGAACGCCTTCAGCGAGGGCTCGTAGGCCATGCCCACCATCTTGCCGCCCATGGGGGCAACACGGTTCGGGGGCGCATAGGCATACGACTCCATGACCGGAAAGCCGGTGCGCATGTCGATCCAGTAGCCGCCCATCTGCGACCCCGCTGCGTTGTTCCCGCCGAAGGCTAGGATCGCGTCCATTTCCTCCACGTAGATCATGGCGAAGCTGCTGACGCCGATCTCGGGCGGCCCGCCGGGCACCGTGCCGATGGCGATCTCCTTGCGCACCCGTGGCGCCGGCTCGTCGAGGTCGTAGTAGTAGGCGATCGGCCGCTGCTGGTAGAAGTGCCACAGGCGGTTGCGCTTCGTGTCGCGCACAAAGGCATTCGACTCGGCCGCCCCTTGGGTGATCGGCGCGGTGGAGGTGCCGCGCTTAATCAAGCCTGTCGCCAGGTCCATCTGGTGCGCGATGGCCGGGTACTGGCTGTACTTCGGCGGCACTGTGTCGCTGGGGTCATTGCTCCACTGCAGGTGCCCGATGACCAGTGACCCCTTGGAACCGTTCGTCGCGGACGGCGGCGCGTACTCCATGTGGAGGTACATGTGCGCGTTCAGCAGGATGTAGCTGGTGCCGTAGGCCGTGGTGTACGGGTAGTCCATCCACGTCGCGTCGCGCTGGTCGTTGGCCTGGACGTAGTTGGTGCGGTCGTTGACCTTCAGGTTGCCGAAGCCGGTCCACGCCTCAGTCGCCGGAACGTTCTGTGCGAAGCCGACCGTTGACCACAGGCGGGTGTCGAAGTCGAAGATGGCCGTGACGTTGGCAGTGGCCGCACCGTGGCCGCCGCCGTACATCAGCATCGCGCCCTTGGCGCCCCACTCGTTGACCTGCACGCCCCAGTTCCAGGCGCCCGACAGCGAGGTAACGATGTTCTGCGGCTGGTAGCCGTTCCACCAGTTCGTGGCTTGAGCGACGCCGGCCTCCGGGTCCACGCCCAGCTCGTCGTTCAGGCCGTTCAGGTTGATGTTTATGCGCTGGCCGGCGGCCGGAATGGCGGTGGCCCACTCGCTCGCCGGCACGTCCAGGTCATCCTCGGTGTAGAGCGGGATGGCCGCGTACTTGATGCTTTGGCCGCTGATGCAGGCAGCGTAGAAGGCATCGTCGGGGACGCCGCGCACACGAAGGTAGCCGGGCATCGCCTTGGGGCCGCCCAGGAAGTGGTTGATCGCCAGGCTGCACATGGCCGGCCCCCAAACGCCGCCCGGATCGCCCAGCGCGTCGCTGTAGATGATCCCTGTGGGCGCGGAGTTGTTGGGCCCCGCGAACAATGCGTCGTGCATCGCGCGGTAGCTCGCATGCCATGGGCCCGAACCATCCTCGAAGTTGGTCTGCAGCGGGTCCAGGCCCGGTGTCAGCACGCCCGGGCCGGTCCCATAAGAGAACGCTGGCGATCCAGGGTAAAGCGTGCCCGCGGCCTTGTAATACTGCATCGACGCATGGCTGAACGGAATGTCCGTCGTGCTGTCCAGGGCGCCGAAGCGGCTGACCGTGGCGCGCGCCAGCCAGTCGTAGAAGTTGCGCAGCTTGTCGCGGATGGCCTGCGTGCTGCCCACCTTGTAGATGACGCCACGGCCCCACGCCGATGCCAGGAAGTCGGCTTGGAACGGCTGAATGGCCAGCTGCTTGTACTCGCCGTCGAAGCTATTGGGCAGCAGGCCGAACTCGTTGCGCTGCTGTAGGTCGTAGAACTCCACATCGGCGTCCACGCTCGCCGTGTAGTCCACCTTCAGCGGATCGTCATGCCGCGAGTGCGCACAGGCCTCGATGAGCGCACGCGAGCCCCAGGCCATGGCACGGGTCTGCAGGGCGCGCATGATGATGAGCCCCTGCGCTTCGCCGCGGGCACGTCCGTAGATGATGTAGTTGACGTTCGCCAGGAACTGCAGCTCTTCCAGGAAGTAGAACAGCCCGGTAGACCGCCAGGGCAGCACAGGGCCGCGCGGCTGGTGGGCGATGTCCACGTTGTCGGGCTGCAGGCCGCTGCCATCCGGGATCGGCTGGTAGATGCCCTGCACGGTGTTCTCGGCACCCTCCAGCGCGTTGATGCCCGCGCCGCTGCTGATGACGCCTGGGTGATCGCTGAACCGGAACGGCCGCTTGGTTGTCTTGTCGCGGTGGTGCACCGGGTAACGGCCCCACGAGAAGCCCTGCCAGCACATGGAGCGCCAGGTCTGCAGGCCATCGCAGGCCAGGAAGTCGGCGTCGTAGCCCGTCTCGATACCGAGGTTCGTGTGGTCGCCGCCCCCGGACATGGAGGTGTTGAACAGGCCCAGCTGAAGCGGCGTGAAGCTCGTGAGCATCGGGCTCTGGCCGCCGCCCGCGTAGTTGTCGGGCAGCGTGATGACCCGCGACAGCGCGCGGCCGGTCTTCTCCAGCTCGACGCGTGCCTGCTTGAACATCGTCTCGTTGTCCGAGCCGTTCGAGCTGTACCAAAGGCGGTTCACCACCAACGGGGTCCGACCGTGGTGCTTCAGCGCCACCGCTGCGTTGAACACCTGCGTGCCGTTGATGCTGCAGGTGTAGGTGTCGCTGTGCGAGGTGGGGTTGGCCTCCAACAACCAGCCGTTCTCGATGCTCGGGACGACACGCGACGGGATGCCGGGGCCGAAGAAGAACACCTCCACCCAGGCTCCCAGGTGCAAGTTGCTGCCCATGGGCTTGTAGTAGAGCGCCTGCAGCAGCTTCGGGCCCTGCACCACCGTGAAGACCGGCGACAGCCAGTCGGCGCCGATGAAGTTCGCGCCGCCGAAGCCGCCACTGCCGAAGGCCACCGTCAGCCCGCTGGCCTGCAACTGCGCCAGCGTCAGGCTGCTGCCGATGGGCGCCGTGCGGTCGTTGCGGATCGTCAGGCTCTTGAGCGTGTTCGCCGCGGTGGTGGTGACGCCGGCCACGTGCACGTCGGCCAGCGAGCCGTCAGGGTGATAGGTCCACGGGATGAACTGCAGCTCGGGCTCGCCGGCCACGTGCAGCGTCGTCACGTCGGTGACCAGTCCCTCGTCGAAGTGGTGCACGCCGGCAAAGGTAGTGCTCGAACCTCCGGTGGCGTTGCGCACGGAGAACACGCCGACATCGCCCGGCGCGGCCGGTGGCGGCGGAGGGGTGGGGCCGGGAGGCGGCGGGGTCGGCCCAGGGGGCGGAGGTGTCGGGCCGGGCGGCGGAGGTGACGGCGGATTACCCACCGCGCCCACCAGCGCCGCCAGCCAGGATGTCCGCCAGGGCGCGCGCCACGGGCTGGTGCGCCCTGGCCAGCTCACTGCGACACCTCGCCGAAGCCGGCAGCGGTGGCCGCCTTGAAGCGCACCGCGGTGGCGTTCTCGACCACGCGGTTGCTGGCGGCGCTGACGGCGCCCAGGTCCCAGGCGAACCACGTGGCATCGCCGCCGTCGACGTTCGACGCGGGGGACCACGTGGCCTCGACCGTCATGGTGCCGCCGTTGCCGGGCACGGCCACCACCACGGCGTCCTTGCCGTTCGTGCGCACTGCAACGGACGTGCCGCCGGCAGGCACGTGCACGCGGCCGCCGGTGTCTTCGCGCACGGCGTCGCCGGAGAGGATCAGCGCCGCCTCGGCCACGGTGCCCAGATCGCGCACCATGCCCTTCTTGTAGCCGCCCGCGTCTCTCAGGAATTTGATCATGGTGCCCTCGCCAGTGCTCACGCAGCGCGAGAGGCGCGCCGCTGCCAGCGGCCATTGCAACGGCGGAACCTCGAAAGTCAACCGATCGGCAAGTGGTTACATTACTCGCCGGAGGGTGCATGAAGATTTTCCTGAGTCTCGTTGTTGCCGCTTTGGCGCTTGCGGCGTGGTGGACATGGCCTCAGCACGTAGCTCCTTGGCTTGTCAGCCAAGTGAATGGCTCAAATGCGCCTGCCACCCTTACGGAGCTTGGGCAGTCGGGGGACCTTTTCGGCAGCCTTAACACTCTCTTCGCTGCATGTACGGTACTTGGACTGCTATATGGCGTTCACCTGCAAACAAAAACGCTTGAAAAGGTGGAGGAACAGAGCTTTCTGCCTTTGTTTATGGCGATGCTTGATCAGGTTAAGTTTCCAATGACGTTGAGGTTCCCACCCAACTTTCCTTTCGCCCCTATGCATGGCGACGATTCAAGCGGAACGGCTATGGCATGCTTACGAGAGTGGCTCGAGGGAACCGAACTGAGTGACAAGATGATTGCCCGCAAGCATCCGTCAATACATGAAATCAACGCTCTTTACGAAGAGTTCTACTCATGGAACCTTGAGGTGCTGGGGCCATACTTCAGGGCGGTTTACCATCTCTTCGCCGCGATCCACCACAGCAAGCTCCCAAACTCACAGAAGGAACATTTTGCAAATCTCGCGAGAGCGCGACTGTCGGCCAATGAAGTACTTCTCCTCGCTATTAACTCAGTGGGCCCGACAGGCAGTGGCTTGCGGCCATTCATCGAATACTATGGGTTGCTGAAGCATTTTCGTCGTGGAGCGCCTGGAAGCATGCCCAGTGCCGACGATTGGTTGGTCACAACCCATTACCTGAAGTCGGCAAGTCAGTCTTTGGAAGAGCGCCGTACTTTCTGGCGGTCGAACCGTCGTGACAGAAAGCGATTGCTGGGTAGCCTCACTCGGCAGTAAACAACGCCGCCTCAATCCACGCTGCGGCGGTACCGCCCTTGACCTGATCGGTGGTGCAGCGCATGACGCGCCAGCCGTTGATAACGGCGTGCGCCAGCTTCTCGCAGTCCTTCTCGACGCCGGAGCCGCGGCTATGGGCACCGTTGGTCCACGTGCCGCCGTCCACCTCCATCGCCAGGCGCTGCGCCGGCCACGCGAAGTCGAAGCGCCACTTGCGCGCCGGGTGGAAAGCGTGCTGCCGCTGCATGCCATCGGTCAGGCCCAGGCCGCGCAGCTGCTGCAGCAGGGCCAGCTCCAGCCCTTCCCGCTTCTGGCGCGCGATCTCGCGCTTGAGGATCTCGGCCGGCGTCATGCGGTGGCCCTCGCCGCCCACAGCACCTTCACAGCCTCGCCCACACGGTCGGCGTAGTCGCGGCCCTGTCGGCGCGCAATCGTCTCCATCTGCGCCGCGCGCATTTGCCGGGTGGGCAGCGCGAGCACCGAACGGGCGGTCGCGTCAATGCCCTTCGTCTCGGCCGCCAGCAGCACCGCCTCGATCTTGGCTCGAAGGCTGGCCATCGCCACCGCGCCGCGGCGGCTTTCGATGTCGGCGAGCCAGTTGTGCCGCTTCACCGGCTCCATGGCAACGATGGACCGCACCTCGCAGTCCTCGCGCCACGCCGGGCAGCTGCTGCACACCACGCTGCCATCCAGCAGCCGCACCGGGTTGACCGTCGAGCGGTCGCAGACTTGTCCGTCAGGGCAGCTCATACGAGTCCTTTCTGCTTGAGGATCACGAGGGACCGGAGATGGCCGTGCATCCAGTCCAGTTCGGCCTGCTGCCGCGTGATGCCCGGCGGCAGCGGGGCCTGCCCGTCGATCACGGCGTCGCAGGCGGTGCAGCAGTACGCGCCGGCCAGGTCGATAGCCTTGATGCTTCGGCCCTTGCCGGCGGCGCCCAGCGGCGCGTGGCTCCAGATGGTGGTGGCCGGATCGTGCGTGCAGGCGCCGACGATGCGCACCTGGCAGGCTTCGTTGCGCGCGCTGTCGCGGATCGACTGCTGCACGCGGTCAGGCACCTTCACCAGCGCGGTGCTGGCCTGCACGGGCTCCGCGGCCTGCGGCGTGGCCATCACCGCGCGCGGCCGGTCGATCACGAACGATGCGAACTCGTCGCTTCGGTCGCGCACCTGGCGCACCGGCGCCTTGCGGTTGAAGGTGCTGCGCTTCATCGGTCGAACGCCAGCGCCTTCTCGACGTGGGCCCGCAAGTCGGCTTCGGTGAGCTTCGAGTGGTGCAGGATCTTCATCAGCACCGCGTTGATCGTGGCGCTGTAGAACTTCTCGAAGGTCTCGTCGGTCATGCTGGCCCAGCTCAGGCTGTCGGCCTCGACGCGCATGTCACCCTTCACCGTCCACACCGGGTGGTAGTGGCCGGCCAGGATGGTCAGGTCCTTGCGGAAGCGCTCGAAGTTGCGCTGCACCTCCTGGCCATGCCATTCGAGGTCGGGCATGCGCTCGCACCAGAGGTTGAATGCGAACTGCGCCAGGGCCCACCACCTGCGCCGGAAGCGCGCGTTCGTCTCGCGCACCACCGTCACCTTCACCGACGCGCCGAGCTTGATCTTGCGCAGCTTCTCGGCCTGCTCGTCGTCCTGCGGCGCCAGGCCGCCGGCCACGCGGATGCACAGCACTTCCATGGCTGCCTCAGTGCGTGGTGGCCGCGCCGTCGATCTCGGCCCAGGTCGCCAGGCGCTGCCGGCGCAGGCTGTCCAGCGTGGCCGCTTCGAGCCGGTCAGCCATGTGGCGCGGCGCCGCCGCCAGCGTGACGCCGAGCGCCGCAGTCAGGGCCTGCGAGATTGCCGCCGGTTCAACGTCGCGGTCGATCATAGTCCTGACCAGCGCATTCACCAGCGTGCAGGCGTCGTCGCATTCGGCTTCCAGCTGCTCTTTCGTCTTCATGGTCTGTATTCCTCTTGTCTAGACAACCATCTACTTCAAGGCCTGCCTATCACCCTGAGCGGACAGACCTCGCCTTTCCTTGCGAGGCCTTCACACGTCCGACATCACCCGTCGCGGTACGTGACCCGCCAGCCTTTTCGACGCTCGAGGTGCTGGCTTCGCCGCCTCGTTCCCCTGCTTCCGCGTCTTCCTCACAGTCGGGGATTCCTGCCGCTGGCCCCTGCCGTCTTGATCCCGACGGGCCAGCGCATGCATGCGGGGGGCTAGGCCATGGCAACCTCGGCGCGGCGCGCGGTCATCAGCAGCTGCATCACAGCCATCAGGCCCTGCTCGGCGTGCAAGTCGTTGGCATCCCAGCCCTCCTGCTCCGGCGCGGCCCACCGTAATCCCGTCGCAATGGCGGCTTTTTGGCCCTGCTGGCCGGGGTTCTGCTTGGCCTTCTCCGGGTCCTGCTGGATGGGGTCGTTGTCGGCGATGACCCAGCGGTCGCCGCACGTGACGCTGGCCACGTGCTGCAGGTTGCTGGCGCTGAAGCACACCACCACCGCGGCGCTGAGCCGCATCTGGCGGGCCGCGGCCTCGATGGACAGCCCGGTGGCATAGCCCTCGCACAAGACCGTCTCCCGTGCCTGCTTGGGCCCCAGGCGCAGGACGGCGCCCTTGCTCTGCTGGCCGTAGAGGTACTTCTTCTCCCAGCGGCGCTCATCGGACAGCCACTGCACGATCTGCGCGCCCTGCAGCGCGTTGGTGACCACGTTGCGCATGGGCACGAAGAGCTCGCCGTCGGGCAGGCACAGGCCCTGCACGGCCTTGAGGTGCTTGCGCTGCAGGTAGCCGTGCTCGCCGGGGCGCGCCAGGGTCAGCAGCCGCGCTGCCTTGTCGGCGGCCTGGCGGGCGAGCGTGTTGCGCTCATCCAGCAGCAGTTCGCGCCGGCGGGCGCGCTCGCGTTGGTCCTCGACGCTGAGCGGCCGCGCGTTGGGGTCGCGGAACCCGATGACTTGGCCATCGCCATCCCATGCACACACCCAGCCCATCTCGCCATCCCAGCGGTATGCGCCGTTCTTGCTGCGTGGGTGCTCCAGCGTGCCGCAGCGCTTGATCTGGCCGCTGTCGTCCAGGCGAACGATGTCCACGCCATGCAGGCGCGCGAACTGGATGAACTCGGCGCTCAAGCGGCCACCTCCATCGGCAGCACGCGCACCGCCACAGGCACCACGCGCACCAGCTCCAGCGGCGTGCGCCTCTTGGCCCGGCGCCGGTCGTTGGCGATGTCGAACAGCTTCTTGGACTCGGCGGCTTTGGTGTCAAAGCTGCTCATCAGGAGGAACTCGGGGCCGCCGTCCGCGCGCACCAGGTGCACGTAGCCGACCAGCGGTTGATCGTTGCGCTGGCTCATGCTGCGATGGCCTCTTCAGCATGGCGCTCGCGGTACGCGCGCCACTTGCTTGGGACGGGTTCGCCGTAGCGCAGCATCGAGTCGACGATGCTGCACAGGTCCTGCTCGCGGGCGCCATCGCGCTCGGCGCGGGCGAGCTCGAACCCAGGCGTCAGCACGCAGCACGGCGAGCCCGGCCGGTGGGGAATTGAGCCCGTGCGGCCGATCAGTCCACCGCTGCAGGTGCACGGCCTGCGCTCCAGGCGGTACTTGTCGAGGTAAAACGACGTGTGGCCGCAGCTCTTGCAGCGCATGCCGCCGATGCGGCGCAACTCCTTCGTCACCTCGGCCTTGCTGTAGCGCGCAGCCCTGCACCGCGGCTGCGTCCAGCTCACGATCTTTCGCGCGCTGGTGTTGCGGGCGCGGCATGCGCTACAGCGGTAGGGGAACGTCACAGCAGCGCACCCTGCTCGTTGGGCATGTCGGGCCACCAGCGGTTGCCCTTGCGCACGTTGTCCTCGAGCGGCACCACCTCAAAGTTGCATGGCCTGTGCAGGCCGCACACGATGGGGTGCTGCAGCGGCACGATGTGATCGACGCTGTAGCGGATGCCGGTGATCTGCTTATAGATGCGCCCCAGCACCTGCAGGTCGCGGAAGATGCCGTTGTCGTTGGCCGTCGGGCGGGTGCGCCGGTACTTGGCCCACACCTCGGCGCCGCCGCTCTTGCGAGCCATCGCCCGACGAGCCATGCGGCGCTTGGTGACCGGCGCAAACAGCGGACCATGATCATGGCCGCCGTCGAGCGAAAGCGCCGCCTGAATCACGATGCGTCGGCGTCGTCGTAGAAACCCGCGGGAATGGGGCGCTCGATGCGGTCGCCGGATTGCGCCAGCGAAGCCCCTTCCTCGGCTTGGTGCAGGCGGTTGCGGCGGTCGGCCTCTTCGCGCGCCTGGCGCTCGCAGGTGCAGTCCGCCACCGAGTGCAGCGTGCCGCACGCGGGGATGCGATAGACGGTGTGCCAGCGGCCGTCGATGGCCTGCATTGCGAAGTGCTTCAAGCGGTTGCTCCCTGGGTCTTGCCGGCCTGCTTGGCCTTGGCGAACTGGATGTTTCGGGCCTTGATGCGGTTCAGGACCGGCCGGGTGATCTCGACGCTGGGCGTGCGGTCGTAGTGGTAGCGGTCCGGCCACTCGCCGACGAACTCGCGGAAGAGGTGCGCAGCGCGCTTCTTGGCTGTCTCGGCGTTGCCGTGGCCGCGCGTGTACGTGCAGATCTGCTCGTACAGATGCTGGTGGTCGTCGGCCAGCTTCTGCTTGCCGATGACGACTTCCTGCATGTGGCCGGGCACGTGCTCGACCATGGCCGGCGTCTCGATCTCGAAGCCGCAACCCATGCAGCGCTTGAGCATCGGCTTGAAGCCGCAGGCGGGGCACGCCTTGACTTCCTTCTCTTCCGGCTCGCGGCGCACGTCCTTGTCGAGCTTCTCGCCGGCATCGAGCGCATCGAGGCCGTGGAAGTAGATGCGCTCGAAGTCCTCGCGGAAGCGGATGATGTTGCCGCTGTGGTCCAGCAGCAGGCAGTCGGTCTTGCCGGTGGACGGGCTGGAGCGCAGGCCCCTGCCCCACATCTGGATGGCGGTCGACAGGCTCTTGCGCAGCGGCCGGCAGTCCACCACGCAGGACACGTCGGGCACGTCGAAGCCCTTGGCCAGCGCCTCCACGCTGATGAGCACGCGCAGCAGCGGGTCCGGCTTGCGGTACTCGGCCAGCAGCTGCTCGCGCTGGGCCTCGGTGGTGTCGCTGGTGAACGTGGCCGCCATGACGCCGGCCTCGTTGAACTGCTTGCAGAGCTCTTCGCAGTGGGCGATGGTGGCGCCGAACACGATGGTCTTGCGGTTCTCGCCGTACTGGCACCACTCGGTCACCACGTCGCCGACGATCTCCATGCCGCGCTTCTCAGCGGCCTTGTCGGTCCACTCGCCGCCGGACGTTTCCGCGCCGGTCATGTTCACCGGCTTGCAGGACATCACGCGCATCGGCACCAGCACGCCCGATTGCGTCAGGTCGTGCATCGTGGTGGCGTTCACCAGGTTCGAGAAGATCTTGCCCAGGCCGGTGCTGAAGGGCGTGGCCGACAGGCCGATGCACACGGCACGGCACTGCTGAATGTGCTCGACCCACACGGCGAGCTGCGTGTGCGCCTCGTCGATCACGATCACGTCGAACTCGTCGCTGATGCCGCGGCGGTGCAGCGTCTGCGCGCTGGCGATCTGGAACGGCATGTCGGGATCGACGCGCCAGTGGTCGGCCATCAGCACGCCGTGCGCGCTCAGGCCATAGCTGTCGGCGGTGCGGCTCGTCTGGTTGATGAGCGTGCGCCGGTCGCAGATGAACAGCGCCTTCTTGCGCTTCAACAGGGCCTCGTGCGCGATGCGCAGGCCCAGGTAGGTCTTGCCGGAGCCGGTGGGGCTCATCAGCAGTTGGCAGCGGTGCCCTGCCCTGACCCCTTCGCGCAGCGCCTGGTGCGCATTGACCTGAAACGGCCGGGGCTCCGGGAACGTCGCGGTTGCGTACTGGGGAGCTTCAGCGAAGAGGTCCTGGGTCATGCCGCGACCCCCGCGGCTGCCAGCTTCTTCTGCGCGGCCTTGGCCTGGCGGATGGCTGCGTTCTTCTCGGCCATCAGGCCGTTGTTGCGCTCGGTGAGGGTCGACACCTGGGCGCGCAGCTTGGCGATTTCCTTCATCGCCTGCGCCAGCTTGTCGTCGGCCTCGAACACCGCGGCCATGGCCTGGTTGTCGGCCAGGGTGTCCTCGAGGTTGCGCGCCATCTCGGCCAGCTGGGCGCGCAGGTCGGCCACCTCTTCGTCGCTGGTGCTGCCGGCCTTCGGTGCCTTTGCCTTGGCCGGGCGCTCCGGCGGCGTGGCGATGGCCTCGGCCTGCGCTTCCTTCGGCAGGTCGGCGATGTCGGCCGCCTTGTCGACCGTCAGCGAGCCGGTGCGCACGGCTTCGATCACCTCGGCCGCGGCGTCCTTCACCACCTTCTTGGCGCGCTCCATGGTGCGCACGCCGACGCCGGCTTCCTCGGCCGCCTCGGCCACGGTGCTGGGCGCGTGTAATTCCGCCACGGTGACGGTATTTGCCGGCCGGCCCACCGGACGCCAGGAGGCGCAGGCCGCCACGGCCAGGGCGCGCTGCGATGCGGACAGGTGCCGGCGGTGCAGGTTGCGCGACATCACGAACTGCACGGGGCTCACGCCCTCGGGCAGCGGCGTGGTGATCGGCTCGCGGCCGGCCTCGACGCATGCGGCCTGCCGGTTCCAGCCGTCGAGCACCTTGCCCTCGAACAGGACGATGGCCTCCTGCTGGCCGTTGGCCGCGATGTCAGCCACCAGCGCGGTGAACTCTTCGGGCGACATGGGAGGGAATGCAGCCGACAGCGGGTGCTGGGCATACGGGGTCTTCATGCGATCTCCTTCGAGGGCACGGTGAGGGTCAGGAGGAAGCGCGGCTGGCACTTGCCGGCGGCGCGCATGGCGCCTTCGTGCCGGTCGGTGCACTCGCGGCAGAAGGAGAAAGCGGTGTTGAACCGAACGGGCTTGCCGGCCTCGAAGATCAGCGGGCCCGGGGCGTGGCCGGGGCGCTGCTCGGCGGCGGCGTCTTCGAGGTAGACAACCCACTGCGAGCGGGTGCTGAAGCAAGGCGGGGCGACGGGCGCCAGGGCCTTGATGTGCGCGGCGCGGCTCACGCGGTCACCCCATTCGGGGCCTGTTCAGGGCTCATACCGGCAGCGAGCCGCAGCTGGTCGGAATGCATCCTTGCGGTGTTCTCCAACCCATACAGCCTTACCATGACCAACGACCGCAGCAGTTCCGACTCGTTCAAGCCCATCCCGTGCGCCAACATGGCGAACTCGTCCTTGACGCACTCGGGCACCTTGGTCTTGAGCTCGGCCGTGGCCTTGCCCATGTGCGATGGCAACCCGGTGGAACGTGCGAACGCGGTGCCTTCGCCTTTGGAGTCGATGCGGCTCATGTGGGATCGGTGCAGTGCTGTGGTGGCGGCCGAGCTGCGGCGCTGGGCGGACGAGGTGGAAGGCCGGTAGCAGCTACGAGGCGCCCGCTTCGGCCACAGGCCGTGCATCGGGGACCATCTCTTCCAGGGTCACCACCCCACCGCTGAAGTCGCGGACGGACTTCATGTGATCCACCGGCACGCCGTGCTTTCGCCAGTGCGACACGGCAGCGCGGGTGATCCCGAAGTGAGCGGCCATCGAGGTCGCTCGCCCTTTTTCGGCATCGAGCCAGGTGTTTAGGTCCATGCCGCCAGTTTAGGACTAGCTAAAACTGTCTGTCAAGCTATTCGTAAACGGGGCCTGTTTAGCATCTGCTAACCATGAAAGACATCCGCAAGCGCCGACTGCAGGCCCTGATCGACAGCCGCTTTGGTGGGGATCGGTCGCGCTTCATGGCGGCCACCGGCCTGACCAAGGGCCGCGTCACGCAGCTGCTGGATGCCAACGAGCCGTTCGGCGATGTGGCCGCTGAGCGGCTGCGCGAGAAGCTGGCCCTCCCGGCCGGCTACTTCGACTCGGCGACCCCTGAGCCGGCGCGAGCGCCTGGCGTGGCCGTGGCCACTGGCGAAAAGCCGTCGAGGGCGACGCTGGTTGCGGCCGAGCTCATGGGGGCGCTGGATGTGATCGCCACGCACCTGTGTGCAATGGACGACTTCGGCCGCACGGCAGCGGCACAGATCCTGGCGCGGCTTGCCTCGAATCCCGAGGACAA
>OFDN01000838.1_pt1 | contig 22801 bp, 20 predicted proteins | sample 1520971 | NCBI WGS metagenome assembly OFDN01 (sample SAMEA94257418, study PRJEB24077) | hot springs metagenome | biome: Aquatic biome; feature: Geographical feature; material: Water | place: India | collected 2012-06-12 | depth 5 m
CAGAGTGGGCTCGACAGAGTCTCGCCCCACCTGGACTCCGGCTCTCCCCCAACCCACGGCCCGGAATTGCCACGATAAAAAGATGAGCCCGGTTGATTCCACGAGCCGTTTCGCGCCTGTCGGCGCAGCGGGCAGGCTGGCAGCCTGCCCTACGTTGGGCGGTCGGCTTTACCCTGAGCGAAGGGTTCTCGCAGTTGTGGTCGCCCACGCTGCTCCGCTTCGTTGGTTGGCCGCGCTGATCCTGCTGCTGGCCTGCGCCTTACTTCCCGTCCGGGCAGCCACAAACATGGCGCCCACGGTGCTGCTCATTTCGGGCGCCCCCGGGGAGGCGGAGTTCGGCACCAACTTCGTCGAACAGGTCACCCTGTGGCGCCAGGCCGTCGAAACGGCGGCGGCCCGGAAACTGGAAATTGGCCAGACCGCGGGCGGCACCAACGACCTCGCCGAGCTGAAACAATTGCTCGCCGCCGAACCGAAGGACGGTCTCGCGGAACTGTGGCTGGTGCTGATCGGCCACGGCACGTTCGACGGCAAGGAGGGACGCTTCAACCTGCGCGGTCCCGACCTCTCCGCCACCGAGCTCGCGGAACTGCTGAAACCCTTCACCCGCCCGGTCGCGATAATCAACACCACCGCCGCGAGCGCGCCGTTTCTCAAGCCATTGGCGGGCACCAACCGCGTCGTGATCGCGGCGACCCGCAGCGGCTACGAGACCAGCTTCGCCCGGTTCGGACTCGAATTCGCCCGGGCCGTCGGCAGCCCGGTCGCCGACCTCGACCAGGATGGCCAGACCTCGCTGCTGGAGTCGTTCCTGCACGCCGCGGCGCAGGTCGTCGATTCCTACCGCACCCAGAACCGGCTCGCCACGGAGCACGCCCTGATCGATGACAACGGGGACGGCCTCGGCACGCCCGCGGACTGGTTCCGCGGCCTGCGTGCCGTGAAGAAGGCCAGCAACCGGCAGGCACTGGACGGCGTGCGCGCCCACCAATGGCACCTCGTCCGCAGCGAGGCGGAGAATCGGCTGACACCCGAGCAGCGGGCCAAACGCGATGAACTGGAATTGGCCGTAGCCGCCTGGCGGGACCGCAAGGGCGAGGTCGCGGAAGCGGAGTATTTCTTCCGCCTGGAAACGATGCTGCGGGCGCTGGCGCAGATCTATCGGGATTCCAAGACCAACGATCCCGCCGCGAATCCGTAGCGCGAGAATCCTTCAGCGCGGCGGGGGCTTGCCGTATTCGTCCCATCGTTCCCCGATCACCTGGAAGATTTCCTGAAGCGGCTTGGGGCGGTCACCGTTATCGAACGCACGGGTGATCCAGTTGGTTCCGTCCCGATAGGAAAGCAGGACCAGGCGGTTCAGCACGGGCTGGGCATTCGTGGCCGGCAACTCCTTGAACAGGCCCCTGAGCCGCGTGATATCCTCCGGCTTCAACTCCTTGCCCTGGGTATTGCTCCTCGACATGCCGGAGTTCCGGTGGCTGTAGCTTTCCCCTTTGGCTCCGGCGAAGTATTCCAACACGTAACGCTCGTGGAAGGTCGTCAATGCCAGCAACGTCTCCCATTGGTGACGCATTCCGTCGCCTGGTTCTTGGCGATGCGGCGCGAGCCAATACCTGGCGAAAGTGGGATCCAAATCGTAACCCGACAGGTCCGGGAACGAAGGCGGCTCCGCCGCGGTCTTCAGAAACAGGGCGGAAAGCAGGGAAGCATACCGGAGTGACTTCATGGGCAACGGAGATTCAACACGTTGATGTTCTCATCCGTGAACACTGTCCAGCCCAAAGTCACCGTCGGCGCCACAGGAAGCATCGCTCGCGGTCCCGGCGGCTGGGGAACGAGCGCGGCACCCAGTGCTTCACGAGCTCGAAGTGCGGCGAGAAACGCTCCCTCAGTTCCTTCACGGTGGCGCCGAAGGGAGGCCCATAGTGATCCTGCGGCTGGAGGTAGTTCACCGCGAGGTAGTGACCGCCGGGCTTCACCCAACGCGCCACGGACCGGACATAATCATCCCGTCGTCCGGGCGGGATCGCGCAGAAAAGGGTGTGCTCGAACAGCCAGTCGAACGCCGCGGGCGGCGGGTCGGCCAGGAAGTCCGACTGCGCAAAGGCAGCCCCGTTGACTTCGGCATGGAGCCGGGACGCTTCGACCACCGCGGTGGGCGCGAAGTCGAATCCCTGCGCGCGGAGACCGGCTTCGGCCCAGGCGCGCACATCGTGACCGCGTCCACAGCCCGGAACCGCCACGATGCCGCCGCGGGCGACCAGTTCCGGATGGTCCCGCAGAAAATCCACGAGCGCCGGGGTCGGTTCCCCCTTGTCCCAGCGGGTGTCCCGGACCTGGTAAAGCGCCTCCCAGTCCGTGGGCCGTTCCCAGTGCGCACCGGCACTGAGCATCCGCTCGACCGGCAGGTCGGCGAGCGACTCCACTGCCAGCGCCGGGGAATGCGCCAGCAGGTCCGGCAAGGCGTCGCCGCCGGTTGCCACCGCGAGGCAGCGTGCGCCGATCGAATGGGCGCATTCGATGTCCGCGAGCGTGTCGCCGACCACCAGGATCTCGTGTCCCGCCACGGCGCGCCCGAGCATTTCGGAGGCCCGCCGTTGGGCCACGGCGGCCAATTCGTTGCGGCTTTCGTGGTCATCCGCGAAGGCGCCCACCGAGAATTCCCCGGCCAGCCCGTGCGCGGCCAGCTTCAGCGCGGCACCGACCCGGATGTTCCCGGTCAGCAGTCCGACCAGCGGCGGCTCCGGCAGCGCCCGCAGTTGGGCGAGGCAATCCGTCACGCCGGGACAGGTCTCGCCCCGGTGGCGTTCCAGTTCCTCGTCGAGCAGGAATCCGTAAGTCGCGAGGAACCGGTCGAGGTTTTCCGGCGTGTCGGCGAGGTCGTGCAGCCGGAGGAATTCCCGGACGAGCGACGTGTCGGTGCGCCCGTGGAAACGCATTGTCCGGGTGCCGCCCGGTTTGCCAAAGGCGATTTCGGCAGTGCGGGCAAACGCCCGGACGCCGGCGCCGCCGGTGCGGATCAGGGTGCCATCGATGTCGAACAGAACCACGCGGGTCATGGAACCGGGAGCTTGCCCGCTCCCGGGCCGGCTGTCGAATCGCGGCACTTCTGGGACAGCGTTGGGCAACTTCCGTGTGGCCCGGGGAAGTTCTTTGATGGCCAATGCTCCCATCACCGTCCGAAAGCCTGCGCCGCCGGTGGACTTTGGCCCGCCCGGCGATACGGTTTTCCGCATTCTCACCTGCCTATGTCCCGGACAGTAAGTGACCTTCGCCCGCTGCTGCGGGCCGCCGTGCTGGTGGCCGCCACCCTCGCGGCCCCGGCCCTCGCCGCCACCGCCGACATCCAGTTCAACCGCGACATCCGGCCCATCCTGTCGGACAACTGCACCGCGTGCCACGGGCCCGACCCGGGATCACGCAAGGCCGGCATGCGGCTCGACACCAAGGAAGGCCTGTTCAAGGACACGAAGAACGAGGGACCGGTGATCACGCCGGGCAAGCCCGAGCAAAGCGCCCTCTGGAAACGCATCATCACCCAGGACGAGGACGAGGTGATGCCGCCGCCCAAGGCGCACAAGACCCTGAAACCGGAGCAGAAAGACCTGCTCAAGCGCTGGATCGCGGCGGGCGCGCCGTGGCAGCCGCACTGGGCCTTCATCAAGCCCGAACGGCCCCCGGTGCCCGCGAAGGTGAAAGTTGCCGGTTCGAAGTTCAAAATCCGCAATCCGATTGATGCCTTTGTCGGCACCAAGCTCGCCGAGAACGGCCTGAGCCCGAATCCCGAGGCCGACCGCCGGACCCTCGCCCGACGCCTGGCCCTGGACCTGACCGGCCTGCCGCCCAAGCCCGAGGACGTGGAGGCGTTCGTGAAGGACCGCTCCGCGAACTACTACGAGAGCTACGTAGAGCGGCTGATGGATACGCCGCAATGGGGCGAGCACCGGGCTCGCTACTGGCTTGATGCGGCGCGTTACGCCGACACGCACGGCCTGCACTTCGACAACTACCGCGAGATGTGGCCCTATCGCGACTGGGTGATCCGCGCCTTCAACCGGAACCAGCCGTTCGACCGGTTCGTCATCGAGCAGATCGCCGGCGACCTGCTGGAGAACCCGACCCAGGACCAGCTCGTGGCCACCGGGTTCCACCGGTGCAACATGACCACCAACGAGGGCGGCACGATCGAGGAGGAGAACCTCTCGATCTATGCCAACGACCGCGTCAGCACGACCGGCTGGGTGTTCCTCGGCCTCACCGCCAACTGCGCCGCGTGCCATGACCACAAGTTCGATCCCATCAGCCAGCGGGACTTCTACTCCCTGGCCGCGTTCTTCCGGAACACGACCCAGAACGGGTTCGACGGCAATGTGAAGGACGGTCGGAACGCCAGCATCACCGTGGTCACCGACCCGGACGACGCGGCCCGCTGGAGCGAACTGCCGACACTCACCAAGGCCGCCAAGGACCGGCTCGAACAGCGCCGCAAGGAGGCTGAACCGGACTTCGCGAAGTGGCTGGCCGGCGTGTCCGCCGCGGGCTTCCAGGTGCCGACCGAGGGCCAGGTGCTGCACGCGCCGCTCAACGAGGGTTCAGGCGACGAAGTCGCGGCCGGCGGCCAACGCTTCAAGGCCGCCGCCCAACCCGAGTGGAAGGCTGACGGCAAGCTCGGCCCCGCCCCGCTCATCAAGGCCGGCAAGACGTTCGACTTCGGCAACGTCGGCGATTTCGAGCGCGACCAGGCCTTCAGCTTCGGCGCCTGGATCAAGGCACCCGGCGGGCGTTACGAGGCAGCCCTCGCCCGCATGGACCAGGGCAAGGACTACCGCGGCTGGGATCTCTTCACGCACGACCGCAACTGGGCCGTCCACATCGTCAACCGCTGGCCCGAGAACGCCCTCAAGGTTGTCACCACCGACACCCCGCTGAAACCCGGCGAGTGGCAGCACGTGTTTGTGACCTACGACGGTTCGAGCAAGGCGGCCGGGGTGAAGATCTTCATCAACGGCGTCGAGACGAAGACCAAGGCCGAGGTCGAAACCCTGTCGGATACCATCCGCAACGACGTGACCTTCCGCGTGGGCCAACGCAGCAAGGACCAGGTGCTCAACGACGGCCAGATCCAGGATGTGCGCCTTTACGGCCGCCGTCTCGAGGCCGCCGAAGTGAAATCCCTCGCCACCGACGGTGTGACGCAGGCCCTGCTGGCTGTCGCGCCCGCGCAGCGGACCGAGGCGCAAAAGCAAAGCCTGTTCAGCCATTACCTGACGACGGTGGACCAACCCTTCCAGGAAACGACCCGGCTCATCGCCAGTCTGGAGAAGGAGCGTGAGGAGATGCGGAAAAAGTATCCCGTCACGCACATCCAGCAGGAGAAGAAGGACTCGGCGGCGATGGCCAACATCCTGTTCCGCGGGGAATACGACCAGAAGCGCGACGCCGTGACCGCGGCGGTGCCCGCGGCGTTGAACCCCCTTCCGCCCGGCGCGCCCGCCAACCGCCTGGGCCTCGCCCAGTGGCTGGTGGCCGCCGACAACCCGCTCCTGACCCGCGTCACCGTGAACCGCTTCTGGCAGGAGGTCTTCGGCGTCGGCCTGGTCAAGAGCGCCGACGATTTCGGCATCATGGGCGAGTCCCCGTCGCACCCCGAACTGCTCGACTGGCTGGCGGTCGAGTTCCGCGAGAGCGGCTGGGATGTGAAGCATCTCTTCCACCTGATGGTGACCTCGTCCGCCTACCGGCAAAGCGCCGAGACGTCCAAGGAGAAGGTCGAGAAGGATCCCGGCAACCGTCTGCTCAGCCGTGGACCCCGCTTCCGGATGGACGCGGAGATGGTCCGCGACTACGCGCTCGCGAGCAGCGGACTGCTCGTGCCGAAGCTCGGCGGCCCCAGCGTGAAGCCGTATCAGCCCGACGGGGTCTGGGAGGCCGTCGCGATGCCCGAGAGCGACACCAAGAAATACCAGCGCGACTCCGGCGACGCCCTCTACCGGCGCTCGATGTATACGTTCTGGAAGCGGGCCGCCCCGCCGGCCTCGATGGAAATCTTCAACGCCCCAAGCCGCGAGGTGTCCTGCACCCGCCGCGAACGCACCAACACCCCCCTCCAGGCGCTCGCCACGCTGAACGATCCGCAATTCATCGAGGCGGCACGTCACCTGGCCGAACAGGCGCTCCAGCAGGCCAAGGGCGACACCAACAAGGCCGTCGAAGTGGTGGCCCAACGCGTCCTGGCCCGACCGCTGAGCCGGCCGGAAAAATCACTGGTGAAGCAAAGCCTCGGTGAGCTGACGGGCTTCTACATGCAGCAGCCCGAGGAGGCGCAGAAGCTGATCTCCGTGGGCGAATCCAAGCCGTCCGAAACGGTGCCGCCGTCGCAACTCGCCGCCCTGACCATGGTCGCCAACCAGCTCCTCAATCTCGACGAGGCCCTGAACAAGTGAGCGCTTGGAAGTTACCCCTGCCCCGATAGCTTGCCCCCATGAGCGCCATCCTCGATGAACCCGCCGTGCGCCGCGCCGTCTGGCCCGTGAGCGTGGACTTTTACCATGAGCTCGGGCGACTGGGGCTGCTGAACCGAAGCGTCGAACTGCTCGACGGCATCATTGTCTCCAAAATGTCCAAATCCCCCCTTCACGCCAGCGTTGTCCGGCGCCTGGCGAAGATGATCGGTGCGGCCCTGCAGCCCGGGCAGGAACTCTTCCGCGAAGACCCGCTCACCCTGGAGGGATCCGAACCGGAACCCGACTTGGCTGTCGTTCAGGGACAAGAGTCGGACTTCTTGGACCACCACCCTTCCTCCGCCCAGCTCGTCGTCGAAGTCGCGGTCACCTCGGTGGAAATTGACCGCCGCAAGGCGGCCATCTACGCCCGCGCAGGCATCGTCGAGTATTGGTTGGTGGAACCGGAGGCGAAGCGCATCACCGTTTTCCGCGAACCGGGCGCCACGGATTACGGCTCCGAGCAGGTGCTCCATTTGGGCGACCGCCTGACCAGCGTGGCGTTGCCAGGCCTGAGCTTCGGCTTGGCGAACATCTTCCCGGCCTGACCGTTCCCCGTTCAATGCTTCGAGTCCCATGAACCCCTTCGACGATTACCGCACGCTGGAAACCGCCGCCATGGTGATGGTGGCAAACCTACTGCTGAACTTGGATGAAGTGTTGAACAAGTAGCCGGTCTCGATGCTCAGTTCCCGAAACTATTCCCCGATGAACGCTTCCACCATCCCCCGTGCGAAATGGCTTCCGGTCCTGGCGCTCGCCGGACCGTTATCTTCCGTGGCAATCCAGTTGGCGGTGATTCTTGCCGCGGCCGGTTACCATACGGCGTTCGGCGGTGTCGATTCCGCAGGACATGTCTTGGGCTTCAATGAACCGCTGATGTGGGGGCACGTCGGATTGATGGCGCAATCTTTGGCCGCATCGGAAATTTTTCAGGAGTTGCACATCCTCAACGGCGCCATGCTCGCCGTGACGCTGCTGCCATTGTTCCAGTTCTCTGCGCCCGGAGGTTGGCGAACCGGACAGCGGCTGATCCGTTTGCATTCCATCCTCTTCGCGGTGAGTTGGGTTGCTTGGGTGGGCTGCCATTTCGTGGCCTCACATCCCTTTACCGGAGAGTGCATCGTTGAAGGCGAGTTAAGCTTCGCGGCGGTTGCGCTCGTCTGGATTGCGGCCTGGCTGCCGTTTGCCGGCTTCGCCATTGCTCGACGCCCTCTCCGACTCCTAAACCTGAACACCCTCTTGCTGGGTAGATCATGAACCCCTTCGACGATTACCGCACGCTGGAAACCCGCCGCCAGTTCTTCGCCCGCGGCAAGAACGCCCTCGGCTATGCCGCCCTCAGCACGCTGCTGGGACGCCAGTTCGCCAGCCTCGCCGCGGCGGCGGCTCCGGGCGCACCCGCCGCCGAACCGAATGCGCTCGGCCTGCCGCATTTTGCCGCCAAGGCCAAACGCGTGATCTACCTGCACATGGTCGGCGGCCCCTCGCAGATGGACCTGTGGGACTACAAGCCGCAGATGCAGGCCTGGTATGACAAGGACTTGCCGGAAAGCGTCCGCAACGGCCAGCGGCTCACCACGATGACGTCGGGCCAGAGCCGGTTCCCGATCGCGCCCTCGAAATACAAGTTCAGCCAGGCCGGCAAGAGCGGCCTCTGGATGAACACGGAGCTGATGCCCTGGCAGTCCAAGATCGCGGACGACCTCTGCGTCATCCGCACGCTGCACACCGAGGCGATCAATCACGAGCCGGCCATCTCCTACATGCAGACCGGCAACATGAATTCCGGCCGGCCCTGCCTCGGTTCCTGGCTGAGCTACGGTCTGGGCTCGATGAATGAGAATCTGCCGACCTTCGTGGTGCTGGTCGCCGAACCGACCAACAAGGAGCAGATCCAGGCCATCAGCGGCCGTCTTTGGTCCAGCGGCTACCTGCCCGGCGAACATGCCGGCGTCTCGTTCCGCAGCGGTGCCGACCCGATCCTGTTCGTCAACAATCCGCCTGGTGTGCCCGCGGACCTGCGCCGGAAACAGCTCGACGGACTGCGCAAGCTCAACGAGCTCGCCTACCGGCAGGTCGGCGATCCTGAGACCCACACGCGCATCCAGCAGTTCGAGATGGCCTACCGCATGCAGAGCAGCGTGCCCGAGCTGGCCAACGTGACGAACGAGCCCGAATCCACCTACCGGCTCTACGGCGAATCCGCCCGCAAGCCGGGCAGCTTCGGCTACACCGCCCTGCTGGCGCGCCGGCTGGTCGAGCGCGGCGTCCGGTTCGTGCAGGTCTATCTCAATAACTGGGATCACCACAGCAACGTGGGGGGCCGGTTGCCCTCGCAGTGCAAGGATGTGGACCAGCCGATTTACGGCCTGATCACCGACCTCAAGGCGCGCGGCATGTTCGACGACACGCTCATCATCTGGGGCGGCGAATTCGGCCGGACCATTTACAGCCAGGGCGGGCTCTCGAAGGACAACTACGGCCGCGACCACCACCCGCGCTGTTTCTCAATGTGGATGGCCGGCGGCGGCGCCAAAGGCGGGACGGTTTACGGCGAGACCGACGACTTCAGCTACAACATCGTCAAGGACCCCGTCCACATCCGCGACTTCCACGCGACCGTGCTGCACCTCCTCGGCATCCAGCACGAACGCTTTACCTACAAGTTCCAGGGCCTCGATGCGAAGCTCACCGGCGTGCTCGACTGCCGCGTGGTGAAGGAACTGCTCGCCTAACCCAGTCGGGCCGGGAACTTACAGGTCCGTAAGCCGGATGTTACGGAACCGGGTCACCGCCTTGTCGTCGTGGTTTTGCAGTCCAACGTAGCCGCGCGCGGACCTGACCCCGTCGTGGTTGATGATTTCGACGCCGTTCAACCAGGCTCGGACCCGGCGGCCTTGGGCCTCGATCCGCAACGCATTCCATTCCCCGGCGGGCTTGGACATCACGCGGTTGGCCGCCACCACGTCGTAGAGCGCACCGGTGCTCCACTTCTTTGGCGCGGGCAGATCGGAGTCGTCCAGAATCTGGAGCTCATGTCCGGTGAAAGCGGGATTCTTCTCCAGCGCCGAGCGGATGAACACCCCGCTGTTGCCCTTGGCGTTGACGGCGTATTCGAGCTCCAGCACGAAGTCCCCGTATTCCCGTTCGGTGCGCAGCCAGGAGCCGGACTTTTCGGGGTTGGTGGACCAGTCAACGCCGTTCCGGGCCACCAATTCCCCCCGCTCGACCACCCATTCACCGCCGTGCATCCGCACCCAGCCGTCCAGATTGCGGCCATTGAAGAGCAGCCGGGAACCGTCAGACGAATACGGACGGACGGCGCAGCCGACCAGCAACAGGACCAAGGAGGCAGCCGTCAGGAAAAGCTTCATGTCCGGATCTTGGACCAGCGGCGTCAGCCAACTCCAGCCACAGTTTTGCCCGCCGATCAGCGGACCTCACCCAGGCAATAGAGATTCTGGCGACCGCGCAGGAACAGTTCACTGCCCACCGGAGCCGGCGAGGCGTCAAAGCCGTCGTCGAGGCGGTTGGTGGCGAGCACTTCCAGCTTCGGCCCCTGCTTCGCCACCACGGTGCCGCCATCGCGGCCGACCAGATACACCCGGCCGTCCGCAGCGACCGGCGAGGCGTAGATGCCGTTCAGGCCTTCCACGCGTTCCGATTCCAGCAAGGGCTTCCCTTCCCGGGCATCGAAGACCGACAGCATCGCGTTGTTGCCGGCGAAGAAGTAGAGCAGGTCGCCAGCCAGCAAGGGCGATGGCACGTAGGGCGTGCCCTTGTTGTGGCTCCAGGCGATGGCGTCGGTGCCGGTCAGATCGCCGGACTTGCCGAGTGTGATCGCCTGCAGAGCCGCCCCGCGGAAACCGCTCATCACGTAAACCCGATCATGGCCGGTCACCGCCGACGGAATCGCGTTCGCGGTCTGACCGCCGGCTTCCCAGAGCAGTTTGCCCGTGGCGAGGTCATAGCTGCGCGCCTTGTTGGTGCCGTTCACGACCACCTGCTTTTTGCCGCCGTGCTCGACGATCAGGGGCGTGCACCAGCCGGTCGGCTCGTCACGCTGCTGGCGCCACAGTTCCTTCCCGTCGCGCTTGTCGAGCGCCACGATGAAGTCGTCGCCCTCGTGATCCCAGAGCACGACCACCGTGTTGCCGCTGAGGGCCGGCGAACTGCCTTCGCCGAAGCTGTTCCGCGTGCGCATGTCGCCGAGGTCCTTTTCCCAGAGCAGCTTTCCCTTCAGGTCGTAGCCGTAGAGGCCGAACGAGCCGAACGACACGACCAGGTGCTCGCCGTCCGTCACCGGCGACGCGGAGGCAAAGCCGTGGTCGCGGTGATGGCCCTCGTGGGGCAACTGCGTGCGCGGCGAATGCTCCCAGACGGTCCTGCCCGTCGCCCGGTCGAGCGCGAGCACGGTGAACTTCTGTTCCTCCGTCGGCGCCTCGCTCATGCCCCCGCCGCCACGTCCGCCTCGGCGTCCGCCCGGCCCGCCGGGTTCGGGTGCCGGCGCCGCCTCTGCCGCGGGCTTGGCCTCCGTCTTCTTGCCGGCGGGAATCGCCGTGAGCAGGAACACCTGATTGTCCCAGATCACCGGCGTCGAGGTGCCGCGCCCGGGCAACTTGACCTTCCACTTCACGTTCTTGGTTTCGCTCCATTCCACCGGCGGCTTGGCCTCCGGCGCGACACCGTTGGCCAGCGGACCACGCCAAGCCGGCCAGTTTTTCAGGACTGCCTCCGGCGCAGCCCAAGCGGAGAGGGAAACAAGTGAGGTCACCGCGGACAGGAATTGGAGCTTCATAGGCGGAACGAGTCGGTCAGCGGGAGAGACTCCAAACCTTGCGCCCGGGTTACGACCAGAAATTGCCGCGTGCCGCGCCGGCTAAGCGGTGTTACCCCTGCTCCATGGAAGCCCGCCTCCGCTCCCTGCTCCTCGCTGCCGTGCTCTCCCTCCCTGCCCTGGCCACCCAGCGTCCCGTGAACCGCGCCTTTGCCACCCGCTCCGAGACCATCGCGCCACATGCAATGGCCTGCACCAGCCATCCGCTCGCCACGCAGGCCGCGCTCGATATGATGAAGGCCGGTGGTTCGGCCGTGGACGCCGCCATCGCGGCCAACGCCTGCCTCGGCTTGATGGAGCCGACCGGCTGCGGGATCGGCGGCGACCTGTTCGCGATCGTCTGGGATCCGGCCACCAAGAAGCTCCACGGGCTCAACGGCAGCGGACGTTCGCCGCACGGCCTCACGCTGGAGGCGATTCGGAAACTCGGGCACACGAACATGCCCAGCTACGGCCCGCTGCCCGTCACCGTGCCGGGCGCGGTGGACGGCTGGTTCGCGCTCCACGGCAAGTTCGGCCGCGTGCCGATGGCGACCAACCTCGCGCCCGCCATCGCCTATGCGCGCGACGGTTTCCCGCTCAGCGAAGTCATCGCCGAAGGCTGGGAACGCAACGTGGCCATCCTCGCGAAGTATCCCAACGTGACCAACCTCTGGGCGCCCGGCGGCCGCACCCCACGCAAGGGCGAGCGCTTCCAGAATCCACAACTCGCCACCACGCTCGCGAAGCTCGCGACCGGCGGCCGGGACGCCTACTACCGCGGCGACATTGCGAAGACGATTTGTGCGTTCCTCCAGTCACAGGGCGGCTTCCTGACTGAGCGCGACTTCGCCGAGCACACGTCCGATTGGGTGGACCCGATCTCCACCAACTACCGCGGCTACGATGTCTGGGAACTGCCCCCGAACGGCCAGGGCCTTTCCGTGCTCCAGATGCTAAACATCCTTGAAGCCTACGACCTCAGGGCGATGGGCTTCGGCAGCACAGCCTACATCCACACATTCATCGAGGCCAAGAAGCTCGCCTTCGAAGACCGCGCCCGGCTCTACGCCGATCCGGACTTCTTCAAAACGCCCATCGCCGAACTGAACTCGAAGGACTACGCCGCCAAGCGCCGCACGCTCATCAAGCCGGACAGTGCCGCCAAGCGCTACGATCCGGGCCTCCCTGCCCTGCGCACCAGCGACACGATCTACCTCTGCGTCGCCGACGAGCGCGGAATGATGGTTTCCTTCATCCAGAGCAACTACCGCGGCATGGGCAGCGGCATGGTGCCGCCGGGGCTCGGCTTCGGCCTGCACGACCGCGGCGAGGCGTTCGACCTCACGCCCGGCCGGCCCAACAGCTACGCGCCGCACAAGCGGCCGTTCCACACAATCATCCCGGCGTTCGTCACGCGCGCCGGCGAACCGGTGATGGCCTTCGGCGTGATGGGCGGCGACATGCAACCGCAGGGTCACGTGCAGGTGCTGGTGAACTGGATTGATTTTGGCCTGAACCTGCAGGAAGCCGGCGACGCCCCCCGCATCTACCACACCGGCTCCAGCGAGCCCGACGGCACGGTGATGACCGACGGGGGCACCGTGAATCTCGAAGCCGGCTTCCCCAGCGAAAGCGTCCGCGACCTGCAAAAGCTCGGACACAAGTTCGGCGCGGCGAGCATCGGCGCGTTCGGCGGCTACCAAGCGGTGATGTGGGACAAGACCAACCGCGTCTGGATCGGCGCCAGCGAAAGCCGCAAGGACGGCCTGGCGGCGGGGTATTGACGCCACGAGGTCGTTTTCAGCCGTCACGCCTTATCCGAGTCCAGCAGCAGAGATGCAGGCTTCCAGCAGGCCCCGACTTCCCCGCGACCAGGGGCAGGCCCTGAGTCAAAGTGCCCTGTGACGATGGCCGAGAACAGACGCTAGGCTCGGCGCCGCTGACGACTGTTTCGACGGAGACTCCGGTGACGAGCTTTCTGTATCGCCCGGTCAGCCCCGGCAGGCCGCCGCCAATCCGCCCGGCCCGGCCAATGCCCCGATCCCCGTTGAGCAACATTTGACTCGGTCGGACCAGCGACCAAGGTGATCGGACTAACGATGCACCGATTCAGTCTGTCGTCCCTTCGGCGGCATGTGCCGCTGGCATGGTTCGGTTTTGTCCCCGTCGCCGTGCTTGCCCAGGAGCCTTCCCCCGAAACCGCCGCCGCGGCCGCAGTCGGAACCGGCGCGGTCAAGGCCCCGCCGGTTCCGGACTTCATCGAGCATCTTGTCGATCTGCTGCTGGGCCTGTTCGGCGTCACCGGCTCCGGCAACACCTGGCAACATTATGCCATCGCCGCGGCGATCCTGCTCATCTCCTACCTCCTCCGCCGGGTGGTGACGACGTCGGTGTTCGGCCTGCTCAAGAAGCTCAGCGCCCGCACGGAATCCACGCTCGACGACGAACTGGCGGTCACGCTCCAGAAACCCGTCGCCGCCCTGATCGCCGTGGCCGGAGCGGTGATGGCGCTGAAGGTGCTCAAGCTGACTCCGGAAACGGACCGGGCACGGATTTATCTGCAGACGGTGGCCTTTGCCGTGGTGGGACTCTGGGCGGCCCTGGTCACGCTCAGCACGATCCTCGATCACCTTCAGGTCATCGCCCGGAAGCGCGAGCTGGGCGTCGCCGCGTTCATGCCCTGGATCAAGAAGTCCCTGATCGCCATGATCCTGATCGTCGGCGTGCTGCTGGCGGCGCAAAGTCTGGGGGCCGACGTGAAGGCGTTTCTCGCCGGCCTGGGCATAGGCGGCCTGGCCTTTGCGCTCGCGGCCCAGGACACCCTCGCCAACGTGTTCGGTTCGGTGGTCGTGGCCATTGACCAGCCATTCCGCGTCGGTGAATTCGTCCAGATCGGCAGCCACATGGGTTCGGTGGAGGACATCGGCCTGCGCTCGACCAAGCTGCGGACACCCCAGCGCACGCTCATCGCGATCCCCAACAAGACGGTCGCCCAGGAGGCCATCAACAACTTCGGCCGGATGCCCCAGCGCCGCGTGGAGCAGACCATCGGGGTGACCTACGGCTCGAAGCCCGAACAGATCGAGGCGCTGCTGCGGGACATCCGCGCCCTGCTGAAGAACGAGCCCGAAGTGCATCAGGAGTTCATCGCGGTGAACTTCATCAGTTTCGGAGCCTTCTCGCTCGACGTCCAAATCATCTATTTCTCCGCCAATCCCGACCTGCTCAAGACGCTGGAACTCCGGGAGCGGATCAACCTTGCCGTCATGAAGCTGGTGGCCGCCAACGGCCTGAGCTTCGCCTTCCCCACGCAGACCATCGAGTTCTCCGGGGCACTGGCCGAGCGGCTGGCGGCAGGAAGGAAGGAACCGGCGGTGTAGGTGGGCAAACCCCTCACGAAGATTTTTTCTTCCACCGTTTCCGTGTGCCAAGTGCCGCAATGAAGCGGGGGTCGAGTTTCGTTTTGGACTTTGGTTTTCGGACTGTCGGAATTTCCCAGGATTGTCCCGTGAGTATCGCGGTCTCAATCCTTTGCCACTCCCGGGTGTCGGCAGTGCGGGGAGCCCTGAATTTATACCCCATCGCAAGCATGACTTCGCCACACTCGGGACAAAGGTGCTCCGTCGGTTTCACCGCATATTCATGCGGTTTCTTGAATGCCTTCCGGCAACGGAAGCAGGCGTGAGTGCTGAGCGTGGGCATGTCGAATAATCGTGGCCGGGTTTTTGCAGCGCGGGCGACGGATGCCTCAGGTCTCATGGATGGGCAAAACCACCTGCCGGCCAGAGATCTCGTATTCCAAGACAGAACCGGGCGGGGCGCCCAGTTCACGCAACCGCTTCCGCGTAAACTCCAACGCCGTCTGCACATCAACCAACTCAAGGTCGAGCCCCACCCAGGCCACTTGGCCGTCTTCTCCCACGTCTGCGCCCCCACCGGAAACCTCTCCCCACCCTTTCCGGGCCAGCGACTCCTGAAGTGGGTCGGCATACTTCCGGCCGCGCTCCATCGCCCCGATGGGCTCAAGAATCCTGGCGAAAACGAAGTGTTCATATCGCCCCGCCGCGGCAGTCGGTTTGGGCATCAGCCAACGCCACCCCAGCCAAATCATGGCCAGCGGCGGAGCTAGCTGAATTACGTTAACGAAACCCCGCTTGAACCCGGGAGACGGTGCGAACTGATTGTAGATGAGCCAGACGACGATGGCCGTTCCCATCAGCAGAGCCGAAGCGCCGAACGCTTTCTTCAGGAACCAAATCATGCCCTGTGAGGAGGAGCAGTCAGCCTCAACGCTTTCCCGCCGTCCACAGCACCAGCACGGGCACGGCCGCACCCACGGCGAGGACGGCCCACGGCAGCCAGGCCGGTTTGGAGAAGCGAAACGCCAGCACCAGGCCCAGAACCGTGCTCACGATCATCGCCGCCGACATCGTCACGACGATAACCTTGAAGAGTTGGGGCGACGCCTTCTGACGCAGCACGCCGGTTTCCGGAAAGATCATGTCAGTGTGCACGACGCGGAACTTCTGGAGCAGGGTTTCCGCCTCGCCCGGGGACTTCAGCCGGTCCGGGTCCACGGTCTGATACCAGCCGGTCGCAATGAAGAAGAGCAGCAGCGGCGTGAAGAAGACGCCGAGGTGCAGGTGAAGTTGCCGGAGGCGTTTCATCGCGACGCGCAGGCCGTCACTTGACGTCCGGAATCCACAGCTTCTGGCCGACGAAGATCTTCTTGGGGTCTTTCAGTTTCGGGTTCGCCCGCAGCACGTCGGCGACCTTCACCTTGAGGGAATACTTCTGGTTGTAGGCCTGAATGATGGCGCCGATGGATTCACCGCTGGCCACGACGTGTTCGTAGCCTTCCTTGGGCAGCGGCGGCTGATTGTCGGTCGTCGGACCCGACGGTTCCGGATCGGCGGGCTTGTCCTTTTTCTTGGGCGGCGGATCGGCCGGCAGGTGAATCGGTTTGCTGGCCAGTTCGGCGAGGTCCTTGAGCTGGCGCTGCACCAACTGCGCGTCAGACTGCCGCTTGGTGTCCACTTCCCGGACCGACTCGATGACCTTGGCGAGCTCCGCCCGCGAGACGTTGTCCTGGCCCACGCCGGCGAGCCGCTGCTTGAGCGCAGCATTCTCCGACTTGAGCTGGGAGACTTCCTGGCGCAGCGACTGGATCTGGCTGCGCAGGGCTTCGAGCCCTTCGGTCAGGGATTCGGTGGTGGCGTTGAGACGGCGGATTTCCTCGGCAGCGTCCTGGGCGGCGAGCGGCAAAGCCGGTGCGACCAGCAGCGCAGCCGCAAGCAGGGGGGCGGCGAAGCGATTCATGGCGACGAAGCTAGAAACCCGTTCCCCGCCCCGCAAGAACCGCCCGAGCAAGTTGTTCACCGGGCACAAAAAAGCGGAGGCAGCCCCCCGGCCCGCCTCCGCCGCCACGGCCCTGTGTGCCCACCTCAGGTTTTTCGCCGGCGGAACCAGGCCCACAGACCACAGCTTGCCCCCACGAAGACCAGTCCCATCGCCGGCTCGGGCACGGCCGTGACCGCCAGCGAGCCGCCATCCACATCGTAGCTGAAATCAGGATCGGTCCCGTAGGGCACATCCAGCCGGTAGGCGATCGAGTAGACGTAGGTCTGGGAGGCGTTGAGTTCGACCACTTGCGCGGGGCTGCCAGCGGACATCTGCAACGGGCTCATCGGCCCGTTCAGTTCGGCCGCGAGCCACTCGTGCACGGGATCGGCCACTGCCGGGAGGGCCGGCAGCGTCAGCCGGAACCGCCCGCCGTCGGGTTCCCCCAGCAGTAGGTAGCTCATTTCCACAAAGATCGTCAGGCTGGCCGGCTTGGGCGGCGTGCCCACCATGGCCTGCTCCGCACTGCCGTGGACATCAAACTGGATGCGCAGGCTGTCCGGCGCCGTGGGGCCGCCGTTCCGGTAGGTGAACCGCGCCCAGGCGTAGCCGTAGTCTTTCTCCAGCGGACTCGCCGGCGTGGCCTGGCTGAAGACCGTGGCGGAGTAGATCCCGCCGACTTCGCCCACCTCGACGATGGGCGGACTGTCAATCCGGTCGAAGTCGCTGAGCGTGCCCGACGAACTGTAGTAGAACACCGTGGTATCGGCCTTCAGCCGGATCGCCTCGGTTCCCCGCTGGCTGATGAGGCCGGTAAAGGCCTGTCCCCACGCGCTGGGGACGAGGACCAGCCCCGCCAGCGCACTTCCGATCCAATGCATCCGTTTCACCCAGAAGCATCCGCCAATGGCCCGGGACTTCTTTCAGAGAATCGTGAGAAATCTTTTTGCCAGGTTCGGCGCCGGCCAAATCCAAAAAACAAACGGCCGCCGGAAACGTCCGGCGGCCGTGGCGCGATTACGGAAAATTCGGTTCAGCCTCCAACTTCGGCGCGGGCTTCGGCGGCGAGCGCCGTCGAGAGGTAACGTTCGCCGGTGGAGCAGGCGATCGTGACGATCGTCTTGCCCTTGTTCTCCGGGCGTTTGGCGATTTCGAGCGCCGCCCAGACGTTGGCACCCGTCGAGATGCCCACGAGGATTCCTTCCTCCTTGGCCAGGCGACGGGCCATCGCAAAGGCGTCGTCGTTGCTGACCTGCACGGTCTCGACGATCTGGGGCTCGCCATTCGGGCCCTTGAGCCGGAGGTTCTTCGGCACAAAGCCGGCGCCGGTGCCCTGGATCTTGTGCGGTCCCGGCTTCACGGCCTCGCCCTTGAGCGTCTGGGTGATGACCGGCGAGTCCTTCGGCTCCACCGCGATGGCGGAGAAGCTGGCCTTGCGCGGTTTGATGTATTCGAAGCTGCCCGTGATCGTGCCGCCGGTGCCGACCGCCGCGACGAGCACGTCCACCTTGCCGTCGGTGTCTTCCCAGATTTCGGGACCCGTGGTGGCGGTGTGGACGGCCGGGTTGGCGGCATTCTCGAACTGCTGCGGGATCCACGAGTTGGGCGTTTCCTTCGCCAATTGCTCGGCGCGGGCGATCGCGCCCTTCATGCCCTCGGTGCCCGGGGTGAGCACCAGCTTGGCGCCCAGCAGGGCCAGCAGCGTGCGCCGTTCCAGCGACATCGTCTCCGGCATCGTGAGGATGAGCTTGTAGCCCTTGGCGGCCGCCACGAAGGCCAGCGCGATGCCCGTGTTGCCGGAGGTCGGCTCGATGATGACGGTGTCCTGGTTCAGGATGCCGCGCTTCTCGGCGTCCTCGATCATGGCCATGCCGATACGGTCCTTGACCGAGCCCAGCGGGTTGAAGAACTCGCACTTGAGCAGGATCTGGGTGGACGGATCAATGCCGGCGGACGCAGGGATGCGGTTGAGGCGCACCAGCGGGGTGCGACCGACGGTTTCAACGATGTTCGAGTAGATGCGGCCCATGGTAACGGAGCGGTGATGTGTTTTTTGCGAAGTGGCCGGAGGTTGGCCGAACGGGCAGACCGGGCAAGCCGGTTTTGCCGCTTGGTCCCGTGCGGGCCGTGTCGTCCAATCGCCGCGTCATGTCCGCCGCCGACCGTGCCCGCCTCACCTTTCGCCGCGACTGCTGGCGAATGCTGGCGGTCGGCGTGCTGGAGTCGGCGGGGCATACCTTTCTGCTGCTCATCGCGGTGCTGCATTTTCACGCCGGCGCCCTGCCCAAGGCCCTCATCGCGGCCGGCGGCAGCGTCGGGCTGCTTTGTTCCCCGGTGGCGGTGAGCCTGGTCACGCGCTGGCGCTGGCCGGCCACGCGGGGGGCATCGCGTCTGCTCTGGGTCGGCGCGGGCGCCTGCGTGGTGGCGGCGGCAGTCAACCACCTGTGGGTGTTCGTGCCGGCCTGCGTGCTCGCGATGACGGTCGGCTCCGCAATCGTGCCGCTGATGACGCAGGTCTATCAGGACAACTATCCGGGCGAATCCCGCGGCAAGCTTTACGCGCGGACCTTCTCCCTCCGCATCGTGGGGGCGATGCTGTTCGCCTGGGCCGGCGGCCGGTTCATGGACACTTGGCCGGATCGGCACGCGGTGCTGCTGCTGGTATTCGCCGGGGCCTTCGCGGTCGCGGCCGTTGCCGTCGGCGGGATTCCCTCGCAACCGCTGCACGACTCCGGCGCGGCCCACCCGCTGCACGCGCTGAGGTATGTCCGCAGCGACCGGGTGTTCCGGCACACGCTGATCGTCTGGATGTTCATGGGCTTCGCCAACCTGATGATGTTGCCGATGCGCGTCGAATACCTCGGCAACCCGAAGCACGGCCTCGCGCTTTCCGCCGCGAGCATCGGCCTGCTCACCGGGGTGATCCCGAACCTGGCGCGGCTGGTGATGAATCCGGTGTGGGGCTGGCTGTTCGACCGCATCAACTTCTTCGGCCTGCGCTTCACCCTGAACATGGGCTTCGCGCTCGGCATCGCGGCCTTCTTCACCAGCGACACCTGGCCAGGCCTGATCGCCGGTGCGATTATCTACGGTATCTCGAATGCCGGCGGCGACGTGGCGTGGGGACTGTGGGTGACGAAGATCGCCGCGCCCGAGCGCGTGGCCGACTACATGAGCGTCCACACGTTCCTGACGGGCATCCGCGGCGTGCTGGCGCCGCTAATTGGCTTTCAGCTTCTGCAACATTTCGCGCCGACCGCGCTCGGCTGGTTCAGCGCCGCCCTGATCGCGGTCGCCACGCTGATGCTGATTCCTGAGATCCGCCGCACCGCCGGCCTGCGGCGCGGCCAACTGCTGACCGAGGAAGTCACCGACTGAGTCCGCTCAGGCCGCGGCCGGCGGCAGGATCTCGATGATCTCGGCGAGGGATTCGCCGGCTTCGGCGCGCAGCGTGTTCTGCCGGCCGTAAAGGAAACCGCCCCGGGGCACGCCGAACGCGGTTGCGATGAATTCGTCCGTCGTGAACCGGAGATAGGCCGACGGCCGGCTCGTGTAGCGCACGCCGGCGGCGTTCAGGATGCCGCCGAACGGCAGGTGCTCCGCCAGGATCAGCCGGCGGCATTCCTCCGGGAGCACGGCAAGCTGGATCCGGATGGCGCCGAATTCCACCGGCCGGTCGGAGCCGTCGAGTTCGAGCACGGATTCGCGCCAGTATGCACCGTCTTCGCGGTAGCTGGAGATCACCCGGAGATGGATGGCCCCGCCGTGGAACTGCTCCAGCGTGCGGGTCATGTCCCGCTCATGCACCAGCAGTGACCGATAGGGCTCAGGCATCGTGGAGCCGGCGATCTCCACGAACTCCGGCAAGGCGCGGCCCTGCCGGAGATAGAACTCATCCAGCGGCTGGACGGCGGCTCGGTCACGGGCGGTCATGGCTGGGCGGCATCAAGGCGGTCGGCGACCCGGCGGGCGTCGTCGGCTTCCAGGCCGATTTCCCGCAGGGGCAACTGCTGGAAGCCGAGCCTAAGGGCGGGCGAGTTTTTCCGCAGCCGGAAATCGCCCCGCGCACGGTTCGCGAACTTCGGGTCCTGGTTCACGAGGTTGTCCTCCTGTCGCGCGTGGGTCGCGGTCGCATACTGGCGCAGCGTGATGAACTTGCCGCCGTCGCTGACGTTCCGGGCGATGAGGTTGCCCTCCGGCGGAACCGGCTTTTCGGCCTTCAGGAACGGTTCCACGGTCCGGAGCTCGGGATAGCGGGCCGCGTAGAGTTCCCAGGGGATCTTCCGGGCGTCGTCACGCATGACCTTCTGCACCGACTGCCAGATCGGCGAACCGTCGAGCCCGCGTCCGTCCACATCCAGCGACACGTCGCAGTCCACGAAGACGTTGTTGAGGACCCGGTGGTCACGGCCGCCGGCGAGGTGGACCGCCCGTTTCAGGCCGGTGAAGACGTTGCCATAGACCTCGGCGCTCGACATGCAGTCGTCGAGGTAGATGCCCTGGCCGGAGCCGTCCATGCCGGTGATGTCGCGGAAGGAATTGTGGCGGATCCGGTTGCCGCGGTAGGTCCAGTCGCGGCCGGAATACACGGCCCCCACGTCGCCGGTGTCGGTGGCGACATGGTAGATCTCGTTGAACTCGAGGAGGTGTTCGTTGCCCTCGAACCAGATCGCGATGTGGGGATGGTCATGGATCCGGTTGTGCGAGGCCCGGGAACCGACGCCCTGAAGCCGGATGGCCGGCACGTAGGTGTAGGTCCACCGGCCGTTGTGGTGCAGGTGGCAGTTCTCCACGGCGTGGCCGGCGGGCGTGAGCGTCTGCCGGTCGCCGGCATTGATGATCACGCCGCAGTCGCCCGTGTGATGGATGTTGCAGGCCGCGACGGTGTGGTCTTTCCCGCCGGTGAGGGCAACCCCGTGGTTGCCCACATTGCGGATGACGCAGGACTCGATCCGCACCCGGGAGCCGCCCTGGACCTCGATTCCGGTCGTCCGGGTCGCCTCGAGCACGAGCCCCTGGAACGACACGTTCCGCACTTCGCGCAACCGGATGAGCGGCGCTTCGAGCAGCGACAGCAGGGCTTCCGGTTCCCGCTCCGGGCCGGCCGGCCAGAGGTAGAGCATTCCGGACTTGCGCTCGAGCTGCCATTCGCCGGGCGCGTCGAGCTCCTCCAGGGCGTTGAAGAAATGAATGCGCTGTCCGGGCCGGAAGCCGAAGTGGCCGCCGGGAAACGCGTTGGTGATCAGACGGCGCTCGAAATCCACGGTGCCGATGCGCTCGTAGGAATTCGCCCATTGCCAGGCCCAGAACCCGTGGATCCAGACGTTGGTCAGGTCCCGCCAACGGCGCGGCCGGTCGCCCTCATAGAGAAAGCCGTTCTTGATCTCGCCGATGCTCCCGCCGTGCGAGTCACCCTTCGCACCGTCGCGGGGAAAACCGGCAATGCGGCTCCATTCGGTGTTGGGCCAGCGGGCCAGCGTCGCGGGCTCGCGGTTGACGAAGAGTTCCGCGTGCGCGGGCTGGGTCGGTCGGCCGTAGCCCCGCGAACGGATCACGCCGAAGTTGGTGATGCCCTGCGCCCGCAGGTCCACTTGGCGCACCTGATCCCGGGCGGCGGGGTCGAGTCGGCTCCGGATGGCCTCGTCCCGGACTGGTTCGAAGCCGCGCAGGAATTGGCCGCCCAACAGGCGGGGCACTTCCCGGCCGTAGCCGCGATAGCTCACCGGCGCCTCCACGGTGCCGCTGTCCGCCTCGGTCAGCTCGAAGGACCGGCCCAGAAAATAGTTCCCGCCTCGCAGCCACACGGTGACGGGTTCGGCCAGTGGGCGGGGCAACTGCCGCACCGCGTCGCGCGCCCGTTCCAACGTGGCGAACGGTCGGCCGCGGCTGCCATCGCCGGCGTCGTCTCCGGCCGGCGACACGAAGAAGTCGGCAGCCGGCAGGCGGACACCCACGCCGCCCATGGCCAGCAGGACGATCAGGAGCAGTTTTTGCGGTGAATTCATGGCGGTGTGATGGGGGTGGAGACCGTGCCGCGCAGCGTCGGCCCGGCCGCTGGAATGGCAACGCCCAATTGCAACGGCACCGTCAGCGGGGCGCATCTGGACACTGCCCCCGAAGTGGCACCGGCGCCTCG
>OFDN01000839.1_pt1 | contig 22800 bp, 29 predicted proteins | sample 1520971 | NCBI WGS metagenome assembly OFDN01 (sample SAMEA94257418, study PRJEB24077) | hot springs metagenome | biome: Aquatic biome; feature: Geographical feature; material: Water | place: India | collected 2012-06-12 | depth 5 m
CGCGACGGCGCGGCGGTCGGCGGCCAGGGCCGCGCCCGCCTGGGTATCGGCCTGGGCCCGTGGGGCCGCCGCACCGGAGCCTGGCTGTTCGAGAACCACCCGGGCGACGTCTTCGCCTCGACCTCGCATTTCGTGCCGCGCGACCAGCTGCTGCACCTGTACCGGCCGCTGCGCATCGGCCAGCTCCGGGGCGTCACATGGCTGGCGCCGATCCTGCTGTCGGCGAAGGATCACGGCGAGCTGATGCAGAACGTGATCGTGAAGTCGGGAATCGAAGCGTCGATCGCCGCCTTCATCGTCGACGGCCCGGGCGGTTCCACGCCGCTCGCCGGCACCGTCAATGCGTCGAGCGGCGAGCGCGAGTTCATGCCGGAGTCCGGCACGATGGTGCGCCTGGGCAACGGGCAGGACGTCAAGTTCGCGCAGGCGACGACGACGACCAACGTCGACCCGGTCTCTGTCGCCACCCTGCAGGCGATGGCGGTCGGCGCCGGCCTCACCTACGACCAGGTGACCGGCGACCTGCGCCGCGCCAACTATTCGAGCCTGCGCGCCGGCAAGATCGAGTTCCGGCGTCTGGTCGAGCAGGTGCAGGACCAGACCTTCATCCCGCGGTTCTGCGATCCGATCGCGCGCCGCTTCGTCGACCGCGCCATCCTGGCCGGCTCGCTGCGGGCCGGTCCGTACCCGGTGACGTGGATCCCGCCCGCCAACGAGCCGATCGATCCGGCCAAGGATCTCGGCGCCGACATCGACGCGGTGCGTGCCGGCCGGCTTTCGCCGCAGGAGTTCATCTCGAGCTGGGGGCGGGACTGGCGGAAGGTCGTGCGCGATCACGATGCCTTCTGGCGGTTCTGCGACCAGCACGGGATCTCGTTCGACATCGATCCGCGCAAGCCCAAGGTCGCCGCGGCGCCGCAGGTCTATCCGGACGTCGCCGAAGAGGCCGACAAGCCCGACGACAAGACCGCCGACGACACCGGCGACGACGCCGAAGGAGACGAGGCATGACACATGTGATCCAGTTGCCGCTCATGCGGCGGGACGCCGAGCTGCGCGCGGACACGTTCAACGAGTCGGACTTCACGATCGACGTGTGCTGGACAACCGGCGCCACCGGCCGCCGCTACTCGTGGGCGGAGGGCGCCTATGACGAAGAGCTGGTCGTTTCCGCGAACGCCGTGCGCCTCGAGCGGCTGAACGCCGGCGCGCCGCTGCTCAACGCGCATGCGAGCTGGGACTGCGGCAGCGTCATCGGCGCCGTCGTGCCCGCTTCGGCGAAGGTCGGCGGCGGCGAGGGCGTCGCCAAGGTGCAGCTCTCCCGCGCGCCCGGCGACGCCGACATCGTCCAGAAGATCCGCGACAAGATCATTCGCAACACCAGCGTCGGCTACGTGCGCCACGCGATCGAGAAGAGGGAGCGCGACGGCGCGGTGCCCCTGTGGCGCGTCACCGACTGGGAGCCCTACGAGCTCTCGGCCGTGCCGGTTGGCTTCGACGCCGGTTCCCAGTTCCGCGGCGCCGGCCAGGCCCCGCAGCTCTACCCCTGCCGCGTCGCCGGGATCTCGGCCGTCCAGGCCGCGCAGCTCCGCCTGCGTCTCGCCGCGCTCGCGGCCGCCTGATCGCGGCCCTGCCGCGGTCCGCCGCGGCTCTCGTCGTCAGCGCCGCCTGCGCCCCGGGGCAGCAGGGTCACGGCACCTTTCCGCCCCGGACACCTCAACACGACTTGGAGAAACCACGATGAAGGGCAATCGCCTGATCTTCGCGGCGGCCGCTGCCTGTGTCCTGGCCGCCGTCACCGTCTTCGCGGCTGCGCTGCCGCCCGACACGCACGCCTTGATCGCGACCGCCGGCCCGCAGCTGGCGATCGTGACGCTGCTCAGCCTGCGCACCGACCATGCCGACCTGCTGCGTCGCGCCGGCGAGGTCCGCGCCCGCATTACCGAGGGCATGGCCCAGGAGGAGGCGCAGCGCCTCGAGACCGAACACGGCGAGCTCGTCCGCCAGGCGCAGGACGTGCAGCGCCGGATCACCGAGCCCGAGGCCCGGCCGATCGGCGAGGGCGCGACGCCGCCGGCCGGTGGCGGCGGTGCCCCGCCGCCTGCGGCAAGCGCCGACGCCACGCGTTCGGCCGACATCCTCGAGATCGGCACGCGTGCCGGGATGACTTCGGCCGACATCGCCGTCGCGATCCGCGACGTGAGCGTCACCGTCGAGGCCTTCCGCACCCGCGCCTTCGACGCGCTGGCGGGCCGCCAGCCTGGCGCGACGTCGAGCGTGCAGGTCACGCGCGACGAGCAGGAGACGCGCCGCATCGGCATGCGCGATGCCATCGCCGCCCGCCTGCGCATCGCCGGCGGCGAGCGTAACTTCCAGCCCGCCGACCATGCCCGGTCCTTCATGGGCCAGAGCCTGGTCGAGATGGCCGCCGATTCGATCGGCTACCGCGGCCATATTCGGACGCCGCGCCATGTGGTCGATGTGTTCGCGCGCGCGTTCCATGCGACGTCCGACTTCCCCGGCATCTTCAGCGATGCCGTGAACGTCGTGCTCCTTGCGCGCTATACGGCGGCGACGCCGACCTATCGCCTGTTCTGCGCGCGGATGAACACCGTCGACTTCAAGACCGTGAACGTCGTCCGCGCCGGGGACTTCCCGACCCTGCAGGCGATCGAGCAGACCGGGGAGGTCAAGGCGGGAACCTTCGGGGAATCGAAGGAAGCGCATCGCGTGCGGCCGTACGGTGTGCGCTTCGGGCTCTCGCGCGAAATGCTGGTCAACGACCAGCTCGGCGCGATCCAGCAGATGCTGGGATCGTGGACCGATCGCGTCCTGGCCTGGGAGAACAGCCTCGCCTTCGAGGCCCTGGTGCAGTCGAGCAATGCCGGCCCGCTGTTGCTGACCGACAATGTGCGCATGTTCCACACCACCCACGGCAACCATGTGAGTTCGGGCACGGCCATCGACCTCGCGTCGGTGGGTCTGGGTCGCGCGGCGATGAAGAAGAAGACGAGCATCGACGGCCTGCCGCTCAACATCACGCCCGTCACCATCCTGACGGGCCCCGACCGGATCCAGGATGCCGAGAAGCTGGTGGCGACCATCAGCCCGGCCCTGATCGCCAACGCCCAGTCCGAGTTCATCAAGCGCCTGATGCCGGTCGACGACTCCGGCATCACCGGCAATCACTGGTACCTGTTCGCCGATCCGGCGAGCCATCCGTGCTTCGTCTACGGCAACCTCGAGGGGTACGAGGCGCCGCGACTCAGCTTCAACGAGCCCTTCACGTCCCAGGGCCTCGAGGCCAAGGCCGAGCATGATTTCGGTGTCAGCGGCATCGACTACCGCGGCGGTTACCACAACGCCGGCGCCGCGCCGGTTTGATCCCGCGACGCCCGCGCGAACGGCGTTCGCGCGGGCTCCTCCTTCAGCATCGTCTGTCCACCCGCTCATTCCGGAGCACCCTGTCATGAAGAATTACATCGAGTCGGGCGACAAGCCCGTGGTCGCCGCCCCCGAGGATCTCGACAGCGGCGAGTTCTTCGTCGTCGGCGCCCTCTACGGCGTCGCCGGTCATGCCGCTCTGAGCGGCGAGAATGCCGTCATGCACCGCCGTGGTGTGTTCACCCTGCCGAAGACGACCGGCGCTGCCTGGGCCGTCGGTGACGAGCTCTTCTGGGACGTCTCGGGGAAGAAGTTCACGAAGGACTCGACCAAGATGTCGGTGCGCGCGGTTGCGCTCAAGGCCGCCGACTCTGGCGACACGACGGGCGTCGTGCTGCTCGACGCCCCGGGCGGCCTGCGCATGGCGGCCGGCGTCCACACGACGGCCACGGCGACGGATACGGTGGTCACCGGCCTGCAGGCCGTGGTCGCGGTCGTCGCGACCTTCCAGTCCGACCCGGCCGACGCCAACACCTATGTCTCGGCGACGATCGGCGACCAGGCCGGCGCGCCGGCGGCGGGCTCGGTCATCATCAAGACCTGGAAACAGTCGGGCAGCGATCCGACCCCGATCGCGGCCGACGCCTTCAGCAAGGCCGTCAACTGGATCGCGTTCGGCGTCTGATCGCCGATCGCGGCTGAACCACGGGGGCTGCCGCCATGACCGATCTCTTCGACGGCATGGCGGCCGTCTTCCGCGACACGTTCGGCGAGGCCGTGACCTGGACGCGCCCGGGCGGTCCGCCAGTCGAGCTGCAGGGCGTCGTCTACCTCCCGTCGCTTACGGTGCCAGGCCTGTCCGAGATCGACCTGGTCACGACGGATCCGTCGCTGCACTGCGCCGTCGCGGATTTGCCGGCAGGCTATGACGCCGGCGACGCGGTCGTCGCGCGCGGCGTCGCCTACATCGTCAAGGGCCCTGCGATGCCTGACGGCTTCGGCATGGTGCGCTTTCTGCTGAAAAGGGCCTGACCATGTCGCTGCATGTCCGGCGCCAGATCGTACTCGCGGTCGTTGCCGCCCTCGAGGGGCAGACACTGGCCGGCGCTCGCGTCCATCACGGTCGCGCCGAGCCCGACTCTGTGGCGACGCCGCGCGGGCCGTTCCTGCTCGTCTATGCCCGCTCCGAAGAGAGCCGCACCGTATCGTTCGACGACGATGCCGATCGCCAGCAGCGGGCGCTCACCCTGGCGATCGAGGCCGTCGCGACCTCCGCGTCCGACGACGACGCGACACTGGACCAGCTCTCGCTCGAGATCGAGCGTGCCATGGTCGCCGACGTCACCCTGGGTGGCCTGGCCGTCTCCGTCGAGCTGGCCCGCACCGATCTGAACGCCCGCGCCGACGGCGAAAGCCGCACCGGTCGCGCGCGCCTGGAATTCACCGTCGAGTATCACACCGCGGCCGGCAGGCCGGATCTACCCCTGGAGTAGGAGACAGAGCGATGAGCAAGACCAAGGGCAAGGAAGGCCGCTTCAAGGTCAACGGCGTCACCGTGGCCGAGATGCGCAGCTTTAGCTTCACCGAGACCGCGGCGAAGACCGATTCGAGCACGCTGGAGGACGACTGGGACACGCACGAGCACACGACCAAGAGCTGGTCGGGCACGGCGGAAGTCTGGTCCGATCCGACCAACACCGGCGGCCAGGGCGCGCTGAAGATCGGCGACAAGGTCCCGGTCTACTTCTACCCCTACGGCACCGGCGCCGGAAAGGTCGTGCGCTCCGGCACCGCCGGGATCGACTCGGTCGACATCAAGAACACGCGCGAAGGCCTGGTCGAGATGTCGGTGAAGTTCACCGGCGACGGCGAGCTCGCCACGGGCACCGTCGGCGCCTAGCGCGAACGCCGTTCGCGCCATCATGTAGGGAGGAAAGACAATGTCCGATACGCTGCTCGCGCGGCTGCGCGCCGATTTCGCGGCCAAGCGCCAGAAGATCAACATCCTGGGGCTGGACGTCTTCGTCTCGCCGCTGTCGATCGCGGAGAACACGAAGGTGATGGCGATGTACCCCGAGAATTCGGCGATGCGCCAGGCCGCCTTCATCGTGCTGAAGTGCACGGACGAAGCGGGCAAGCCGGTGTTCGCCGACGACGACCGCGAGGTGCTGGCGCAAAGCGTCGCCGGCTCGCACTTCGACAAGGCGTTCAAGATCATGAACGGCGAGACCGTGGAGACGCAGGCGGAAAAATAAGAGGCGATCAGCTTATCTTCGACCTCTTCGCCCTGGCTGATCGCCTGCACAAGACAATCGCCGAGCTCGCCGACCTGACGGTCGAGGAGCTCAACGGCTGGCGGGCCTACTTCATCGTGCTCGACGAGCAGAAGAAGGACTGACCATGCCCTTCGACGGACAGGCCCGCTGGCAGATCGACATCCTGGCGGCCGACCGCACGGCCCAGGCCTTCGACTCGGTCGAGCGCCGCATGCAGTCGGCCATGGTGACGGCGCGCCGCCAGGCCGACGGCTTCGCCCGCCTCGCCTCGGTCCAGCCGGCCGCGCAGGCCGATGCCTATGCGCGCCTGGCCAACCAGACGGCACGCGCCGCCGGTGTCGCGGAAGTGAATCGCCTCGCCGAACAGTCGGGCGCGTCGCTGGCGGCGATGTACGGCGTCGGCGCGACCGGCGCGGCCACGCTCGCCAGGGCCAACGAGAAGGTCACGCGCTCGATCGAGCCGTTCCCCAGCCTCTACCGGAACGCCGAGTCGGCACAGAACCGCTTCGTGCAGCTGGGCGTCACCCGGCTCTCGTCGCTGGCGAAGGGCGCGATCGCCACGACGGTCGCACTGGTCGCTGTCGAGAAGGTGCTGAATTCCGGTTTCGAGGTCGGCGCGATCGGCGACCAAGCGACGCAATTCGGCGTGTCGGCGAACGAGCTGCAGGCCTTCCGTCTCGAGGCCGCGCGATCGGGTGTCGCGGTCGAGCAGCTCGACGGCGCCATCCTGAAGCTCACGGCGCAGATGGCGGCGGCAAAGGCGGGCGACGACGACGCGATCGCTCGGTTCGAAAAGCTGGGTGTCAAGGTACTGGACTCCGAAGGTCGTTTGCGTCGCGTCGCGGCCGTCATGCCGGAAGTGGCGCGCGGTGCCCTGGCGATGGGCGACGAGGTCGAGCGCAACGGGCTGCTGCAGGAGACGCTGGGCAAGTCCGGCTCGCGCACCATCACCATGATGGAGTCCTGGTCGCGCGGCAGCGCGGCCATGGTCGCCTCGGCGAAGGAGATGAATGCCGTCGCGTCCGGCGAGACCATCCGCGCCTGGAACGCGGTCGACGGCCAGCTAAGGGTCGTCGAGCAGCAGTTCAAGGTCATGATCGCGACCTTCGGCTTGCCGATCGCAATGGCGCACCTCCGGCACCTCGAGACGGTGCTGGGTGGCATCAACACTGCGGTCACGTCCATCCGGTCGGGCTGGCAGTGGATGACCTCCGGCGTGCCGGCGGGCGACCTGCAAAAGCGCGCCGACACGATCATGGCCACGATCCAGGCGATGGAGCAGGGCGCGACCGGAACGGTCGACGAGATCGGCCGGGCCCGGCTGCGCGGTCTCTGGGCGGAGTGGACCCGCCTGCAGGACGACATCGCCAACCAGCAGACCGCGGCCTTCATGCCGACGATCACGGTGACGGCCGATGCGCCGGGCGTCACCAACCCGCCCGGCCGCAATGCCGGTGCGGCGGGCGCCAAGCTCGACCTGCGCCTGAAGGAGATCCAGGACGAGCGGGCGGCGCTGGAGAAGGCGCTGGCGGCTTACGACGTCCGCGGCCTCGAGACGGTCGACCAGATCGACCGCCGGCTGAACGCCCAGGTCCAGATGTCGAAGAAGGTCTTCGACCTGCTGAAGGATGTGCCGCCCAACTCGCCCCTCGCCCAGCAGCTGGTGCAGGAAGCGACTTCCGTGTCGCAGCTCAACCTGCGGCTCGACGATCGCAAGCGTCTGCTGACAGAGGGCGAGCGTGTCACGGCGCAGTACGGCGATGGCGTGCTGGTTGCGGCGCGCGCGACCGATCAGCTCAACAAGATGCAGGCGGCCGGCGCGATCGACGCGGGGACCTATGCGCGCGCGTTGAAGGCGACGACGCAGGCCGCGGAAGACCAGGCGCGCGCGGCCCGTGGCGCCGCCGGCGGGGTCGACGGCTTCAGGGCCGGCGTCGAGCAGGGTGCGGCCGACCTGGGTCGGGCCAATGCGGCGTTTGAGCTCGGAAAGACGACCGTTCAAGAATTCAGCGGGGCTTTCTCAGAGCTGAACGCGGGCCTGCGCCAGGGTAAGGATCTGTGGCAGACGTTGGGCGATGTCGGGGTCAATGCTCTGACACGGATCGCCGACAAGCTGATCAGCATGGCGGCCGCCGATCTGTTCGCGGCCGCCTTCCCCGGCGCCAGTGGCGGCGGAGGAGGTGGCCTCGGCGGGATGATCATGAACCTGTTCGGCGGCAGCGGCGGTGGTGGCATCTCCGCCGTCGGCGGCGGCTTCGACATCGGCGCGGCTTCTGCGCTGCCCGGCGGCTTCATGCCGGGCTTCGCGAGCGGCGGCTTCCCGCCCGTTGGCTCGCCCTACATCGTCGGAGAGAGTGGCCCGGAAGTGCGCGTCGACAGCCGGCCGGGTCAGATCTTCACCCGCGATCAGTGGGCGCGGATGAGCGGCGGAGGCGGCCAGCGGCTGCAGGTCACCATCTCGCTCGACAACGACCTGCTGCGGGCGATCGTTCGCGACGAGAGCGGCCAGGTCGTCGCGACCGCCGCGCCGCAGATCGAGGGCCGTGCCGTGAAGCGCGCGGGCGACCAGGTGGTGCCGATCACGAACCGGCACGAAGCCGAGGGTGGGGGGGATTGGCGTCTTGCCCGATGACTTCATCCACTGGCCCGCGTCGATCCTGAAGCCGGCCGCGATCGAGCCGAACGTTGTGCCCTTCTCGCGCTCCGGCGGCCGCACGCTGGGCGGGCTGGAACGCATCACGCGCACCGACCGTGGCTGGTGGTCGATCGCCTACAAGGGCGTCACCCTGGCGGGTCCGGCGCGCCGCCGCCTGTGGAACGCCCTGGCCGCCGATCTCAGCGGCGTGGCGACGTCGATCGTCGTGCCGGTCTGGTCCCTCGACAGCGCGCCCTGGCCGGCGGGCACCGTCGCCGGCCGGCTGCTCGTGCCGCATTCGGACGGGTCGACTTTCGGCGACGGCAGCCTGTACGCCCAGTCGCCGATCGGCGTGACCCTGGTAAACGCGCTCGCCATCGGCGCGACCCAGGCGACGCTGCGCATCGGCTACGGGATCGACGAGCTGTCGGGCGTCCTCTTCAGCTACGGCCACGCGCTCTACAAGACCGGCCTGCCGCTGGCGATCGACGGCACCGACTGGACGGTGCGCCTCGCGCCCGCCGTTCGCGCCCCGATCCCCGCCGGCGCCGAGCTGGAGTTCGGCCTGCCGACCTGCCTGGTGCGCCTGGCGTCGGATCGGGAAATGGACGTCATGTCCAGTGTCGGCAAGGTCGACAAGCGCGACGTCGCCTTCGTCGAGGACGTTGCCCACTGGAACGACCTGGCGAGCGGATCGTGAACATAAGGATCCTCGACGGCGTGCTGCCCGATCCGATGGCCTATCTGGCCGAGGCGAGAGGGCTGTCGTTTCGGGACCTGACATTCGGTCCCGACACGTTCCGGGGAATCGCCGCAGCGCGTCGTCGCGACGTTGCCCGTGTCGCCGAGCTGCAGACGAACGCGTCGGCCGTCCTGTCGTTCTTCCGGAAGTCGCCGCAGGGTCAGGTCGAGCCCAACTTCATCCACTCCGATGAAGCGATGGGCCGCTTCACCGGCATCTACTACATGAACCCCGACCCGCCGGCCGGAGACGGCACCGCGTTCTGGGAGCGCGACGGCGCCGCCTGGAAGAGGGTGCGGCTGGTGCCGGCCCGGTTCAACCGGTTGGTCATCTTCGACGCGCGGCTGCACCACTCGCGCGCGATCTTCGACAACTACGGCGAAGGCGATACCGCCCGGTTGATCCAGGTGGTGTTCCTGCGCTGAGCCCGCGGCCGCGACAGCCCGAGAAGGCCCTGCCCGATGAGCGCTACCCGGTCCATCCGCATTCTGGTCCAGTTCGACTGGCCGACCGATGAGATCACCCGTCTGTGGGACGGGGCGGGTCCGTTGATCGACGGCGACCTGAACGTCTGGCACGGCTGCTCGCTCGGCGACGATCTCGACGGGATCGAGCAGGCGATCAACGGCGAAGCGCACACGCTGAACATGACGCTGACCAACGTCGCGGCGGCGGAATCGAACCTCGCCTGGCTGGCCTACACGAACGAACAGATCGTCGGCGCGACCGTTCGCATCATGATCCAGCCGTGCGATGCGGACGACCAGCCGATCGGCGATCGCGAAGTGCAGTTCACCGGCCGCATCGATAACGTCGTCTTCGACGATGCCGTCGCCGACGAGCAGCCGCGATCGGCCATCACGGTCGAGGTCGTCAACCGGTTCACGATGCGCCGCCTGAAGAGTGGCTCGGTGCTGAGCGACGCGGACCAGCAGGCCCGCTCGGCGGCGCTCAACCCCGGCGAAGATCCCGACAGGCTCTGCGAGCGCGTGCCGCTGCTGCAGGACAAGACGATCACCTGGCCGCGGTGGAACTGATGGAGCGGCGTTTACCGCGCACCGATCTCCAGCGGCTTGCCGATTGGCAGCCCCGTCTCGTCGTGCTCGCCAACGAGTGGCGCTGCCGCCCCTACGCCTACGGCGTGACCGACTGTGGCCGCTTCATGCTGGACGCGGTCGCGGCGGTGACGGGCGTCGACCTTCTTCCTGGTGTCGCGTGGCCGCGCGGCTGGCTCGGCGTCGCCAAGTTCATGATCGCCAACGGCTGGGACAGTGTCGAGGCGACGATGACGGACCTGTTGCCACCGATGGACGTGCGGTCCGCGCGGCCGGGTGACGTCGTTTCGTTCGAGCGGGGCGGGGAACTTCATCTCGCGGTCCGCGTCGGCGACACCGCGCTGTCGCCCGGCCTGGATGGGCTCGTGGCGTTCGGTCCTGCGACGTGGCTGCGGGCGTGGGAGGTAGGAGCCGCATGACGACCGACGGGATGACGGCCGAAGAGATCCTTGCGACGGCGTTCCTGATCTCGCTGGCCATATCGCTCGTCATTTCCGTCGTGCTGACAGTCGCGCAGATGCTGCTCTTCCCGAAGGCGCGGCCACAGCAACAGCAGCAACAGTCGTCCGTGCCGAAGCCGGAGGATGGCAAGTACGCGTTCAAGCAGAACGTGCCGTCGCTGCCGGTGGTGCTGGGCCGCGTGAAGAAGCCGGGCGACTACGTGTTCCTGGAAGAACGGCAGGGGCAGGCGTTCCACGGCATGGTCATGGCCGGCCACCGGATCGAGGGCTTCGTGCAGCACTACCTGCACGACGAGGCGACGACCTTCTCGGGTGGCGGCATCGTCACGCCGGCGCATTTCGTGGGGTATGTCGGCCTCGAGGAGAAGCTGGGGCTGAAGCTGCAGGCCGCGTCGACCGTGCTCACGACCTGGTTCCCCGAGATCTGGACGGCGGCGCATCGCGGCGACGGGCTGGCCTATTGCGTGCTGAACTACGCGACGGCGGCACAGGAGAAGTACACCGACGTCTATCGGCAGCAGATGCCGCAGCATTCGGCGGTGATCGACGGCGCCTGGCTCTACGATCCCCGGACCAACCAGGACCCGGACGATCCCGAGACCTGGAGCTACTCGACCAACCTCCCCCTGGAGCGGCTCTGGCACCTGACCCATCCGACCGGCGGCAAGCTGTCGCTCGACGACATGCACCTGCCGGACTGGGAAGCGGCCGCGACGATCGCCGACCAGGTGGTGCTCAACCGCGAGGACGAGGAGGAGCCGCGCTATCACGGCGGGATGTGGTATCGGGCCGACAACGACCAGGTCGAGATCGGGCGGCTGTTCGACGAGGCCGGCGAGATGGTCCTGTACGAACGCGCCGACGGCAAGATCGGCGTGCATCCCGGCGTGCTGGTCACCCCCGACATCCGCATCACGGCCGACGACATCCTGTCGTTCCGCTACGATGCCAACAAGCGGCTGGCGACCAACGTGCTGGCGGTGCGCGGCCGATTCACCGATCCCGATGCCGTCTACAACACCGTCGACGCGGCGATCTACGGGGATCCCTACACCGGCGACGACACGCAGCGGACCAAGACCGTCGACAACCAGGCGGTCCAGTACCACAACCACATGCAGCGGCTGCAGAAGCTGGCCTTCATCCGGGCCAACGCCCCGCGCGTGTCGCTCACGATCGTCTACGACGCCTTCAGCACGATCCGCTTCGTGCGCTACCGCCGCTTCGTGCGGATCCACTATCCGCAGCGCGGCCTCGACGAGGCGATCGTCGAGATCATCGGCCGGCCGAAGCTCAGCCTGCGCAACCTGACCTACACGTTCGACGCCATCGTCGTGCCGTCGACGCTCTACAGCTTCGACGCAGCGACCGAGGAGGGCGTGCGCGGCACGACCGGCGAGGCGGTGGAGCCGACCGGCGTGCCGGTGCCGGAGAACTTCGCCATCGGCATCGCGGCCGAGGTGGTGACCGCCGGCCAGACGCAGGCCTACGGCGTCGCCTCGTGGGACCACCTGTCCGACGCGCTGAACTACGAGCTCGAATGGCAGCTCGCCGACGAAAGCGCGCCGCCGCAATCGGTCGTGTCGAAGTCGGGGGAGACCGAGGCGCGGACGCAGGCGCTGGCCGACGGCGCGACCTATCGCTTCCGCCTGCGGGCCTGGTCGAACGGCGCCCCGTCCGACTGGACCGCTTACGAAACCGAGATCGCCGTGGCCGACACCGTGGCGCCGGGCCAGCCCGACGACTTCGACAGCGTGGCGGTCGGCTCGACCGTCACCCTGTCCTGGACCAACCCCAACAGCCCGAACCTCTACAAGACCGAGCTCTATCGCGGCAGCACGGGCAGCTTCGGCAGCGCGGTCCTGATCTACACCTCGAACGGCGGCATCGGCGAGGCGCGCACCTACGACGATCCCGCCCTCGCCGCGGGCACCTACTACTGGTGGCTGGTCTCGAAGAACGCATCCGACGTGCCGGCGCTACCGGTCGGGCCGGAATCGCAAACCATCTGAGGCGCGAACGGCGTTCGCGCGGCTGAAGGAGCACCTATGACGGAGATCACCGATCTCGGCCGCACCGCTTTTCGCGACTGGGCGACCGATGGCCAGCCGTCGAGCGGTGCGCACCAGCCGGAGAAGGCCGATCTCCGCGCCTTCGCCGCGGCGATCGACCTTCAGAAGGCGGGCACGGTCGAGACGCTGGCGGCGTTCAAGGCGCTGGTGAACGCGCCCGAGATCGTGCTGGTCAAGGGCAAGACCGCGGCCAACGACGGCTGGGGCGGCGTCTTCCAGCGCATCGCCGGCTCGGTGACCGCGGGAGACGACGCGCTGGTCCTGCGGCGCACCGCCGGCGGCGATTCCTACTGGCGGGTCGTCGAGGGCGCGCTGGACGCCCGCTGGTTCGGCTTCAAGGCCGACGGCCTGTCGGGCAGCGGCGCGGCCAACACGACGGCCCTGCAGGCGGCCGTGACGGCGGGCATCGCCGCCGCGACCGACGTCGAGCTGCCGCCCGGCACCGCTTACCTGGCCTCGACCGTGACGATCGCCGGCAGCGTCAAGCTGCGCGGCAAGGGCTGGGGCACGATCCTGCGGCCGACGGCCGACGGCATCGGCGCCCTGTTCAACGTGACGGGCAGCACGATCGAGCTCCGCGACCTGCTGATCAACGGCGACACCATCGTCTCGCCGACCTTCTCGGCGCTGAAGGTGAACACGTCCGGCGGCTTCGTGCGCGTCGACAACCTCTACATCTACGGCGCCGGCATCGGCGTCGAAATGCCGGCCGGCAATGCCTGCCGCTTCTCCAACATGCGGATCCAGGCCTGCCCGGTCTGCATCCAGACGGGCGGCGTGAGCGGGTCCTATCCCGGCGACACCACCTGGGACGAGATCGTGGCCATCCCGACCGCCGCCGGCACCGGCTGGATCATCGACGGCAACAGCAACGCCCAGTACATGAGCCGCGTCCAGATCGTGGGAGGCGCCATCAACCTGCTGGTGCGCGGCGCCGGCGCCTCGACCGGCATTCCCGACGGCATCCTCCAGTTCGCCTGTAACTACACCGCCTCGTCGGGGCCGGTGGTCAAGATCGTCAAGGCGTGGAACGTCCAGATTGCCAACAGCGTGATCGGCGGTTCGACCGGCGACGACGGCATCCTGATCGATCCCGCCTCGCCGACCGACGTCGACGGCGTGCTGATCGACGGCTGCCAGGTTCGCGCCAACTACAAGCGCGGCATCAACTGGAAGGGAGGCGCGAACCTGCAGATCACCGGCGGGCAGGTCTACGCCAACAGCGACGGCGGCGGCAGCGGGGTCTATTCCAACGTTTATGTGGGGGCGGGCGCCCGTGGCCTGTTCCAGATGATCGGCGTCATGGCCGGCCTTTCGAAGAGCGGCGAGGTGTTCGCGAACATCGCGGGGCCGGCGAAGTATGGCGTCGAGCTCGCGGCCGGTGCGCTCACCGACGCGACGAATTTCCCGGGCCGTTGCTTCATCCTCAACTGCGTCCTCGACGGCAACACGGTCGGTCGGATCTCCGACGGTTCCGCACCCGTGGGCGCGCGTAAGGCGATCGACAATCCCGGCGGCCGGCGTGGCGACCCCATCGTGGTGACGGCCGAGTACACGGCCCGCCCCGGTGATCTTATCTGGGCTGACACGACGGCCGGCGCCTTCACCATCCATCTGCCGGCGGTGTGCGATGCGCCGATCACCATCGTCGATATCGCGTGGACCTGGTCGACCAACAATCTGACGCTCGATCCCGGTGCCGTGCCTATCGCGGTGCCGGGCGACGTCGATGCGACGAGCGTGGTCTGCTCGACGGCGGGCGCGATCGTGACCGCCGGCCTCTACGCCAACAAGTATCGCATGCTCTAGCGGGGGCGCCGATGTCTGCCGTCAATCTCAGCGTTTTCAACATCGTGCGCAGCCCACGCCAGTCTCTGGCCGTGGGCCAGAGCCTGGCCTGGACGGCGACGGCGAACGGCGCCGGCGATCCCGCGGGAATCGCGCAGGCGCTCTATGACCTGCGCCAATACGTTTGCCCGCAGGGTTCCGAGATCGCCGTGGCCGTCCCGGAGGGTCAGTTCTCGCAGACCGGCCAGATCCGCGTCACTCAGTCGAATGCCCGCAACATCAAGCTGCAGGGCGTGTCGATCACGCTCGCGTCGAGTGGCGGCGCACCGCAGGTCGTGGACATCACGAAGGTCGCCGACCAGAAGTATGACGTCACCTTCCAGTGGTACACCTCCGGCCTGACGACGGGCTTGATCGTCGGCAACGGCTGCAAGATCCGCGCCTTCTATGCATCGACGTCTGGCGCGGCCCGCGTCTTCGAGCTGGCGGGCGGCGGCCCGATCACGGCCGTCAATTCGGGGGCGAAACAGTTCACGGTGCGGTTGAGCAACACCGATCTCGACGCCGCGATCGAGGGCGCGACCATTGCGGTCACGAACATCCGCATCCTGCGCACCCGCATCAAGGGTCTGTTCACCTGGTCGGCGGCGCATCAGGGCTTCTTCAACATCGATCCGGAGGCCGGCATTCAGGTCGGCGCCATGATGATCGACGGCGGCCGCGTCGATGCCGTCGCGCCCTCGAGCGGCGCGCCGGACGTCGGTGGCACCGCAGACACCTGTGGCGTCCTGATCCAGGAGCGCGGCTACTTCCGCGGCCTCGACCACCTGATGCTCTACGGGTGGGACTATCCGATGGAGAACCTGGGCGGCTATTCGCGCTGCAACGACGTCGCGCTCTGCTTCGCCAACAACAACTGCTACTACGGCCAGTACGGCGCCCGCGCCAATCACACAAATTGCAGCACGTCCGGCGGCAACATCGGCGTCGCCGTCTTCAGCGGCAGCCGCTACTACGGCGCCAACCACGTCTGCACGGGAAACGGCGTCAACGTCCGGTCGAGCGGCAAAGGCACCGTGGCGGAGTTCCTGGGCGCGACCTCGCGCTTCAGTTCCAGCGCGATCTGTTTCGACGCCGTGGATGGCGGCGCGATCCAGAATTTCGATGGTGAGATCACCGCGCCCGCCGACTATCTGGGCAATGCCGTGGCGGGCAACAACACGCTGAAGCACCAGATCACGAACGTCGGTTTCGTTGCCTACAACGACAACGGCAGGGCGATCCTCGAGACCACGCCGACGCCGGCCTTCGTCTACATCCCGGGCGAGTGGTACTCGACGTTCGAAGGATCGGGCACGTCGACCATCATCGCCGCGGCCGACAAGATCTACCTGCAGCCGTTCCGTGTCCGCAGCGCCATGCCGGTCGACCGGCTGGGCGTGCGGGTGACCACCGGTCAGTCGGGATCCTCGGTCAAGGGCGCGATCTACGCCACCCGGCCCAGCGGCACCGGAATCGGCCGCCCGTTCGGCGCGCCGCTGGCGGTCGATAATACCGGCGTCGCGACGGCAACGAGCAACGCCGAAGCGGCGCTCACGCTGTCGGCCGTCCTGCAGCCCGGCATAACCTACTGGAGCGCGCTCAAGTTCACGGCCAGCGGCACGCTGCCGACCTGCAACAGCACGCTGACGACATCGCGCAACAACGAGGCGCTGATCGGTCGCGGCTTCGCGGCGGGCGCCGCGGAGAGCGCGGCGCTGCTCGGCCTCTCCTGGGACCAGTCCTACGGGACGGACTTCCCGACCTTCGACGGTTCGGAAACCTGGACCCCGGTGACGGGCGCGGCGCTGCCCATCGTCTCCGCGCGGGCTGCCTGACGCCTTTCCGAATCGGCGCGTCCAATGGCGTGGCCGCGAGTCAACCTCAGTTCTATCTCGACAGCCTGGCGTAGGGCGAACGCCGTTCGCTCGACGTGAGGCAGGAGGGCACATGGTCTCGGTCTTCGATTGGATCCTCGAGCGAATCGACACGCTGGCGCTGTGGCTGCTGCCGCCGTCGCTGCTGGGCGCGCTGTTCGGCGATGCGTTCCGCAAGGACCTGCTGACGCCACGCCAGCGGCTGGCGGCGTTCGGCGTCACGGTCGCGATCAGCCCGCTGGCCGGCCTGGCGGCCTGGAAGGAATGGGGCTGGCATCCCTACACCTGCGGCGTGATCACCACGCTGGCGGCGGCCCTGGCCGTCGACTTGATCGCGCTGTTGGTCGCGGTGGTGCGCGAGTTCCGCAGCGACCCCTGGGTGGCGGCCGGCAAGACCGCCGACGCCATAAAGCGCCTCGCCGACGCACTGCTCAGCTTCATGCCCTGGAGGGCGAAATGAGCGGCGGGGAGCTGGTCTTCATCCTGCTCGCCGCGGCCTACCTGGCGTGGCGGGTGCGGCGTCTCAACGGCCGGGGCAGCCGGCCGAAATAACGGCCGATCGCCGCTCGATCTACTGACCGCGAACGCCGTTCGCACCGCCCCGGGCGGTCTTTCCCGGCGACAGAGGACACAATGATCGAACCATACCGGTTGGAGGTCGACCCTCCGATCCTGCCGCTCGGCGTCCACGCGAAGGGCAAGGGCGTCCGCCGCGTGCAGGAGTGGCTGGGCCTGCACGGCTGCGGCACCGCGATCGACGAGGATTTCGGACCGGCCACGGAGCGGGCCGTCATCTCGTTCCAGAAATCGGCGGGGCTCGGCACGACGGACGGCATGGTCGATCGTCGTACCTGGGACGCGCTGACCGCCCCCTTGCGGGTCGCGTCGAGTGTCGTGCCGGCGGCGATGTTCGGCGACGCGGCGATCGCGATCGCGCGGTCGCATCTGCGCTACCAGGCCCGCGAGGTCGGCGGCGACAACTGCGGCCCGTGGGTCCGGCATTACTGCCGCGGGCAGTCCGTCGCCTGGTGCCAGGGCTTCGTCAGCACGATCTGGGCGGATGCCGGGCGCATGGTCGGCCGCGAGCCGCCGCTCGATCTGGTGCTCGACGGCATCTGGTGCCTGTTCGTGCCGCGCATGGTGAGCGAGGCCCGCGCCCGCGGCCACTTCATCCCCGGCCGCGACTTCCCGCCCGGCGCCGCTCGTGTCCTGCCGGGCAGCATGTTCTTCCTGCGCGGCGGCGCCTACGGCTACACCCACGTCGGCCTAGTCGAGTCGATGCACGCCGACGGCACCATGACCACGATCGAGGGCAACACGAACGACGACGGGTCGGCGAACGGCTACGAGGTGGCGCGCCGCGTCCGCCGTATCGCCTCGGCCGATTTCGGGACCGTCTGACATGCTGGCCCTGCTGGCGAAGAACCCGCTGGCCTCGGCCTTCGGGATCCTGGGCGCGCTGGCGATCGCGGCCGCCGGCGTGCAGTCGCTGCGCCTGGCCTGGTCGCAGGAAGAGGTCGCCAAGGGAAAGGTCGACTTCGCCGATTACAAGCGCGAGGCGGCTGAGAAGAGCCTGGCGGCCGAGCGCGAGGCGAAGGCGAAGTCGGACGCCGGCGTCGCCGAGCTCGTGAAGGAAACCCGGGCGATCGGCGAGATCGCCCAGCAGGCCAAGACGGAGGTGCGCTTTGTCCAGTCGAACGGTGGCCCTTGCACTGCTGATCCTGCCTGGATCGCTGCTCTGCGCGGGATGCAGTCTATTCTCGACGCCGGAAAGCCCGCCCCAGGTGGTGCGCGCCCGACCGGGCGCTGAGCTCCTGCAGAAGTGCGAGGAGCCGATGCGGCCCGACCTGTCGAAGCCGCTGCACTTCAACCTCGAGGCGGTGCAGGACACCGCCCAGAAATTCCGCGAATGCGCCGCGCGCCAGGCCCGCCTGGTCGACTGGTTCAACGACTGAACCGCGCAACGAGATCGCCGCCGCCTCTTCACCGGCGGCGATGGCGGCCGCCCCTCGTGGCCGCTTCTCCCTAGACTGGACCGCCCGCCTCGACTTCGGTCGGGGCGGGCGATTTTTTCGTTTCTGGGGCAGGGTAAACGCCGCCGGAGGTCACCCGGTGACGTGCCCGGCCAGGGGATCAGCCGTGCCTGGCAACCCTCGCCTTCGCTGGGCGCCTTGTACCGGCGGCGCCGGCGGCGGGCTAGTCCGGCTTCCTGTCGGAGCCGGCGACGGTGAGCTGAGGCACGGCGTAGCGCGCCGGCGCCGGCCGCGTCTCGATCGCGGACTCCTGGATCCAGCGCTGCATGGCGTCGGCCTCTTCCTCCGTCTCGAACAGGATCAGCTTGTGGTCGACGTCGGCCGGCTTCCAGCCGGCGTAGGCGTACCAGCCGCGCGGCCCGGCGATGCGATCGGCGGCCGCGTGCAGCTCGTCGCGATCGGCCGTGCCGAACGGCTCGACTCGGTGCAGGCGCGCCGCGAAAGGCAGCTCGCGGACACGGACCTGGTGACTGTTGGGAGAGCGCTTGGCCATGCGGAACGGTAGCAGAACATTGCCCCGGATTTGCCCCGACGTTCCGGTCCAAAACTGACCAATCTGGACCATTTGTGCACGATCGGCAGAGAGGAGAGAAAGGGCCGGAAAGCCCATATTCCATGGGCTTTTCGGCTGGCGCTCCCTACGGGATTCGAACCCGTGTTTTAGCCTTGAGAGGGCGTTGCTGGCCTGAGGGAAATCAAGGGGTTAGCCTATATCACCCCGCCGCTGCCCCGGGAAGGGCGTCGCCCCGCCGACGGCGATCATGCCGTCCTCTTCCTTGCCGTCTCCGCGGCTTCCTGCGGGCCGCCAGGCGCGCTCGCCGGCGCCGGCGGCCGTTCGGCCAGCTCGAGGATGGTGCCCACGTGGCGGCCCGGAATCGGGTCCGGCTTGACGTGCTGGTAGCGGTGCAGGCTGCGCGGGTCCTTCCAGACGCCCAGCTCAGCCGCCTTCTTGTCCGGCATGTCCTGGGCGGCCGTCGCCAGCGCGTGCCGGCTGAGGTGCGGGGTGTAGTGGACGCCGGCGCGCTTCTTCACGCGCTTCAGCCAGGGATAGACGCCCGAGCTGGTGTGCCAGGGGAACAGCCGGCCGGTCTTGTCGGCCTCCGGCAGGTTGGCGAGCAGCGTCACCGTGAAGGCGCTGATCGGCACCAGCGCGAGCTCGTCGCTCTTGGGCACGTCGACTCCGATCCGGCCCTCGGCCAGGAAGATGCGATCCCATTCGATGCTGAGCGCGTGGCCGAGCCGCAGTCCCGTCTCGAACAGGATGGCGAGCAGGATCCGCTTGTAGGGCAGGTGCAGGTCGCCCAGCCCCTGCACGGCCCATTGCGGTGCGATCTCGTCGGCCGGATCCTCGAGGTGGCGGAACAGGGCCGCCATCGTCTCCGGCGTCGCCGGCCGGCGGTTGGACTTGCGGCTGACCTCGAACTTCCTGATGCGCTGGTAGTCGCACCACTTGTTCTCGGCCGCGTAGTGCAGCACGGCCGCGGCGGGCCCGATGACGTAGCGGTTCTGCGTCGCCGGCGCCCTGCAGGGCTTCAGCACGTTGGCCGCGGCGACCAGGTGCGCGTGGGTGAGGCCCCGGCAGTCGGCCTCGCCGATCTCGGCCGCGACGGCGTTGACCTTGCGGACGTCCTGCTTCGACAAATGCGGCTTGGCGGCGATGTAGAGCCGTGCGGCGGTGGCGAAGCCTACCGTCTCGCCGGATCCGGGAACGCGACGACGCGCCCGGGCGGGGAGGAGTACCTCCTCGACCCATTTCTCAGCGAGGCGCCGAGAGTCTTGCTGCGTTGAGAATTCGAACTCCCCGCCGCTATCGGTGCCCCGTACATACCAGCAGGGCCCGCGCTTGCCGGGGGCGATGAGCTTGTACGGCATTGCTGTTCCTTGGTCTTGAGCAGCTCGAGGTTGAAGGCGGTGATCCTCTCCAGGCGGCGCGAACCGTAGGTCGGAATCCCGTGCTGCGCCAGCTTGCGGACCAGCGACCGGCGCGACCAGCCCATCTCGGCGGCGGCCTGGGCGAGAGTGAAATCAGCCATGTGCGCCTTCGCACGTGATGGGCGCCGGCACCCGGGCGATCGCCGTCTCGAGCTCGGCGTGCAGCTCGGGATAGCGGTCGCGGATCCGCTCGAGGTAGCGGGCATTGTCCCGGCGCCACTGCTCGACGTCGGCCGTGCCGCGGGCCAGGCAGAGCGACCAGGCGGCGTAGTAGGTCCAGCGTGCCGCGGGGGAGGCGGGCAGCGTCATCAGTGGGAAGCCTCGCCGGGATGGCGATGGTGCCGGCCGACGAAGTCGAGATCTCCGCAGCCGCACTCGGGGCACGCTAGGCAGGCCACGAACAGGCCGGGCGCGAGTTGCCGGGTCGCCTGCTGCGGCGTGAAGCGATGCCAGCAGGCGAGGCAGACCAGGGGAGCGGGCTCCTTCGCGGGTGTGTCGGCCGTCATGGATCGCGCCGCCGGCGGCGCCAGCTCCAGGATCCCCAGCCGACGACGGCGAGCGAAGCCGCTTGCCATTCGAGGTCGCCCGGCGCGTAGGGCTCTGTGTCGAACCGCTCGCGTTCCGTGACGTCGATCGCGAAGACGCCGTCGTCGAATTCCATGTGCCGGCCGGCCGCTTCCTCCTCGGCCGTCCAGGGCATGTAGGTGACCTTCTTACCGACGCCGCCCGGCCACATCACGCTGTCGCGATGCTCGGCTTCGTAGGCGCGGCAGATCCTGCCGGCGATCTCGACGAGCTCCTGCTCGACGCCGCGCGGCAGGTCGACTCCGACCGGGAAGTTGATCTCGATCCGGTAGATCTTCGATCTCATGCGCCGGCGCTCCAGGCCTGCCACTCCTGGCGGGTCGTGCCGATCGTGCCGTGCTCGAGCAGCGCGCGGCATTCGTGCGCCGCCAGCCAGCCCTCGACGTAGGCCGTGGGCTCGCCCAGGTGCAGCGGGCAGCCGGCCAGCGCGTCGTCGAAGCCCTCGCGGTAGTGCTCGCTCGACCGCATGTCGCCTGCCCTGAGCGCAGCCGAAGGGTCGATCGACGGACGATCGTAGAGGCTCATAGAAGCGTCTCCTGCGCTGCCGGCCGCTCAGCGCTGTCCTTCCGATGCTTCGCGATCCAGGCCTGCACCTCGCGGGCGACGGCGACATACTCAGCCGAGGGCGTCAGGGTGCGTTCCTGGCCGGGCCGGTAGGCCTGCCAAATGCGATCGCGCAGGTGCTTCGGCAGCGCGAACCAGTGCCCCCGGCATCCCCAGCGTGCCGGCGGAACCTGTTTGCCGCAGCCCGGCCAGTGGCAGGTGTGTCCGCGCTCCTGGCCCTGTCGCAGGACGTAGGCGACCTTGTCATTGCGCGAGGTCATGCCTTCGCTCCGTCTAGGTCCACGGGAATGAGAGGTGCGCCTTGGCCGATGATCTCGGCGAGCCTCTCCGGGTCGTTCGTCTGTGGCTGGATTGCCATCACAAGCACGACGCACTCGATGCCGTTCTCTGCGATGCCCTTCCAGACACGGGTGGGGATGAACGAGGCTCCGGCTTTGAAAGCGGCGGTGCCGATTTCGACGAAATCGTTGGTCGGCTCGATCGTGATCTTCATGCCGCGATCCTCTGCAGCTGCGGCGGCAGCTCGCGCCAGTGACGGCCGTCGAGCTCGGCGCCGGCGCGGGCTTTGCCGACCAGGTACATTTCGCCGTCGACGAGGCACGGCGGGTCGGCCTTCGTAAGCACGCGCTGGCCGATCGCGCGCGGCGCCCATTCGCCCCATTGCTTCAGGAAAAAGGCGACGCCGGCGGCGACGCACTGGTCGCGCAGCGCGCGGATCCAGTCGGCTTGCGTCGGCCGGGCCCGGCGGCCGCTTTCGCCGCCGGCGATCACCCAATCGATCACGCCGCTCTCGAGCCACGGCCGCAGGTCGATCGGCCCCAGCATCGGCTCGACCGACACGAAGCGCAGCTTGGCACCCTCGATCGCGGCGAGGTGCTTCAGCCGCGCGTTCGCGAGTGGCTGCGTCTCGACGGTCGTGCCCAGGCACACGTTGGCCGGGATACCGCCTTTCCCGCGGGCCAGCCGATCGGCGAAATACTTCCGCGCGAGCTGCGGTCGCTTCGTGAGCAGCAACCAGTCGAGATCCGGTGTCGGCACGACCTGCTCGTCGAAGAGCTGGTCGATCCAGTCGACCGCCACCTCGCCGTCGAACGGGTCGCAGAGCGACGGGAAGACACGCGCGCGAACGCCGTTCGCGGCGGCCTTTCTTTGCCAGCGGTGCGGCTGCTGCCACGTCGACGGCGCCGTGCGCCGGCGCGGCACGGCCTTGCGGTAGACCGGCCAGCCGTAGCGCTCGGACAGGGCGGCGGCGTAGCAGTTGTCGCAGGCGGCCGAGACCGGTGTGCAGCCCAGCCACGGGCTAAAGGTGTGGTCGGTCCATTCAATCGCGGAGCCGTCAGCCATGGGACGGCTCCGC
>OFDN01000841.1_pt1 | contig 22753 bp, 18 predicted proteins | sample 1520971 | NCBI WGS metagenome assembly OFDN01 (sample SAMEA94257418, study PRJEB24077) | hot springs metagenome | biome: Aquatic biome; feature: Geographical feature; material: Water | place: India | collected 2012-06-12 | depth 5 m
CGGCCTTCAGGAAGCCGACGCCGGCAACGTCCTGCACGGTGGTGACCGTGAGGGTTGCATCGGCGCCGGTCACGCCGGCGATGTTCTTGCCGCGGACCTTGTAGGTCACGGACTGGCCGGGCAGCACGCCGCGGTCGTCGAACGTCAACGCGGTCACGAGCGGGGCGATGACAGTGCCATTGCGCTCGACTTCATACGCGATCTGGGCGTTCGGATTGCCCGGAACCGTAGCGGCATTCCAGGTCAACTGCACCCGGCGGGAGCCGAGTTGGGCGGCGGCCAAGCCACCGGGAGCACCCGGGACACCCGTCACGGTTTCCGCCGTGGTCTTCAGCTTGATGTTGTCGAAGTGGGTGTTTTCGTTGGCCCCACCGGTGCGGCCCGCGAACACGAGCTGGCCGGCCGACGGGAAGTAGGTGGTCTGGAACGCGTCCAGAATCTTGCGGCCCTTCCAGGACACGGTGAGCTTGGCATCGCTGGTCACCGTGATGGCGAACGGCTGCCAGCACAGGCCGGCCCAGGCGCCTTCAGCGCGGGGATCCCCACCGCCGTCCCAATAGGCGGCATCGTAGGGTCCGGTTTGCAGCGACGTGTTGTCGGTGCAGGCGCCGTTACGGGTCGGCAAGCCGGTGCGGTTTACGGTCACGTTGTCCACGCGCACGATGATGCCCTCGATGTCGGCCCCGTCGGGCAGGGTGTTGCCGGACCAGGTATCGAAGAGCACCGCGATGCCGGTGGTGGAACCACCTTCAGGAATGCCGCCGGCAAAGCCGCTGCTGGCGTCCGTCAGGACAGGGTCCCCATCACGGGCGAAGCTGACGCTGAAACCGTCGGCCGGACGGCCGGCGTTGCCCTGAGCATTGCCGACACGGAGGTCAGCTGTGAACTCGAACCCGGTGACGACTTTGCCCGGATCAATGTTGGGGAACACGATGCCGGCGACCTGGCTGTTCTGCGAGTAGGTCATCGCCAGGAAGCCGCCGGGGTTACCGCCGGTGGCCACCCAGGGGGCGTCGTTGTTGCCGCTGATGGTGAGGACTCCGCCCGTGAACGGGTCCGAGGTGAAGTCATAGGTGACCTCACCGGCCTGGGCTGGAACGAGCGCGCCCAAAGCGAGGGCGCAGGCGAGACCGGTGACCGCACGTGGATGGCGGACCGACCTTGTCCGCCCGGCAGTTGGATCTGCCGGGAGGAACGGATTTGGAGTCATGGATGGCATAGGAGCTGTGACATGAACTGCTGATGATGTGTGAAAATGCCCCGCGCCATCCGTGCACGGCTCCCGCAGCCTGCGGGAGGTCGTCGGCCGGAAGTTGCTCCGCGCTGCCTTCGGCCCAATGGAATTCGGGCACGCGAAAGCGTGGAGTCAGCCAACCTGAATGGACGGGGCATCTGGTCGCATTTGCGAGATTTGGCCGCCGGACCCGCCAAACTTTTCCGACTTTTTTTTCTGACCGGACTGCGCCGTTTGCCGTGGGATAGGCGAACCCGTTGCCGCCGCTTCAATTGGGCGAATCATCTGTCGTCACGAAAGTTGTAACCATGCCGTCGGTTGGACGCTCACACCGTTGCCCGTCCGCTCGACCGTGACCTGTCCTGAAATCCTGATGTGCCTGTGCTGAATTGACGAAGCCCCGTTCGGAATCCCATGCCGGACTCCCAATCCTTTGAGGCGCTTTCCGCCGACGAGCTGTTGCCGCTGGTCTATGACGAGCTGCGGCGGATGGCTGGCTACCGCATGGCCCTGGAGGCTCCAGGACATACGCTGCAACCGACTGCCCTGGTGCACGAGGCCTGGCTGCGTCTTGTGGGCACCGGCGGCGCGAGCTTTCAGGACCGGGGGCAGTTCTTCGCCGCGGCGGCGGAGGCCATGCGCCGCATCCTCGTGGAATCGGCCCGGCGGCGCCAGGCGCTCAAGCGTGGCGGCGGCGCCGAACACACCGAACTCGACGAACTGGAACTGCCCGTGATCGCGCCCGCCGATGAAATGCTCGCGGTGGACGAAGCCCTCAACGCGCTCGAGGCCGAGGACCCGCAGGCCGCGGAACTGGCCAAGCTCCGCTACTTCGTGGGCATGACGATGGAGGAGGCGGCGGATGCGTTGGGCCTGTCCCTGCGGGCGACGGAGCGGCTGTGGACCTTTGCCCGGGCGTGGCTGCGCCGGCGGATGGAGGCGGCCTTGCGCTGACCGTCCGGTGAATTCCCCCGCTCCAGATCCGCGGCCCCCGTCCCGATTGCGTGAGGCGTTCCTCAGCTGCCTTGAGGCGACGACCGAATCCGAGCGTGACCGGCTGCTCGCGGAAATTGGCGAACGCGATCCGGAACTGCGCGCCGCCGTCGAAGCGCTGCTACCGCATCACCGCAGCGACGAGTTTCTCGAGCGGCCGGCTTTGGCGGTGGAACGCCCGGTGACCATGTCCGCCGCGGGCCTGGCGCCCGGCTCGATGCTGGGCCCGTATCGGCTGGAGCGCGAAATCGGCGCCGGCGGTTGCGGTCTGGTCTTCGCCGCCGAGCAGGAACAGCCGGTGCGCCGGCGGGTCGCGCTGAAACTTATCAAGCCCGGCATGGATTCGCGGGCGGTGATCTCGCGCTTCGAGGTGGAGCGCCGGACGCTGGCGCGGATGGAGCATCCCCACATCGCCCGGGTGCTTGATGCCGGGACGACACCCAACGGCCAGCCGTTCTTTGTGATGGAGTTGGTTCCCGGGGTTCCGATTTCGCGATTCTGCGATGATGAACGCCTGGGAATAGCGGCCCGGCTGCGCCTGTTCCTCCGCGTGGCGGCGGCGGTGGAGCATGCCCACGAGCGTGGAGTGATCCATCGCGACCTCAAGCCGTCCAACATCCTCGTCACCTGGCAGGATGGCGAAGCCTGGCCCCGGGTAATTGACTTCGGCGTGGCCAAGGCGCTGGAGGCCGAGCTCTCGCATCAGAGCACGTTCACCCTGCCGGGGTTTTTCCTGGGCACGCCGGCCTACATGAGTCCGGAACAGGCTGATCTGAAAAGCGGTTCGGTGGACCGGCGGACCGATGTCTATGGGCTCGGGGCTCTCCTGTATGAGCTGCTGGTCGGTTCGCCGCCGTTTGGACACGGGGAACTCTCCGCCCGCGGTCTTGAGGCGATGCGCCAGACCATCTGCGAGGAAGAGGCGCGGCCTCCGTCCGTGTTCCTGAAGTCGCTCTCCGGGCCGGAGCAGGAACGCGTGGCCGAACGGCGCGACACCACCGGGGGAAGGCTGGTGCGGGAGTTGGGGCACGAGGCTGACTGGGTGGTGCTCCGGGCCCTCGAAAAGGAGCCGGCCCGCCGTTATCCCACGGTCGCGGCGCTGGCGGCGGACGTCCGGCGGATGCTGCATCACGAGCCCGTCGAGGCCCGGCCACCGGGACGGATTTACCGGCTGCGCAAGCTGGTCCGCCGGCGCCCCCTCGCATTCGCCTCGGCCGCTGCGTTTGCCGCCCCGCTGCTGGTCGGGCTGGCCCTGTTCCTCTGGCAGTCCGGCGAAAAGGATGAGGCCCTTGAGCTGGCCGCCTTTGCCCAGCGCCAGGAGCAGCTCCAGAAAGAACGGCTGGCCCGGGCCCGGGATGACGAGGCCCGCCTCCGCGAACAGACGGAGTCGCTCGAGCTTCAGGCGCGTCGCCGGGCGTATGCCTCGGCGGTCAATCTCGCCCAACAGGCGCTCGCCGCGGACAATTTCGGCCGGGCGGTGGAGCTGCTCGAATCCCAGCGTCCGGGTTTGGGTCAGACTGACCTGCGGGGCTGGGAGTGGCGTCATCTCTGGCTGCGGTGTCGCAGTGAGGCGCTGGCCCGTGTTGGCCAGCTGCCCAACGAAGTCCATGGCGTCGCCATCTCGGCGGATCACGAGTGGGTGGCGGCGGCCGATCCAGACCATGAGATCCGGGTCTGGCGGGTGGATCGTCGCGGGCAGCCGGCGAAGCTGCCGCGGGCAGCCCGCTTCTCGCCGCTGCTGTTTTCCCCGACCGGGCCGAAGTTGGTTTACGTCGCGGAGACCCGCGGTCGCGGCGCGGCGGGCGAGGTTCTGGTGTGGGACGCCAACGACCAGAAGGCCACGGGCCGCCTGCAGCTGGCCGGCCGGTTCGGCGGCATGGTCATGTCCGGCGACGGGCAGCGGCTGCTCACGCTGACCCCGGAAGGCGAACTGGAGCGGTGGAACCTCGTCACCCAGCGTCGGGAAGGACGCACGGAGGTGGCTCCTTCGCGGCGCGGATTCGGCCCGGTCCGGCCGCTGCTGGCGGCGGACGCGGAACTGGAGCGCGTGGCCTACGTGGGCGAGGGCGAACGGCTGGAATTGCACGATGCCCGCACCGGTGAACTGGTGTGGCGGCAGGAGCCGGTGTTGCGCGACCTGTGGCAGTTGGCGATGTCGCCCGACGGGGAGCTCCTGCTGGGAGCCGGCGGACCGCGCGAGGGCGGCGCGATTCGCCGTTGGACGGCCCGTGATGGCAAGGAGCTGCCGCCGTTGGCCGGACACGCGGCCTGGCTGGCCGATGTGAAGTTTGTCGGCGGCGGGCGGCAGTTCGTCTCGGTGAGCGCGGACCAGACGGTGCGGCTCTGGTCAGGGACAGGCGGGGAACTGCTGCGCACTTTCCGGGGGCATCGCTCCGAGGTGTGGAGTGTGGGCGTTTCCGCTGACGGCCGGCGTCTCGTGTCCGGCGGCAAGAACGGCGAAGTGCTGCTGTGGGATCCCGCCGGGCCGGAGCGTGAGCCAGAGTCGATCATCGGCAGCGAACCGGTGCGGACTTGGGCCTTCGCCGCCGGCGACGGCGCGCTGGTGCGCCTGGATGACCAGGGACGCGTGCGAAAAGGAGTGCCGGGGGCGACGAATTCTGCCGTGCTGTTCGAGACCGGCCCGATCCGGTTTGGCGGGATATTTTCCGGTGACGCGCAGTTGCTCGCGGCGGGCACCCCGCATGGATCCCTGGCGGTCTGGCGCGTGGCCGATGGCCGGAAGCTGGCGGATGTCGGTTCCGCGGCCGAGTTCCGGGTGCCGGTCGCCGTGCTGTCCGCGACCACGAACCTGGTGTCGTTCCAGCGACGCGAGCACACTTACACCCGCTGGGATCTGAATTCCGGCATTCCGCTGGAGTCATGGGCGGCGAACCAGTCGGCCCGCGGTTTCGAGGCCCAGACGGCGATTGAGCTGCCGGACGCGCGGACCCGGTTTGCGTCGGTGGGCGGCGAAGGAGTGGTCAATCTCCGGTGGCTCAGTGCCGGGCAGGGGGAGAATTTCTCGATCGCCCTACGGCAGGCTGGCGGACTGGTCTTCAGCGCTGACGGCCGCCGGCTGGCCGCCTCGAGCGGACAGGGCAGGGCGGTGGTATGGGATCTGGATCCGCCGCGAAAGCTGGGTGAATTCGGTGGCTTTCTGCTCGGCACCCACGGGGCGGGATTTTCTCCGTCGGGCGACCGTTTGGCGGTTACCAGTCACGGACGGGAAGGGATCAAGCTGTTTGACCTTAGCAGTCAGGCGGAGTTGCTGACCTTGGCCGTGGACGAAAACCAACTCCTTAACCGCGCCCGGTTTTCGCCGGACGGGCAATGGCTGGTGGCGTCCAGTCCCGAGGGGCAGCTTCGCCTGTGGCGGGCGCCCAGTTGGGAGGAAATCGCCGCCGCAGAGCAGGAATCCCGCTGACGCCGGGGGCTCGACCAGGAATTTCGACTCGAATTCCGGGGCGGATTACGGCGTGCATTTCCCCATGACCGCCTCCCGTCGTGCCTTCCTCCTCGTCTCCGCCGGCGCTCTGGGCGCGGTTGGCCTGCGGGCGGCCGGGGCATCGCCGATGCGCGCCGCCGTCATCGGCCACACCGGCCGCGGTGACTACGGGCACGGCCTGGAGCGGATTTTTGTCGGCCGCCCGGGTGTCGAGTTGGTCGCGCTGGCCGATCCGGATGCCGCCGGCCGTCAGCGGATGGCGAAATCGCTCGGCGTGACGCGGACCTACGCCGACTGGCGCGAACTGCTGGCGCACGAACGTCCGCAGCTCGTTTCGCTGGCGATGCGACAGGCAGACCAGCACGCGGAAATCGCGCTCGCCTGCCTCCAGGCAGGAGCGCACCTCTACGTGGAGAAGCCCTTTACCCGCTCGGTGAGCGAGGCGGATGCCGTGCTCAAGGAAGCCCGATCCCGCAACCGCAAGGTGGCCGTCGCGCACACGATGCGGATGATGCCCGTCGTGCAAAGGCTGCGGGCGGCGCTGGCGGACGGCGTCATCGGCGAACTCCGCGAGCTGCGGGCCTACGGCAAACAGGATCAGCGGGCTGGCGGTGAAGACCTCATGGTGCTGGGCACGCACCTTTTCGATTTCATGCGGTGCTTCGCTGGCGACCCCGAATGGTGTTCGGCCCAGGTGCTCCAATCGGGTCGGAATATCGGGAGGGAAGACCGCCGGCTCGTGAAGGACAACGTCGGCTGGGTGGCGGGCGATCAGGTGAACGCGCAGTTTGGCTTCGCGAAGGGCGTGGTCGGTTCCTTCACCAGCGACGCCCGGCTCCGGGAAACGGTGGGCCGCTGGGGAATGGAGCTGCACGGCTCCAAGGGCGTCGCCCGACTGAACTGCGACCTCGCCCCGCAGGTCTTCCTCCGCAGCGGCACCGCCTGGTCGGAGTCCGGCCGACGGGATGAGTGGAAACCGTTCGCCGCCGAGTTGGCCCGGTCGGCGCCCGAACACAATGCCGCCCCGGTGGCGGACTGGCTGGAGGCGATCCGCGCCGACCGGGAACCCGAATGCAGCGGCCGCAATGGCGCGTGGGCGGTGGAAATGGTGATGGCCGTTTACGAATCGGCCCTGTCCCGCAACCAGGTTCCGTTTCCTTTGAGTCGCCGGGAACATCCGTTGGGCGACTGAAGCGGTCCCCCGCCAGGGGCCGGCACACCCTGGCCAAAACTTTTTCCTAAGAAAGCCGTCGCGGCCGCGTTATCCCGGCAGCACGGCATGGAATCCCCAAGTTTGAACGCGCCCGTTCCCGAGCCCGGGGCCGACCGCAGCGAGTTCATCCGGGCGGCCCTCGAACGGTTTGAGGCGCCGCTTGTGAGCTACGCGCTCGGCCTGACGGGTGAACTGGAGTCGGCGCGCGACGCGGTGCAGGACACGTTCCTGCGCCTCTGCGAACAGCCGCCGGGCGCGGTGGACGGCCACCTCGCCCAATGGCTCTTCACCGTCTGCCGGAACCGGATCCTCGACGTGCGCCGAAAGGACCGCCGCATGACCGCCCTCACCGAAGTCGAACTCGAACACCGGGCCACCCCGGACCCCACCCCGGCGGAGTCCGCCGACACCCGCGACCGCGCCAGGCGGGTGGATGACCTGCTTGCCGGCCTGCCGCCCAACCAACGCGAGGTCGTCCGCCTGAAATTCCAGCACCAGCTCAGTTACCAGGAGATCGCCCACGTCACGTCGCTGAGCGTCACCAACGTCGGCTTCATCCTCCACACGGCGCTCAAAACGCTGCGCGGCCGGATGGAACAGCTCGAACGCCTGCCCGCCTGAAACCGCCAACCGCCTCCTGAAACTCGCCATGAAACTTTCCGCCGATTCTCCCGAACTCACCGCCTACGCCCTCGGTGAACTGAATGCCGCCGAACGCGCCGAGGTCGAGGCCGCGCTTGACGCCTCGCCCGAACTCCGCGCCGAACTGGCCGAAATCCAGCGCACCATCGGCGCCCTCGATTTCGAGTTCTCCACCGAACCCGCCGTCGCGCTTTCCCCCGAACAGCGCGCCGCCATCGTAGGGCAGGCTGCCAGCCTGCCCGCGGCCGACCTCGTGGAAGACGAGGTAACGAGTCTCACTTCTCCCGCTCCGGAAGGGCACTTCGCAGAAGCTGTGGCCGAACCCACCTGCGGCTCAGAGAGCCGCGCTCCGGTTTGGTGGGAGCGTCTCCTCGCGTGGCGCCAGCAACTCATCTGGGTGACGGCCGGCGCGTGCGCACTCGCGCTCACGTTTTCCCTTTGGCCGCGGCAGCGGGCCGCTGTGGAGACCGCGAACGAGCTGCGTTACCAGCGGCTGCCGGAATCCCAGGCGAATTCCCTCGAAGTCGCCAGTGCGCCAGCCACTCCGATGCGCCCGGCGGCATCGTCGTCCCCCGCGTCCGTGCCGGCGCCGGCATCGGTTCCGGTGAAAAAGGAGGCGGCTTCAGCCCCGGCTTCCGACCGGCTCGAAAGCGTGACGGGGGCCCCCGCTCCGCGTCCGGCTCCGACCACCAAGATTCCGACATCAGCTCGGCAACGCGTTGGTGATCTCGCGGCAAGCGCCCCTGCGGCACCGGCCCCGCTGCCGATGGAGCCGGTGCTCGCCCAACGCTACGGCCTTCGCCCGCCGGTGGAGGACGCCCACTCAGCACCCACCCCGGTTGCGCCCGCGGCGACGCCGCAATTGGCGAGGCGCTATGGCCTGCGGACTGATGTCGGACGGGCCAACGTCTCGGAATCCCTCGCTTCGGCGGCCGCACCCGGATTCGCCGGCGGCGCGACCCCGACCATCGCCCCGCTTGAGGATCGCGAGGATCGCTATTACCGCTACCAGCCCATTCACCCGGGTGCCGGCGGCGAAGGTTACGAGGCGTTCGCCGACAATGATTTCAAAGCGGTTTCCAGTGCCCCGCTCTCGACCTTCAGCCTCGATGTGGACACCGCGAGCTATGCCAATGTGCGGCGCTTTCTGCGTGAGGGTTCGTTGCCCCCGCGCGACGCCGTGCGGCTGGAGGAGCTGATCAACTACTTCCACTACGATTACCCGCAGCCCAGGGGCGAGCATCCGTTCATCGCCGCCATCGAGGTTGCCGAATCGCCGTGGAAGGAAGGTCACAAGCTCGTCCGTATCGGGCTGCAGACGAAGTCGCTCGACCGCGGGGAACGGCCGCCGGCGAACCTGGTCTTCCTCGTGGACGTGAGCGGTTCGATGGCGCCAGAGAACAAGCTGCCGCTCGTGAAGCGCTCGCTGCGCCTACTGCTCGACAAACTTACCGAACGCGACCGCGTGGGCGTGGTGACGTATGCCGCCGGTTCGCAGGTCGTCGCCGAACCCACCGCCGTCAACGCCGTCGGGAAGGCGAAGCTGCTCAATGTAATCGAAGGCCTGAAGGCGGGCAGCGGCACGCACGGCAGCGCCGGCATCCAGATGGCCTACGCGATGGCGACCAACCACTTCAACGCCGAGCACGTCAACCGCGTGCTGCTCTGCACCGACGGCGACTTCAACGTGGGCATCACCGACCGCGCCCAACTGCTCGACTTCATCACCGAGCGCGCGAAGATGGGCGTCTTCCTGAGCGTGCTCGGCTACGGAATGGGCAACTACCAGGACCGCACGACCGAGCTGCTCGCCGACAAGGGCAACGGCAACTACGCCTACGTGGATTCGTTCACCGAAGCCCGCAAGGTGCTGGCGGAACAGCTCGAAGGCACGCTTGTCACCGTGGCCAAGGACGTGAAGGTGCAGGTCGAGTTCAACCCGGCCCGGGTGAAGTCCTACCGGCTGCTCGGCTACGAAAACCGCGCGCTGAAGGACCGCGACTTCAACGACGACACCAAGGACGCCGGCGAGGTCGGCGCCGGCCACCAGGTTACCGTGCTCTACGAAATCGAGCCCGCCGTGCCGAACCTCGCGGGCGTGGATCCGCTGCGGTATCAGGGCAAGCCCGTGGACGACGAGGTGAAGAAACGGCTCAAGCCCGAGCACGGCGACGAACTGCTGAACCTCAAGCTGCGCTACAAGCTGCCCGACGGCACGACGAGCAAGCTGGTCGAGACACCGGTGAAGGACGGTGAACGTGAGTTCGCGCAGGCGAGCCACGACTTCAAGTTCGCGGCGGCCGTCGCGGGTTACGGAATGCTCCTGCGCCAGTCGCCGCACGCCGGTGAACTCACGTGGGAAAAGATCTCACGGCTCGCCGAGCAGGGCCTGGGCGAGGACAAGGAAGGCTACCGCGCAGAGTTCGTGGACCTCGTCCGCCGCGCGGGCCAGCTTGGCGGCGGCGTGATGCCGATGCCCGAACCCATGCCGGTCCCGATGTTGAGGCGGTGAAGCCGGCTAAAAGTGCTGCCGGCGTCCCGCCGGCGGGGCGGCCACAGGTTCGACCAGACGGATCGGCCTACTTGAGACTGGTGTAATTAGGGGAGGACGTTTGTGCCGTTTGAACACGGCTCGCTGTTCAGCACCGGAGGTGCGGCAGAACGTAGCTCCGGGCGTGAGCCCGGGGTGGGCCGATGAGATCGGCGCAGCCCCGGAGGGGCGAAAGAGCCGGCTCGGGCAAGTTTGTGCGGTCAGTGCTTTCGCCCCTGCCGGGGCTCACGGGGCTTTCATCGTTAACCCATAGCTCACGCTGTGGGCTACTGTCTGCCGCCGCTCCGCGGCTAAAACGCAGTTTCCACACGTTCGTCACCTTGGTTCGCGCCAGTTGCGGGAATCGTCAAAGGACAGCCTCGCGGGCAAGCGCGAAGTCTGTTCGCTCCGCGTGGTCACGACTGCCGGCGGGACGCCGGCAGCACAATGGGTCGGCGTCAGGGATTGAAGGACAGCCAGACTCCGTAGCCCGCGATGATCGCCGCGAGCAGGAAGTGGAAGATCACCGAACGGAAAAACTTTGCGGGAGAGGTTGTGCGCTGAACCCCGCGATTACCGGGAGCGAGGTTTTTCCAGGCGTAGCCGCTGCGAAGTTCGGCGAGGGCGATGGAGAGCGGAAGACAGGAAACACCGGCCAGGGGGAGCAATCGAACCCACGCAGCCGACGGGGCATTGTTTAGGTTGGCGGCCACCCCAAAGGCAATCCCACACAAGGCTCCGCCGATCCAAAATCCCGGCAGATTGCTCGTCGGGAGATTGTCCGACCGGATCAGACTTGGGACCGGAGTGCGCACTATTGCCCCCTGCCATTAGGGATTCGTTCGAATTCGAAGTCTGTGCCAAATTGTCAACATCTGGCGGACCCACAGAGCTTAGCCCGGGAGCGAATCTCTTTGTTCGATGGATGCACCTAGGGAGCTCGACCCCGGTTCATTGCCAAACTGGAAGTCCGAAGAATCCTGGCGCATCGGTGATCGGCTTGCCTTCGGCCGCTTCAAACTTGAAGCGATGCACCCTGGGCGACGCGTCCTTTTGATACTTTACCCACAGAATCTCCTTTTCGTCCGGTGAAACGGCGGGAGTCCCAAATCCTGCCATGCCATGTCCAAACTTACGGCTGTTCAATCCGTCGAAATCACAGGTGAACCATTCCTTCGAAGCCATGTCTTCAAACAGAATGCGCTTGGTTTTGGGCAATACGGTGGGGGAATCGCCTTCGCGCAAATCGGTGAGCGTTCCGTCCATGCCCATCCGGCAGACAATCCGTTTTTCGATCTGCGTGTCCCCGATCGGGTCGCCAAAGCGCTTCAAGACCAGTCCATTGCCATCCGGCAGCCAACCTATTGGCCCGCCGATTCGCGAAGGCTTTCCCAGTGGCTTGGCTGTCATTGAGTCCAAGCCGACGATGAAGATCTGCAGATCAAGCAACTTTCCTTGGCCGGTCATGGCAAGCAGTGCCAGTTGCTTCTTGTCCGGGGAAACCGCGCCAGCGAGTGGAACCACGCCTTCCAAGCCATCTATTTCAAGGCTGCTACATTCTCCCTCGCTGGCATCGATCAGAACCACCGCAGGTGCTTCACTGGCGGAGTGGCCGATGAACAGGGCTTCCGTCCGATCTGCCAGAAAGCCCAGGGGCATTGAGGCCTTTCCGGTAAAGGGCACCCGCCGCATTTCGCCGGTCTTCAGGTTGAAGAAATGACTGTCCGGTGATGCTTTCCGGGGCGCTTTGCCCAGCCAAGAATCGTGGGCGACCACGACCACTTCGCTCCAGTCATCGTCGGCGAGGGGTTGGGATGCATCTTTCCAGTCGATTTCGGGCAGCTTTAGCGCATTCGCCGGCACGTCAGAAAGCCACTCAAACCTGGTGATTTCAAAGCGAAGGTGATGCTCGACACGTGTGCGGATCAGCGCTGTTTCCCGATCAATTTCCATCGGCACTCCTTTTGCCAGGGCCGCCTCAATCCAGGCGACGTTTGCCCGCTGTTCTTTCGTCCAGAAATCAGGCTTTTCTGCCCCCATCCGCCTGGATTCGAGGAGCGTCTTTTCGAGGAGTTGGCGGTAGTCCGGGGGAATCTCGATTCGATAGCGGACGGCTTGATCAACAATGCCATCGAATTTAGCGCCTTCCAACAGGCTTGGATCAACGACGAAGACAGGGGTCGCTGCGTCGATGAAAAGGTAGGCGCCCGGAAACGAAAGCGTCGCTTCGTAGGGACGACATTTGGTGGATCTACCTCCTTCGCGAACATGCCAGAGATTGTCTCGTTCGATGATGTCAAACAAGGGAACCGCCTTGCCGTCGCGCTTCGACAGTGCAGTCCAACGTTGGCCGACCGTAGAGCTAAGGCAACGGACAGAAACCTCCGCATCGTTGGGGAGGGGAATCTTCAGTTCCCAAGCGGCTGCGTTGGTGGCAAATCGCCGGAAGCTCGTTTCGCCGACTTCAGCGAGCTTGGTCAGGTCGGGCTCTTGGTTCGCTGAACCAAACAGGCTGGGCGCCAAGCAACACATCATGGCGGACAACCAGATTGAGACGGTTCGAGTGGTCATAGGCGATGTCATGGTTCTCAGTCACGCTACCGTAGCCGACTGTGGCCTTCCTCATGCCAATCTGCTGGCCACTGTCTGCGAATCGAACCCGACAGTGATTGCTCATCTGGGGCAATCCATTACTTGCTTGCTGACGAATACTCCAACGCGTCCGCCCAATGAGGGGCGGCCTACTCCGTCTTCGCCCCCAGCTTGGTCGCATCCGGTGGCTGCACGGCGCGGAGGCGTTCGCGGAGCATGTCGGCGCGGAGGGCGTCGCGCTGTTCGGCGTCGAGCTTGTCGGTGACGCGGAGCTGCAGGTGGGCCGGTTGGCTGAGCAGGAAGAGTTCGTCCACCAGCGCCTTAGGCAGATCCGCGAACAGGCTCAGGTCCACGCCGAGCCGGAGCAGGCTCAGGAGGTTCATGGTCTCCTTGGACGAGATGCTGTGCGCGTGGGCGAGGATGCCGTAGGCGCGGCCGATGTGGTTGAGCAGCACCTTGGGCTTCTTCTCGATCTGGGACAGCCGGGCGTTCTCCTCGTGCTCGATGACCTGGAGCAGCACCTTGTTCAGGCGTTCGACGATCTCGCTCTCGGATTCGCCGAGGGTCTGCTGGTTGGAGACTTGGAAGATGTTGCCCAACGCCTCGGTGCCCTCGCCGTAGAGGCCGCGCACGGCGAGGCCGAGCTTGTTCACGGCCTGGATGATCTGGTTGATCTGTTCGGCCAGCACGAGGCCGGGCAGGTGCAGCATGGCGCTGACCCGGATGCCGGTGCCGAGGTTGGTCGGGCAGGCGGTCAGATAGCCGTATTGGGTGTGGAACGCGAACTCGACCCGTTCCTGGAGCGCGGAATCGAGTCCGTCGAGCGCGAGCCAGGCCTGCTTGAGCTGAAGGCCGGGGCGCAGCGCCTGCATGCGGAGGTGGTCCTCCTCGTTGACCATCACGCAGAAGCTTTCCTCCGTGTTCAGCACGAGGCCGCTGCCGGCGCCCTTGGCGGCGTGCTCGCGGCTGATGAGGTGGCGTTCGACCAGGATCTGCTTGTCCTGCGCGCTGAGCTTGTCGAGCGGCTCAGCGAAGGGCTTCGGGGCGAGCTGCGGCAGGCCGGCGACGGCTGGCAGGAGAACGTCCAGCGACTTCACCCGCTCCGCCTTCTTGGCGTGGCCGGGGAAGGGGGCGCCCTTGAGGTTGCGGGCGAGGCGGACGCGGGACGACAGGACGATCTTGTCGTGCGGGCCGGAGCGTTTGCAGGCCTCGCCGGGCGAGATTAGGAAATCTTGGACGTTCATCGGGTCAGCAGCGGCGGCGGGGTTAGGCGGACTGGAGCGATTTCTTCGCCTGCTTGATCTCGTCGCGCAGGGTGGCGGCGGTCTCGAAGTCTTCCTTGGCCACGGCGGCCTTGAGGGCGGCTTCCAGTTTGGCCAGCCGGGCTTCCTGGTTGACGACCTTGCGCACGGAGGGCGGCACCTTGCCGCGGTGATGGGTGCCCTTGTGCATGCCCTTCAAGAGCGCATCCAGGCCATCGGCGAAGACGTGATAGCATTCCGAGCAGCCGAGGCGGCCGGATTTTTTGAAATCGGCCTGGGTGAACCCGCAGTGGCGGCAAACGACCTCGGCGCCGGTCGCGGTGTTGGCTTCCTCCATCTTCTGGGACGCGCCCAGACCAAGGAGCAGGTCGGCGAGCGAAAAGCCGGTGGGGTCATTGACACCCTTTTCCTTCGCGCACGCTTCGCAGAGGTCCACCTTCTTGACCTGATTCTCGATGATCTGGGTCAGATGGACCGTGGCGGGAGACTTTTTGCAGACCTGACATTGCATAGTGCAGCGTTGGCAAGGTCCGTGCGGGCGCTGCTCTAGTCAAGGCGCCCGCCGAAGCGGCAACCCCGGTGGAGGGGCGTGGGGTCGGTGATCGCGTCGGAAACTGTGCCCGGCGGTCAGAGCCAGAACCTGCAGCGGCCGCGTCCGGGTGGCCGGGACCTGCGTTTCGCGCCGGCTGCGGTCAGGATGCGGTAGCACCTTTCGGATTGGCCATTCCCTCCGGGCGCGCTTTCGCCTATCTCCTGCGCCGCGCCATGAGCAGTGCTTCCACGCCCCGCGAACTCGGTTACCGCATGCCCGCCGAATGGGCTCCCCACGCCGCCACCTGGCTGACGTGGCCCCGGCCGGATGGCATCAGCTTCCCCGGCCGCTACGAGCCGGTGCCGGAGGTGTATGCCCGGTTCATTCGGGAGTTGGTCCGGCACGAACGGGTCGAGCTCAACGTCTGGAACGAGGACATGGCCGAAGCCATCCGGCAGGTCCTTCACCGGCACGGGGTTCCCGAGGACGCGGTGGGATACCATCCGTTTCCCAGCTACGAACCGTGGTGCCGTGATCACGGTCCGATTTTCGTGACCCGCACGGGGCCGGCCGGTCCGGAACGCGCGATTGTGGACTGGGGCTACAATGCCTGGGGCGGCAAGTATCCGCCGTTCGACCTCGACGATGCCGTGCCGCAGCATGTCGCCCGGTTGCGGAACCTGCCGCTGTTCAGTCCTGGCATCGTGATGGAAGGCGGTTCCATCGAGGTGAACGGCGCCGGCACGCTGCTGACGACCGAGGCCTGCCTGCTGAATCCGAACCGGAATCCGCACCTGTCGAAAGAGCAGATCGAGCAGTATCTGCGCGATTACCTCGGCGTGCGGCACATCCTCTGGCTCGGCGACGGCATCGTGGGCGACGACACCGACGGGCACATCGATGACCTGACCCGGTTCGTGAACCCGACCACCGTCGTCACCGTGGTCGAGGAGGATCCGCAGGACGAGAATTTCGGCCTGTTGCAGGAGAACCTCGCACGCCTGCGCACCATGAAGGATCAGGACGGTCAGCCGCTGCGGATCGTGGAACTGCCAATGCCCGGGTTCGTCGAATGCGAGGACCAGCGGCTGCCGGCCAGCTATGCCAACTTCTACATCGCGAACCGGCAGGTCATCGTGCCCACCTACCGCCACGCCAACGACGCCCGGGCGCTGGAAATCCTCCAGCGGGAATTCCCGGACCGGAAGGTGGTGGGCCTGGATTCCACCGACCTCATCTGGGGGCTGGGCTCGTTCCACTGCATCAGCCAGCAGGAACCGGCCTGATGGAGACCGGCGGTGGCAGACGGGGCCTGGTGCTGGAACGAGTGGTGCTGCTCGGCCGCACGCTGGACGAATACCGGCGCTACTTCGCGCTCGATCTGAGCCATTGGCGGGGGCGGGCGGTGCTGGATGTCGCTTCCGGTGTGAGTTCGTTCGCCTGCGAGGCCAACGCAGCGGGACTGCACGTCACCGCCTGCGATCCCATCTACAGCCTCACGCCGGACGTGCTGCGGCCCCAGTGCGAGGCGGATCTCGACCTGGTGGTCAACGGCGTCCGGGGGCTGGCGACGTATGCGTGGGGCTTTTACCAGACGCCCGAACGCCTGCGCACCTTCCGGGAGACAGCCTATCGAACGTTCCTGGAAGATTTCGGGCGGAACCGTGCCCGCTACGTGGTGGGCCAACTTCCGGCACTGCCCTTTGCCGACGGCGCCTTTGACCTGTCGCTCGTCTCCTACCTGCTATTCGCCTACGAGGAGCAGTTCGACTACGAGTTCCACCGTCGCGCGGTGTTGGAATTGATGCGGGTGACCCGCGGGGAGCTGCGGATGTATCCGGTCGTGTCGTTCGAGGCGCGCCGTTCGCCCTACATCGCGCGGTTTGAAGCCGACCCTTCGCTGACCCACCTGAGCTTTGAAGTGGTCGAGACCGACTTCGAGTTCCTTCGCAATTCGAACTACTTCCTGCGGGTGACCCGGCGGCAGGCTTGACGCGCCGGGCGCCCCGCCGTTTCGCTCGGGGCATGCTCCAGTCCGGCCTCCTGAATCCGCAGCTCCTCTCGCTCCTCGCCCGCATCCGGCACACCAACACCCTGGTCATCGCGGACTCGATGTTTCCGTCGTGGCCGGGCCTCGAAACGGTGGACCTGGCGCTCGTCTATGGCGTGCCCACGGTGCCGCAGGTGCTCGCCGCGGTGCTGGCGAACTGGAACTGCGGCGCCGCGTGGATGGCCGAGGAATTCCAGCGGCACAATCCGGCGGAAGTGCAGGCGGAATTCGCCCGGGCGTTCCGCGCAGCGCCGCTGCACTGGGAGCCGCACCTGTCGCTCAAGGCCCGGGTGCCCAAGGCCATCGGCCTGATCCGCACAGGGGAACAGCGCATCTACACCAACATCGTGCTGGAATCGGCCTAGTGCAGGGCGGCCAGGCTCTCAGAACCAGCCGAGTTTTCGCCGGTTCACGTAGTAGAGGCCGCCGAGCAGGCGCGCAAAGACCACGGCCGACCACAGCCGGTCGAAGTTATCCACGAACGTGCCGACAAAAGGCACATGGTCGGACAGTTGGCCGGTGAGCGCCTGCACCGCCACGAGTCCGGCCAGCGTGGCCAGCAGGATCAGGTAGTCTCCGGTCACGGCGAAGATGCTGCGCAGCACCAGTCGCGGATTCAGGGCGGACACGCTGTCGAACATCGCCACGCCCAGCACGGCCATTGGAAAATACAGTCCGCCGGCCACCGCAAGGCCCAGGATGACCGGCCAGTTGAACTCCGGCCTGGTGGCGGATTCGGCGGTCGCGGACAGATAGACCCCGTAGGCGGGGCCGAAGCAGACGGCGAGCACCGCAATCCATTGCGCCCAGGTCTCGAACAGTTCGGCAAAGCCCGTGAAACCGGGCCAGCGCGGCAGAACTTCCTCCCCTTGGGCGGTGCCCTGGACCACGGACTGGAGCATCAGCAGCAGGTAACCCCAGAGGGCGATGGCGGTGATGGTTCCGTAGATGCCGACCGCCGGGACCCCTCCGAGCACCGAGAACAGCACCGTGCCGCCGAGCAGGATGATCTCGCCGTCACCCCGGAACGGATAACCGAACGCATCCAGTGCAAACGCTGTGAAAGAGCGCTCGGCCGGCAGCGCGAACTGCACGGGTGCCGGACCGGGATCGGTCGCGGTGGAAGCGGCCATGAGTTCCGTCGCCAAGTCCGGAAAGAGCGCTTCGAGGGGCAGCCATTCCGGCATGCCGGCCTGCCAAGCCATGTCCTGGGGCGACAGGGTCCCGGCGCGGAGCATTTCGCGGACGGCCTCGTGAGGAAACGGACCGATCTGTTGTCCGGACTGGAGGATCAACAACGGTTCCTGAGTCATGACAAGGTTACCGGGTGATTCCCCGGTCGCTGGTGCGGATGAACTCCGCAAGGTGCTGCACCTCGGCCAGTGCGGGCAATTCCGCCTCGATCCGGGCGAGGGCGTTGGCATTGGTCAGCCCTTCGCGGAAGAGGATCTTGTAGGCCGCGATCAGCGCCTTGATCGCCTCCGGGCTGAAGCCGTTGCGCTCGAGCCCGACCTTGTTGATGAAGCGCATCTCGGCCGGATTGCCGTCGCCCATCATGAACGGCGGGATGTCCTGCACGACCTTGGAGCAGCCGCCGATCATGGCGAAGCGGCCGATCCGGCAGAACTGATGCACCGCGGCCAGGCCGCCGATGATCGCGTGATCGTCCACCTTCACGTGGCCGGCAAGGGTCGCCACGTTGGACATGATGACGTGGCTGCCGACCTGCACGTCGTGCGCGAGGTGAACGTAGGCGAGAAAGTTGTTGTCACTGCCCACGCGGGTCGCGGTTCCGTCCGCCGTGGCGCTGTGCACGGTGACGTATTCGCGGAAGACGTTGCGGTCGCCGATCTCCACACGGGTGATGCCGCCCTTCCACTTGAGGTCCTGGGAGCGCTGGCCGAGGCAGGCGAAGGGGAAGACCTCGTTCGCCGTGCCCAGCGTGGTATGGCCATTGATCACCACATGGGCATGCAGCCGGCAGCCGGCACCGAGGCGGACGTGTTCGCCGATCACGCAGTAGGGACCGACTTCGCAGCCCTCGCCGAGGACGGCGCCCGGGTGGACGATGGCAGTGGGGTGGATCATGAGATTCAGATTCGGGTAACGTCGTCGGGGCTTATCCGGTTGGCCGGGCGGGAGCAGTCATTGTCAGCGAATGTGGTAGCGGCTGGTCACAATGCGTTTCCCGACAAACTCGCTCTTGTGCCAGGAGCTGCGGTCGTTGAGCGACACCCAGCGACGCTCCTCCTTGCGATAGTGCCAGTCCTTGTCGCGCTGGTAGAGCATTTGGAACCCCGCGCCCTCGATGATGTTGGTGATGCTGTGGTCGTGCTGGTTGTGCGCGTCGAAGTCAGTCGTGGCCTTCTGTCCCATGACCGAATAGATCTCGTTCAGCTCAATCAGCCGTTCATTGAGCTGCTGGTCGAGCACGGCCACCTTCAGCCCGATTTTCCGGGCTTCCCGGAAGGTGATGGGATAGCCATGCGACGGGTAATCCGCATTGAGCCGGCTGGCGATGGACAGCGCCTTGCGGGTATCGCGCATGTGGTAGGAGAGGATCTCCGTGCAGAGCTTCACCGACAGGGAACTCGCCCGGTGCACTGCGCCAATGACGAGCGGGTGGACGTGCGGATACAGGGCGGCGTAGGGGTTGGCGTCTTTTCCCCGGGACTCTTGCCGCCACAGCTGGATGACCCGCAGCAACTCGTCCTGACTGACGCTGACCCGGTCATTGTCGCGGTCAACCGGCGAAAGATCGTGGGTCAGGGAAGTGTCGATGGCAGACAGGTGGGCCAACGGGCCCATGCAGATTTGGTCAGCGCCCAGGGCGAGCATGGTGGCGGCTGACTTGCATTCCAGCGGCACCAGCGCGGTCAGTCCGTCGGAAAACTGGCGCAGCAGGTTGATCATCCGCAGGGATGCCTGGCCAGAGCCCCCATCGGACTTGATGAACAGCATCAGGCGCTTCTGCGGTCCAAGGCGGCGCAGGACCCCGTAGAGTCCGATGACGTCATTTTCGCAAACTGAACCGCTGTCCGAATTCCAGTAGGCCACGAACCTCGCCCCCAGGGATTTCTCCAATTTGGCGATGATCTCCTGGGTCTGCCTGAAGAGAATCGGCGGTTTGCGGATCTTCGGCCTCTTGGGGGGGGAGTCCGGCATGGTCAGCGGTCCATTAGCATGAAGGTGACCTCGGCCTCGCTCACGACCTCGCCATCCACGAGGCACGTGCCCTTGGCCTTGCCGATCTTGCCCCGCATCTTCGTCAGCGTGACGTCGATCATCAGCACGTCCCCGGGGCGCACCGGCTTCCGCCATTTCACATCCTCGGCCGACATGAAGTAGGCGATCTTGCCGGTGCTCTCGAGCACACGGAGCATCAGGATGCCGGCCACCTGCGCGATGGCCTCAAGCTGCAGCACGCCGGGCATCACGGGATGTCCCGGGAAATGGCCGGCGAAGAACGGCTCGCCCATCGTCACGTTCTTCTGGCCCACGATGCGGTTGCCCTCGATGAGCGTGATCTTGTCCACCATTAGGAAGGGCGGACGGTGCGGGATCACCTCCATCACCTGCATGATGTCGAGGACCGGGGCGCCGGGGGCGGGCGCTTTGGCGGGGGCGGCGGAGGATTCGGGGGCGGACACGGCTTTGGGTTCGGTTTTGGCGGAACGGTTCTCGGACTTGGCGGCGGACTTCTCGGTGGGCAGGGCAGGGGGCGGCCCGAAGGTCTGGGCCTGTTCGATCGGCTTGCGGATCTGGGCGAGGATCAGTTTCGCCAGTTCGGTGTTGGCGAAGTGGCTGGGTTTGACCGCGATGACGTGCCCGAGGATCGGCCGACCGACGAGCGCGAGGTCGCCGACGATGTCGAGCATCTTGTGCCGGACGAATTCCTCCGGATACCGCAGCGGCTCGTTGGTCAGCACCGCGTCATCGCGGATGACGATGGCGTTCTCCAGGCTGCCGCCGCGGATCAGCCCGTTTTTGATCAGGAACTCGATCTCCTCGTAAAAGCAGAAGGTCCGCGCATGGCTGAGCTCCTTCTCCCACGTCGCCGGCGTCACCTCGGTGGAGTGGAACTGCGTGAACCGGCCCGCCTTGTCCGCGCTTGTGCAGGTGATCTTGAAGCCCTGGTGCGGCAGCACGGTCATCGAGGTTTCACCGTGCGTGAACTCGATGGGCGTGGTGATGCGGAACGGTTCCAGCGACTCCGCCTGCTGGAGGATGCCGGCTTCCCGGATCATCCGGGCGAACTCCCGCGAACTGCCGTCCGCGATGGGCGGCTCGTTGGCGTCCAGCTCGATGAAGGCGTTGGTGACCCCGGCGCCGGCCAAGGCGGCCAACACATGCTCCACCGTGTGCAGCTTCACCGGTCCCTTGCCGATGGACGTGGAGCGCTGCGTGTCGCCCACAAGGTCCGCGCTCGCCTCGATCTCGGGACGCCCCTCCAGGTCCACGCGGCGGAAACGGAGGCCCGTCCCGGCCGGCGCCGGCAACAGGCTCATGTTCACCCGGTTCCCCGAGTGCAGACCGATTCCGGAGAAAGCCACGGGCTGTTTCAGCGTTTGCTGCGACTGTGACACCCGCGTTTTGTAGCGAATCGGAGCGGGCCGGGGCAACGGTCGCGTTCGGGCGCCGTGAGAAATTCGCCGGGGCTGGAAAACCGCCCGCCGTCCGGAAGGAGCGCCCGTTCCCCATCGCCGGCTCGCCAATCGTCCGGCCCCGGTGCAGCCTGCGGCATGGTCGTTTCGCCGCCGCTCTGGCTCCGGTTCGTGACGTTGCTCGCGGTCAACCTGCTTTACCTGATGGTCTGGGGCTTCGCCGGCATCTCGAAGGTCCGGGACGGCATGCCGGGCTGGTTTCCGGAAAAGTTCGGCGGGACGATCCTGGCCAAGTTTCCCGGGTTCGCCGGCACGTTCTGGCTGCTCACCGCGGGCGAACTGGCGGTGTTCGTCCTCGCGCTGGCAGCCCTCGTCCGCGGGGAGTTCCTCGGGCGCCGCGGCCCCGGGTTCCTGCTGGCGACCCTCGCGGGCAGCCTGCTGGTGTTCCTCCAGCTCGGCTTCGGCCAGTGGCTCACCGATGAGTTCAACGGCGCCTTCCAGCAGTTCGTGTATTTCGGCCTGACCCTGCTCGCGATTCACACCGTGCTGGCCTTCGCGCCGGTTTCGTCCGCCACCCGCCGCTGAACCGTATCCGCCCATGCCTGAACTGCCCGAAGTCGAAGTGCTCGTCCGTCATCTCGCACCGCGGGTGCGGGGCCGAACCATCCGGGACGTGGAAGTCCGCCGCGAAAAGGTCATCCGGCCCAACACCGCCGGGGAACTCCGCGCCCGGCTCCGGGGCCGGACCTTCGGTGCGGTCACCCGGCGGGCGAAGTTCCTGCTTTTCGAGCTGAACGGTCCCCGCACGCGCCCGGAGCCGGTGACGCTTGTAGGGCACCTCGGCATGACGGGCCGGATGTTTCTCCAGCCACCCGAGGATCCGCTGCCGAAGCACGCCGCGGTCACGCTGGATCTCGGCGACTGCCGGTTCGTCTTTGAGGACACCCGCTATTTCGGGCGCTTCAACCTCGATACCCCGGCCCTCGACGGCCTCGGTCCGGAGCCGTTGACGGACGGATTCACCGCGGCCGCGTTCGCGGAAGCCCTCGCGCGGTCGGGCCAGCCCATCAAGGTCAAGCTGCTCGACCAGACGGTGGTCGCCGGCGTCGGCAACATCTACGCCAGCGAGGCGCTGTTCCGGGCCGGGATCTCCCCGAAGCGGCCGGCGCGGCGGCTGACTGCGGCCCAGGTCGGCCGACTGCGCGAAACGGTCCGCGAAGTTTTGGCCGAGGCCATTGAGTGTGGCTCCACGCTGCCGCTCGATTTCGCCGGCGGTCGCGACGGGCTGTTCTACTACGGGACTGCGAACGGAACCGAATCGAAGTTCTACCAGGAGCGGCTCCGGGTTTACGACCGCCAAGGCGAACCCTGCGTGAACTGCGGCACGCCGATCCGCCAGATGGTGCAGGCGGCCCGGAGCACCTACTGGTGTCCCCGCTGCCAGCCGGCCCGCTGAACGGTGATCCCGAAGCGGGCGTCCGCCGCGCGGCAGCGCAGATTTCCAGTCTGCCCCGGAGCACATCGTTTCATCATGGCAACCGGCCGCCGGCCAAAGTGCTGCCGGCATCTTGCCGGCAGGCGCTGGCACGGGTGGGGGCTCAGCCTTCCCGGGGGCGACGGAGCGGGCCTGTGGCTCTGGCCGTAGGCCACCGCGCC
>OFDN01000843.1_pt1 | contig 22744 bp, 13 predicted proteins | sample 1520971 | NCBI WGS metagenome assembly OFDN01 (sample SAMEA94257418, study PRJEB24077) | hot springs metagenome | biome: Aquatic biome; feature: Geographical feature; material: Water | place: India | collected 2012-06-12 | depth 5 m
GTGCCAGTCACCCGCCGATTGGAACGACATGGCGAGTTCGCCGGCATCATCACAGCCACCGTAGAGCCGGCGGCGCTTTCAACCGGTTATGCACGCTTCCAGGCCTCCGACACCGTGGTAGGTGTGTTGGGCGCGGATGGGCTGTACCGTTCACGTAGTGTCGGCGGCAAGCTGTCTTTCGGTGAACGGGTCGATCCGCAACGATTGATCGAGCGGACAGCGCAGGCACGCATCAGTGGTCTGCCTGGCAAAAGCAGTGTGGACGGCGTCGAGCGCTTCGGCGCGATCGTAAAGGTCGATCGCTATCCGATGTACGCGGTGGTGGCGGTGGCTGCAGAGGCCGCCCTGTCGGCCTACCGTCAGGAACGCGACAAAATCTTAACTTGGGCCTGTTTCGCTGTCGTGGGCGCCGTGGCGGCCAGCGGCTTGCTGCTACGCATGGCGAGGCGGCTGGACCAAAGCCGAGAAAAGACGCGCCGGGCCGAAGCGGCTTTCCGCGCCACGCTGGACGGCAGCATGGATGCCGTACTGATTCTCGAAGCCGTACGGCATCCCGTGACGGACCGATTGCTGGACCTGACGATTATCGACTGCAACGCCCAGGCGGCGGCTATGGGCGAGACCACACGCGAACGAGTCCTTGGTTGTGACTTGGGTGAGGTGATGCCTTCTGTGCGAAGCGTAGCCTTTCTACAGCACTTCGATGTCGTGCTGACGAGCCGGCGGCCCGTGCATGTGGAGCTGCAGGCGACGGCTGCACCTGTCGCGGGTCGCTGGCTTCATCACCAGATCGTGCCATTGGATGATGGCGTCGCCTTAATCACTCGCGACGTTACGGACCAACACAACGCTCGGGCGGCGCTGGAAGCATTGTCACGCGTGGACGGCCTGACCTCACTGCTGAACCGGCGAGGATTTGATCAGAAGCTGACCAAAGCGATGGCGCGCGCCACCCGCAGCCGGCAGACCCTTGCACTGCTCTACCTGGACCTGGACGGCTTCAAGCGGATCAATGACACGATGGGCCATGCCGCTGGTGACACAGTGCTGACGGAGGTGGGGCGGCGGCTCATAGCGGCGGTACGGACGACGGATACGGTCAGCCGCCTGGGCGGCGACGAATTTACTGTGATCCTTGAAGGTGCGGGCGCACCGAACGACGTGGCAGACCTATGCCGGCGCTTGCTGCAGACGCTGCAAGCCCCCCACCGGGTCGGCGACGTTCTGGTCAAAGCCACGCCGAGCATCGGCGCTGCGCTCTTGCAAACCGGTGAGGACGCAACCGCCTTATGTGCCCGGGCGGACGCTGCCATGTACCGTGCCAAACAGTTTGGCAAAGCTCGGTTTGAATGGGCCTGTGATGGACCGCGAGCCAACGACACTGCCTCGGTCATGCTGGATGAAGCTGACGCCGTCACCTGACTTGCAGGGCTTGTTTGTCGCTGGTAGCTGGCCTCCGCCTCGGCTGACGGGACCGGCCAGCACGTCCCTGCAAACGGCAGTGCGCCAAGAGGACGGCCCGGCGATGGAGGCTTAGTGCCCCTCCTCCCCCTTCATCCAAGCCTGCGCCCGCGATAGTCCCCGTGATCGCCAGACCGCCGTCAAAAAGGACCTCGAGACAACAGGCGCGCTGCGGGTTCGTGTCAACGCCAGTACGGTCACGACAAGTGCTCGTCAAGAATGTAGTGCAGTATGCGCAGGTCGGGCGGGTCATGGTAGGACGGCCCTGCGCCGAGCATGAACCAGCTCGCTCGAGGCAGCCATTCACGCGACGGCGCCTGGCGCTGAACGCGAGCGAGTAAGCTGTCGTGGTGGACATTCGAGCCTGGCGCGCAGGGCGCGATCGTCGGTACAGCCGGCTGTGGTGGACCGTCTTCTGCGGCGGCTGCATGGCGGTGCTTGTGTCGCTGGCCCTTACCGAAGGCGTCAACATCACTCCGTGGGTTCTCTTAGGTGGGCTGCTGGGCATGATCCTTGGCAGACACCGGCATCAACGCGAGCAAGCTGCCCGAGACGCCCGTGTGGACGAGCAGGCCAGACAGGTAGCGGAGGCTCAGGCCAAGATGGCCATAGAACTGGCCGAGTCCGTGAAACGGCTTGCCGAATCGAACGAGGAGTTGGCCAAGATGCTGACCGAGGTGAGCAACGCCTCGCGGGGGCCGGAAAGATCCGCTGGCGACGAGTCGCCGAGAAACTAGCGGTCGATGTCAAGGACACTGAGCGCGAGACGGCTGCAGTGCGGTCGGATCCTTGTAACGGGAGGAGGACGTGGCCTCCCACGTCGAGATGGCGTCTTAGGACCGCTCAAGACAGAAGCGACCGACTACCGTATTGAGCAGTACCGTCTGGTTGCGCAGGCTGTCCGCCGCGGCTGCGCTTTGCTCCACCAGCGCAGCGTTTTGCTGTGTGACGCCATCGAGCTGTGCAACAGCGTCCCCTACGTCGCTGATGCCAAGCGTCTGTTCGCGCGCCGCGCCAGAGATCTGACCGATGAGCTGGCTCACGCTTTCGGCCTGGTCCACGATCGACTGCATATCGGCACCAGCAGCAGCTACCAACTGCGTGCCTGTAGCGACCTTCTCAGTAGACGTCGCGATGAGGTGGCGGATCTCCTTGGAAGCGTCAGCGGACCGCTTGGCCAGCGCCCTCACCTCGCCTGCAACGACAGCAAAACCACGCCCTTGGTCTCCGGCGCGTGCGGCTTCTACAGCCGCGTTAAGCGCCAGAATGTTCGTCTGAAACGCGATGCCGTCGATGGTGCCGATGATGTCTTCGATCCGGCGCGATGAGCTGGCGATCTCGTCTATCGTCTCGACCACCTTCGCTACAGCGGTTCCGCCCGCGGAGGCCGCCGCTGACGCTTGTCGCGCCAAGTGATCCGCACGATCTGCGGAGCTGGCGAGGTTGCGGACGGTGCCAGTGATCTCTTCCATGGACGACGCAGTGCGCTGCAGGTTGCTCGCCTGCTCTTCAGTGCGCATGCTCAGGTCGGAGTTGCCCGTGCTGATCTCTGTAGCAGCAGTCTCGATGGAGGCTGCAGCGCTGCTGACATCCTGCATGGCAGCATGCACCTTGCCGACAGCGCCTTTGAGCAGGATTGCGATCGGCGACTTCACCTGGATGTCTGCCACGTCAAGGCAGACAGAGTCACCCGCATCGATGCGTTCGATCAACATCGCGAGCTCAGATGACGTACGCGTGGCTCGACGCAGCGCAGTGGCCAACACCAGTTCGACTGCTGCCTGTACCACGACATAGATGGCGTGCATCGAGGTCTTGAGCAGATCGGGCTGCGGCGTGCAGTACACCCGCCATCCCATCGCTTGCAGCCGGTCGAAGGCAACATGGTGCACTGCGAAGAAGCCGGCAGTCAGGACGACAGCCCGCCAATCCCGGTACACGAGGACCAAGCCAAGTAGCACGAAGACCCCGAAGTGGAACTCGATCGTTCCTCGGCCCAGCTGGATGTGCAGGGCCACCATTGCGGCGTTGGCCAGCACCAGCACGACCTGGGAGCCGTAAGAGCCACGCTTGAGGGAAAACGCTAGTACTCCAGCGGCCAGAAGGATGGTCGCCACAACGGCTGCCAAGCCTGACGAACCATACGTCGAACCTACAAGCAGTGCTGCCGCCGCAGATGCGGCCAAGGTGCACAGCATCACGGCATCGCCGAAGCGCGGCACCAGCTGACGTTCCGACATCCCGCCGACGGCACCTTGTTGCGTCAAGTTCATGGGTTCCTTCCAAAAAAGCGCTTGTTCCCGCTCCGTCAAGCCTTTTCGGACAAGAAGTGAGCGGCCTGAACATCCTTTCCTTGATCTAGATCAGGTGCCATTGCCTTAGGCCGGGCGTGATTGGGTCGAAAGCGCATGGTCGTAGCACCCGGTCTGAGCAAGGAAAAGACCGTTGCTTTGGCGCCTTTTGCACCGTTGAGACGGGCGTGGGCTGCTCACACTGATCATTTCTGTCTGACACACGGGGTGCTTCGCACCAAGCTCCAGGTGCTGCGAGCGTCCGTCTGATGACATCCACCTGCTCTGGTACCTCATAAAAATGACGTTGAAACTCCGCAGCGCGAATGCGCGTCGATCCGGCAAGTCGTCTTCCCCGGCTGTCCTAAAGGCGACTCTTCTTGGACTGTTGGTGACGCCGGCACTCTCGCCCGCTCAGACGGTGCCAGATGCGGGATCCTTGCTGCGCGATGCTCAACGTACGCAGGTCCCTCAGCCGATGCCAGATTCGCGCCCTGTTCTGCCTCCCCAGCGAATCGAGGCAGGACCTGCCAGCGAGGCAAAGGTCAACGTTCGGACGTACTCGATCGAGGGCGCGACCCTTGTTCCGGTGGAGCAGCTGACCGAGCGCCTGAAGCCCTTCGCAGACCGGCCGGTGAGCTTCGGCGAGCTTCAGCAGGCGGCCAATGAAGTTGAGACGGCTTACCGAGAAGCGGGCTACCTCGCTCGAGTCGTCCTGCCGCCGCAGCAGGTGCAAGACGGACGCCTGCGCATGCGGGTCATCGAAAGCCGCATGGGTGCCGTGCGGGAGGAAGGGACCAGTCGCCTGCGCTCTGGAATCGCTGCGCGTTACCTGGAGTCTCAGAACCAACCTGGCGACTTCCTCCGTACCGAACGCCTGCAGCATGGGCTCAACCTGCTCAACGAACTGTCCGGCGTTGAAGCTTCTACCGTGCTGGAAGCTGGCGAAGCGGAAGGTGAGACGCGTTTGGTGCTGCGAGTTGAAAACGGCCCTCTTTTCACCGGCACAGCCCAGGTGGACAACGCAGGATCCCGTTCGACCGGTGCGGCACGCCTGATTGCGCATGCCTCGCTCAACAACCCGCTTGGTATTGGCGAGCAGTTCTCCGCCACTGGCCTAAAAACCGCAGGCAACGACTATCTGCGTCTGGGCACCCGCGTGCCCGTCGGCGTCAGCGGTCTGAAAGTCGGGTTCGATGCATCCGTGCTTGACTACCGCATCCTGAACCGCTTTGCGACAGGTGCGCATGGATCGGCGAATACGGTCGGTGCTTCCCTGGCGTACCCCCTGCTCCGGTCCTTCGAATCGAACCTGACGCTGGGTGCGACGCTGGAAAGAAAGCACTTCAAGAACACCTTCCAGGATGTGCCCACCAGCGACAAAACGGTCAAGGTCGGTTCGCTGTCTTTGAGCGGAGACGCCTCCGACCGGTTCGGCGGCGGTGGTCTGTGGCAAGGCACGCTGACTGTCAGCGCGGGCAAGCTTGATCTCGGCGGAAACCCTCAGGATCTGCTGATCGATGAGTCCAGCTCGAGGCGCCAAGGCAGCTTCAGCCGGGTCAACCTGGCGCTTTCCCGCCTGCAGAAGCTGCAGGAGCGGGTGAGCCTGTGGGCTGGCATCCAAAGCCAATTGAGCAACAAGAACCTTGATGCGTCCGAGCGCTTCGTGCTCGGGGGCCCCGATGGTGTACGCGCTTATCCCGTGCTCGAAGGCAGTGGAGACGAGGGTTGGCTGGGCACCGTGGAGCTGCGCGCCGCGGCGACCCCAAGCCTGCAGCTGACGGCCTTCTATGACCACGGCTCGATCAAGCAGAACGACAAACCGTGGGCTGGCTGGAATGCAGCCAACCCGAGCCAGGCGAATCGCTACTCGCTCAAGGGTGCCGGTGTGGGTGTCATCTACACGCAGCCAGGCCGCTTTGTGATTCGTGGTTCCGTGGCGCGGCGCATCGGCGACAACCCCGCCGCCTTGGCCGTCACGGGTGCCGACAACGACGGTTCGCTGCACAAGCTGCGCGGCTGGATCTCTATGGTCGCGAGCTTCTAAGCCGCCTTCCCTCTGCACATTCTCAGATACGCATGAACAAGACTTACCGCCTGGTGTGGGACGAGCGCACCGGTACCTTTGCTGCCGTTTCCGAACTGACCTCTGCCCGTGGCAAGCGCTCCCGTAGCGGGACAGCGCTGGTCGCGGCGTCGCTGCTCGCGCTGACAGGAGCGCAGTCGATCGCTGCCGGCCCAGCTGCGAACGCACTGCCGACCGGCGGCTCCGTGGTGGGTGGCAGCGCAGCGATCACCCAATCTGGTGCGCGCATGGACATCGTGCAGTCGACCAACCGAGCCGCAGTCAACTGGCAGCGGTTCGACGTGGGATCCGGTGCCCATGTGAACTTCCAGCAACCGTCCAGCAGCGCTGTCACAGTCAACCGTGTCATCTCCGCGGACCCCTCCTCCATCCACGGCCGTATTACGGCCAACGGCCAAGTCTGGCTGCTCAACCCCAACGGCGTTGCGTTCGGCAAGGACGCCCGTGTGGATGTGGGTGGCATGGTTGCCTCCAGTATGTCGATCTCCGATGCCGACTTCATGGCCGGCAAGAACGACCTGCAGCGTCAAGGCGCCATCGGTGCGGTCGTGAACGAAGGTACGCTGACGGCTGGAGACGGGGGCTACATCGCCCTGCTCGCTCCCGAGGTGCGCAATCAGGGTGTCATTTCTGCTCGCATGGGCAGCGTGGCTCTGGCGGCAGGTGATGCCGTCCGCCTGGATATCTCGGGCGCGAGCCTGATCAGCATCGCAGTCGATGCGGCCACCATTGCCACCCTGGTCGAAAACCGTCAGCTGGTGCAGGCCGACGGCGGCAAAGTCTTCATGTCGGCGCAGGTCGCTCGGCAACTGGTGAACTCCGCCATCCCGACCAGCAGCGCTTCTGCCACCGGGATCACCACTGCTGCTGACGGCACCGTCAGCCTCACGAACGAAGGCGCGGCTGTCAACCGCGGCACCATCCAAGCGGGCGCCGTCAAAGTTCAGGGCGATGCAGTCTTGCAAGCCGGCACGGTTCGGGCACAGGGCGGTGTCATCGACATCGACGCACGGAGCGCTGATTTCGATGCCGGTCTGACCAGCGTTGCCAACGCCAGCGGCCAAGGCGGACGCATCCGTGTTTCGGCACAGGAGGGTGTCGACGCTGTACAGGGGCATCGCTTCGATGCCTCCGGCGCCACCGGCGGTACGGTGCGGATCGAAGGCGGCGCACAAGCCCTCTCCATGGTGTCGTCGACCATCGCTGCTTCCGGCAGCGCTGGTCAAGGTGGCCAAGTGCAACTGTCCTCGGGCCAGCTGGCCCTGTTCGGCGCCCAAATCAGCGCTGACGGTGCCACCACTGGCGGCAAGATCCATGTGGGCGGAGGTTGGAAGGGCGAAGGCGACCTGCCCCTGCCCGAAGCGGTGTACTTCAGCGCGACAAGCTCCGCCTCCGCCAAAGGCGCAACGCAAGGCGGTGACGTCACGTTCTGGTCCAAGGGCAGCACCGACTTCTATGGTGCCGTCGACACGTCCTCGTCGTCAGGCCCGAACGGCGGACGCATTGAAGTGTCCTCCAAGGGCTCCGTCGAGTTTCAAGGCACACCAACCACCGGCGCCGGTGGTCAGCTGCTGCTTGACCCCAAAGATCTCGTGATCGTCAGCGGGACGCCGATCTCTGGATGGCAATGGCTGGGCCGCCTTAAGGCGCCCTCGCCGACCGCCACCTCGTCTGAGCCGGGCACCGTTTCGGGCTCGATCTGGACCGCGGGGCTGCCGGAAGCCATCGTGACGACCCCTGGGATTACTGGGGCTGCGTTCGGTTCTTCGTTGGCCATGGAGGGGGACCTCCTGGCTGTAGGTGCGCCCGGTGCGAACTCGGTGTACCTGTTCAACGGCGTGGGCAGCGACTTCGGCGGCTTGGCGCTGCAGAAGACGCTCAAGTGGGGCACCATCGCCACCACCAATGTTGTGAGTGGCGAAGGCAGCGTGTTGGGCTCCGGCATCAACAAGTTCGGATCTTCCATCGCGCTGAGCAACGGCAAGCTGGCCGTGGTGGCTCGGGATGCGCTTAACCCCACTGTCTCCGGCAACAACTCGCCAGCCGGCGTCTCCGGGGTGTATCTGTTTGACGGGGTATCCGGGGACCTGAGCACGGTCTCACTGCGACGAGCCATCCTGCCCACCGAATTGGCGTGGGAGTCCTACGCCAACAACCGCACACGCGGTGTCAATGACACGAACGGCAACCTGGGTCGAATCACTTTCTATCCTGGCATTGGCCTCAGCGGCCTGACTTCAGTGGCGATGGACGGCAACGTCCTCGTCCTCGGCGCGGCGCATGACGGCGTGCGCAACGGTCCCCGGCCCAGCGGCCCTGATTACAGGTACTCGGCCTTCGGTCAGGTGTATCTGATCAAGGGCATGAATGACCTGTCTCAGACGCCGGTCCTCGTCAACAACCTTGTTACACAAACCGCCGCTGACACCACGATCCAGACCCTGACCGGGCAGAACCTCATCCAACGTTCTCACCTGGGTTCTGCCCTGGCGGTCAAGAACGGCGTCCTCGCTGTTGGCGCGGCGGGCAGCAAGAACAGCGGCGACGCAGACGTTGCGGGCACGGTGTACCTGTACCGGTACACCACAGATTTCGCGACTCTCACCTATGCCGGCCAGGTGCAAAACGGTGCGGCAGGTGAATCCTTTGGTTCTGCGCTCGCGCTGAGCGGCAACAAGCTCTTGGTCGGCGCTTCCGGCGCAAACTACGACAACCGGTCGTCGTACAACGATTTCTCGGTTGCGCGTGTGATGCTGTACGGCAACATCACCGGCTCGTCTGGCGCGATCAGCCCGAGCTTCATCCGCACGTTCAGCAATGGCTCGACGGTGACCAATCAGCCGACGCTGGGCACTGGCAACCTCGGCATTGGCGGCTCTATTGCGTATGACGACACCCGTCAGCTGCTGGCGTTTGGCACCCCAGGGGACGCCGGTGGTGGCTCTGTGGCCCTTGCGGGCGTCCTTGGCAGCCCCAGCACGGCGATGCCCCAGCAGTTCTCGACGAACCCGTCCGACTACACCCGCTTGAACGTCAACACGATCACGGCACTGCTGAACGCAGGAACTGACGTGACGCTGCAGGCCAACAACGACATGGTGCTTGCTGCGACCCTGAACGCGACGGGGGGCGCAGGCGACCTGACGATGCAAGCTGGTCGGCACTTGCTGCTCAACGGTCGTGTGCAGATGGCGGGCGACTTCACCGCGATCGCCGGTGATGTCAACGCCAACAGTACCTACACAGGCTCAGGCACGCCTATGCTGCGCCTGGGCTCTGGCGTCACCATCAACAGCGAAGGCGACGTGACGCTGGTGGCGGACAGCGGTGGCAAGTTTGTCAACGCGTCGAACAAGACCGCGCCGATCACCGCCGACGGCCGCTGGCTTGTCTACTCGAACGACCCGCGCACGGATGCGAAGGGAGGCATGGCCAGCGACTTCAAGCACTACGGCTGCAGCTGGCAGGCCGCCTGCCTGGATGGGTTCGTGGTGCCGTCGACCGGTAACGGCTTCCTCCATGCCGTGCAGCCCACGATGCTCGTGACACCCGGCGCGGCTTCGAGCCAATACGGCGACACACCGTCGCTGGCTGGCTTGACCTACACGCTGGCCGGACTGATCGATGGCGACACGCAGTCGTCAGTGGGCATGGCAGGGACTGCTACCTTCTCGACGGTGGCCACCGCGTCGTCAAACGTCGGCACTTATGACACCGCCTACGGCAGTGGACTGACGAACTCGTTGGGCTACCTGGTGGCAGACAACACCGCTTCGGTCGGCGAATACCGCATCACGCCTCGGTTGCTCGCCGTGGCGACTGCCCAGAACAAGGTCTATGACGGTACCAAAGCCGCCACCTTGGTCGGCTTCACCGCCCCGCAGGTCAACGACACCATCAGCGGCACGATCAACGGCGATGTGGTGACCGTGACGGCCGTCAATTCGCCTGGTGGCGAATTTGCGACTAAGAACGCTGGCACCGGTATCAACGTGGCGATCACCGGTGTGACCCTGTCGAATGCGAACTACATGCTGGGTGCAGGTGCTGCTGACATCACCCCTGCCGCAGTGACGTTCACTGGAAGCAAGACGTACGACGGCAACAGCAACTTCGCCAGCAATCGCCTGACGCTGGCTGGCGCCATCACCGGCGATACGCTTTCGTTCGCGGGCGCCGGTACGGTCGCTGACAAGAATGCTGCCGTCGGCAAGTTCCTCGACACGTCGGGTCTCAGCCTGTCCGGCGCAAGTGCTGCGAACTACTACATCGACGCAACGCCAGGCAGCTCGACGGCCACCATCACGCCCAAGAGCATCACCGCTTCCCTGAGCGCCCAGTCGCGTGTTTACGACGGGACGACCACGGCCACGGGTACGCTGTCTTCGACTGGCATGGTTGCAGGCGACGATCTGTCGCTGTCAGCTTCCACGACCACGTTTGCCAACAAGAACGCCGGCTCGGGCAAGATCGTGACGGCCTCGGGTATTGCGCTGTCAGGCAACGACGCGCTCAACTACAGCCTCACGGCAACTACCGCCACGGCCACGGCCAACATCACGAAGGCCGGTTTGGTCTTCTCAGGTGCCAGCGTGGATTCGAAGGTCTACGACGGCACCACCACCGCCACCGTCACGTCCACGGGCAGTTTGACGGGCGTGGCCGCTCTCGATGCAGCCAACGGTGAGCTGATGGTCAACGACTCGTCCGTGACCGGCGCCTTTGCCGATCGGCACGCAGGAAACAACAAGCAAGCGCTGCTCTCAGGCTACAACGTCTCCGGCACCGCAGCCAGCAACTACGACACCACCATCCCGGTGGTGGCCACCGGCAACATCACGCCCAAGAACGTGAGCGTTTCGGGAACTCGGGTCTATGACGGCACGGCGACTGCTGACAGCGTCAACCTGGCGATCCAAGGTGTCTTGTCGATTGACACTGTTTCGCTGGGCGGTCAAGGCACCACGGCTGACAAGAACGTTGGGGTGAACAAGACGGTCGACACGAACGGCTTGACGCTGGGTGGCCTGCATGCAGGCAACTACCAGTTCGACACGTCCGCCGGAACGTCGACTCTCACGATCACGCCCAAGGCGCTGACGGTCGCCAATGTGACTGCCTCGACGCGGACCTACGACGGCACCACCGGTGCCACGCTGGACCAGGCTGGGTCGCTCGTGGGTGTGGTGGTCGGCGATGGTGTGGAGATCGACACTACTGCTATCACCGGGACGTTCGTCAATCGCCATGCCTCGACCGGCAAGACGGTCAACTTCAGTGGCTTCGCCCTCCAGGGGACCGATGCTCAGAACTACTCAGTGGTCAGCACGCAAAGCGGTACGGGCGACATCACCCCGCGCCGGGTGGTGGTCACTGGTGCGTCTGCCTCTGACAAGGTCTACGACGGCAACCGAGTGGCCTCGGTAACGGGTGGCGGCAGCAGCACCGACTTTGTGGCCGACGATCTCGTCAACGGCCGCATCGCGGTTGACTTCTCCCAAGCTACGGGTGAGTTCTCGGACAAGAACGCGGCGCAGGGCAAGTCCGTGGCGATCAGTGGTCTGGCTCTGACAGGCGCGGACTCGCAGAACTACCAGATTGACACGTCACCGGTGGTCACGGCCGCCAGCATCACGCCGCGTGCCCTGTCGATCACTGGAACCTCCGTTACGCCGCGCGACTATGACGGCACGACGTCGGTGACTGCAACGTCGGGCGTGCTGCAAGGTCTGGTGGCTGGTGAGTCGCTGGGTGCACGTGCGACGGGGACGCTGGACAGCCGCAATGCTGGTCAGCGAACCGCCACGGTGGCCTACGTGCTCGAGAATGGCTCGAACGGCGAGCTTGCCAGCAACTACAGCATCGGCACGACCAGCCACGGCGTCACCGTGGGTCGCCGCAAGGTCGTGGTCACAGGTACCGAGATCGCGAAGAAGGTGTATGACGGTACGACCACCGCTGTCGTCGTGAGCCCTGGTTCGAGCGTCGACTTCGTGGCCACCGACGTTGCCGGTGGCAGCATTGGGGTGGATACGACCACGGCCATCGCTGAGTTCACGGACCGTCACGTAGGCGTGGGCAAGGCGGTTGCGGTTCGCGGCCTGACGCTGGTGGGCACAGACGCGAGCAACTACGAAATCGATTCCGTTCCTGCGCGAACCGTCGGTACGGTGACACCCAAGCAAGTCACTGTGGTCGGTTCGACGGCTGCCAAAAAGGTCTATGACGGCAAGAGCACTGGCGCCTTGAACCAGGTGGGTCAGCTTGACGGCGTCTACAGTGTGGACGAGGTTGGCGTGGATGGAACCGGGTCGCAGGTTGACTTCTTGGACGTCAATGCGGGCACCGAGAAGGCCGTGGTAGTCCGCGGCATGACGTTGGTGGGCCCTCACGCCAGCAACTATCAAGTGGCCTCCGAGCAGTCTGGGACGGGCACCATCGACAGGCGACCGGTGCGGGTGACCGGCACGGACACCAGCAAGTACAGCGGCGGTGGCGAACCAGCTCTGCGCTACAGCACTGAAAACGAAGTGCAAGGCCGGGGCCTGCTGGCGGGCGAGGCACTGACTGGCGTGCTGCAGCGCGCCGGCAATGAAGTGCCGGGCAAGTACTCCATCACCGCAGGAACACTGACGAATGCGAACAACCCGAACTATGACGTTGACTTCGTCGACGGCGTGCTCGAAGTGTTCGCACCGCCCATGAACGCAGCCTCGGATACCCTGCTGAACGCCGCCAGGTCGGTCGATGTTCCGCGTGCTCGCGAGAACGTGGCTCTGGGCTCGACGGGCGTCCCGCTGGCGCAGATGCAAACGACCGTGCAAGCCGGGTCGTCCTCGTTCGTCAAAGCAGGTCGGATCGCGCTGGCAGGCAACGGCTCGAGCATGCAGATGGGTGCAGCAGACAACGTCCTGCCGTCCGCTGTCAGCGCCGCTATCACGAGTGGCGTGGTCAACGTGATGTTGAACGTCCCAGCGCAACTGGTCTTGGCGCGCAAGGTGGCCGATCTTCCTGCCACCGAGGGCACCCCGATCGAAGCAAAGTTGCCTGCTGGCACCTTCCAGCATGGCGATGCCCGTGCGCAGATCACTTTGACCGCTCAACAGGCAGATGGCTCACCGCTGCCCCAGTGGTTGAGTTTTGATGCCGGCAAGGGACTGTTTACCGGCGTACCCCCACAAGGCAGCGCTGGTGTGGCAGTCAAGGTCGTGGCACGCGACAACAAGGGCGGTGAAGCTGAAACCGGATTCGTGATTGACGTCAGGGACCGGTGATAAAAGCGGCGCACAAGCGCCGCTTTTTTCTTGGAGAAGGAAGGTTTCAATCCACAGCAAACGCTGAGCAAGTTGTTGCTGCCGCTAGCTCCGCATCCGCTGCAGCTTGCTCACTTCTTGACGTGCTGGTCAGGAACCGTTTCCCACGTGCTGCACTTGTGTCTGACGGCTCGTCTGAACGCTCGAAAGAATTCATAGGAATCAACTTTTGCGTCAGGCACCGTCTCCTTCAGAGCCTCTTCCAGAGCGCGTCGTATTTCAGACCGCAGATGATCAACCACCTCTTCAATATTGACTTGGGCCATCGTTTAGTTTCAAGAATACGTTTCTTAGGTGTCGGCACGGCAAGCGACATGGTTTGGAACGCCTCCTGATGGAGGCATTTTCATTTTCAGCTACTCACCTCAAGAATCAGACGCTGCAGACCTAAAGCGGCTGCAATAAGTCTAGAGAACTGCTGCAGCACCGTCGGCTGTAGCGGCAACGCGCCATCCGACTCTTGTTGTGGTCGCGGCTTAGCCTCCCTTGCTTGAGATCGTATTCGGGAAGTTTGGAAATCCAAGGCGCTTACAGCAGAGTCTGCTGGACCGATGACGCCGCCGGCGGTGCAGGCGGAACGTTGTCTGGCCCCGCGTCATAGTCATCAACATGGGGCAACACCAAGGCCGCCGTGGCTTCCTCCCTTGTGCCCTTCAGCCACGCATCGAAAGCCGAAGGGTGCAGCGGCACCACGGCCCGCTTGTCCTGCATCGTCGCGGGCCTCTGAGGGTCAGGCCGGTGCATTCGGTTGAGCAGCGGGTGATGGTCGGCGTTCAGCGTCACCATGGTGTAGGACTCGTGCAGCTCGCCGGTTTCCTTGTCCGTCCATGTGTTCCACATACCAGCCATGCCCCACGGCTGGCCATCCGCCCGGCGGAAACGCCACCACTGGTTCTTGCCCGTCTCCCAGTTCGGCTCGACGTAGGACCAGGCGGGAATGATGCAACGCTGGCCACGCGCCCATGGGTCTTTGTAGGTGGCCAGCTTGTGGATCGTCTCGAAGCGAGCGTTGTTCGTCAGGATCGGCCGCTTGCCCGGCTGCTTGGGCGGCACGGGCGCCTTCGCAAACCAGCCGATGAGTCCTCATTGACCCACCACCTCCTCAAGTTGGCCATCGTGACGCCGCGGGCGGATGAACACGCCGCGCCCGAATGGACCAATGTCCCTAGGGAACAGCGGATCACCTACATGGCCGCGGGAGGGCTCATCGATGCCGAGCACGGCCCGGTAGTAGGTCAGCTCGTCGGCCCGGGAGGGGTGGTATCGGTTGCACATGACCTTCGATCGTAGCGAAGGCGCAACCCTACCGGCAGGTCGTGGCGCCGGCGGGGTAGACGACGGCTTCAAGCCGCCTTGACCGGCATCGGCAGCCACTTCAACTCAACGAGCGCGGTACCGCCCCGTCGGGCTTGCATCAGTCTTGTTCAACCGACGTTCTGCCGTTCACCCACGCCGAAACTAGCTCAGCCGGCATCGGGCGTGCGATGAAGTAGCCCTGCAGGATGTCGCAGTCCAGCCGTTCCAGCACGGCTTGCTGGGCCGGCGTCTCCACCCCTTCAGCCACGACCTCCATTTTTAGCGCATGTGCCAGGCGCACGATGGCGTCCAGCACAGCCTGGGCCTCAACGCTGGTCGTCAGGTCGGTGATGAAGCTGCGGTCGATCTTGAGCTGGCGTGCCGGGATGCGGCGCAGGTGGGCCAGAGATGAGTAGCCGGTGCCAAAGTCGTCAATGGACAGCCGTAGCGCAGCAATCTGCTTCAAGATGCCGCGTTCTTGCTCGGTGTTCTCCATAACTGCGCTCTCGGTGATCTCGCACACCAGACCGGCCGGCGGCAGCGCATGGCGAGCCAGCGCACTCTCGATACGCGCAGGCAGGTCAGCTTGGCGCAACTGCTGCGGCGAGACGTTGATGGCGACCCGGCAGTCCAGCCCGTCGGCACGCCAGCGCGCCAGTTGGGCGCAGGCCTCGTCGATCACCCAGTTGCCCAGGCTACCAATGAGGCCGAAGCGCTCGGCTAGCGGCACGAAGACTGCGGGGCTGAGCAGTCCTCGTTGGGGATGCTGCCAGCGTACCAGCGCTTCCCAGCCGTGCACGTCACCACTGCGGCTGGACACCTTGGGCTGGTAATACAGACGCAGCTGGCCGTACTCGATCGCATCGCGCAGCTCCTGCTGCAGGGTGAGCTGCTCGGCAGCGGCGCCCTCCATGCTGGGGTCGTAAAGCACGCAGGTGCTGCCGCCGGCCCGCTTGGCCACATACATGGCGGCATCGGCGCAAGCGATTAGCCGGTGACCAGAATGATCGTGATCCGGGTACAGCGCCACGCCCACGGAGGATGAGAGCGACACCCGATGTGTCGACACGGTAAAAGGCCGGCACAGCACCTCGATCATGCGGCGTGCCAGCGCAAGTGCTTCCTGCGCGGCGTCTCGGGACTCGATCAGAATCGCAAACTCGTCGCCACCCAAGCGAGCCAGGGTGTCGCTGCTGCGGGCGGCCGCTTGGAGCCTGCGGCCCACTTCCCGAAGCACCTCGTCGCCTGCCTTGTGGCCAAGCGTGTCATTAATGGGCTTGAAGCCGTCGAGGTCAAGGAACAGTACCGCCAGATGGTCCTCGGCCAGGCCAGGTGCTCGCTCCCGGCGGCTCAAGCGTTGGATGGCGTGCTGCAGCCGGTCTTGGAACAGCGCCCGGTTCGGCAGGCCGCTGAGCGGGTCCTCGAAGGCGCGTCGCTGCAGTTGTTCGTTGACCTCGCGCAAGCTGGCATTTGCCTCTTGCAGCGAAGCGTTGAGCGCCCGCTCGCGCGCATCAGCCAGCGCATCGTTGATGGATAACAGCAAGGCACCGCCCAACACCAGCAATGTGGCGAGCGTCACCAGCACCGCCAATGGTTGGCCGCCCAGATCGCCGGCGCTGAGGCACAGCGCGCCTACGGGCAGCTGTACTGCAGCCATGCCGGTGTAGTGCATGCCGCCGATGGCCAGCCCCATCACCACCGCAGCCAGCATCTGCAGACCTACCCGTTGCAGACCTCGGCGCTGGCGCAACGCGAAGAAAATCAGCAGCGCCACGACCGAAGCGCCCCATGCGATGGCTGCTGACAGCATGACCAGCGGCGTCCGCCAGACAATGCCGGGCGCCAGGTCTAGAGCGCCCATGCCCAGATAGTGCATTGCACAAATGGCGATCGCCATCGGCAGGCTGCCGCCTGCGAGTGCCACGACGCTCAGCTCCTTGCGCGCTGCAGTGCCCAGTGCAACGCCAGCGGCTGAAACGGCCGCCAGCCAACTGGCCGCGGTGGCCTGCCAGCGGTACCCCAGGGACATACCGGCCTCAAAGCCCAGCATGCCCACGAAGTGCATCGACCAGATGCCGGTGCCCAAGGCTATAGACCCGCCCACCCACCAAGCCGTGCGCACCGCACCGCTGGCGGCACGCACTCGGGACGCGAGGGTCAATGCCACGTAGGAAGCAAACACGGCGACCACCAGTGAGGCCGTAACGAACAAGGGGTCGTGAGAGGTGGTGACGAAGGTGGGAGTAGGCACGGCGAAATCTTCTGAGCGGGGTCATCGACGGTGCCGCCATGACGAAGAGCGAAGCAAAGCGCAGTGGATGAAGGAGGCAGAACTGGCAGAGCCTGTTGAACATTCCGCGTCACAGCCACCGAGGCTGCTTGCGCCACAGTCGGGCGCTGCACAACAGTGCGCGTCAGCTGGCTGGGGATGTCCGGAACCGTGACAGCACTTGCACCAGTTGGGCCGCCTGGTGCTTCAGGCTCTCCGCCGCAGCGGCGCTTTGCTCTACCAACGCAGCATTTTGCTGGGTGCCCTGGTCGATCGATGCAACCGCCTGATTGATCTCCGCGATGCCATTGCTTTGTTGACTGGTGGCACCGGTGATCTCCGCTACTAGACCGTTCACCTGTTGCACCTGTTGGACGATGCTGTCCATCATCGTCCCGGCCTCACTTACCAACGTCTCCCCCACGTGCACCTTGTCCAGGCTGGCTTGGACCAGCTCGTGTACTTGCTTGGCCGCGTCGGCCGAGCGTTTGGCCAAGGCGCGGACTTCCTCGGCCACCACTGCAAAGCCGCGACCCTGCTCCCCCGCACGAGCTGCTTCTACTGCGGCATTTAGCGCCAGGATGTTCGTCTGGAACGCGATGCCATCGATCACGTGGATGATGGTGCGGATTTCATCACTGGCGTTGCTGATCTCACTCATCGTGGTCACCACCTGGTGGACCAGCTGGCCACCCTGTGTCGCAGCGTTGGCGGCGGACTGCGACAGCTCGCTGGCCTGACGCGCGTATTGGGCGTTTTGCTGCACGGTGGCGGTCATGTGCTGCATCGTGGCAGCCGTCTCCTCGAGCGCGCTGGCTTGGTGCTCCGTCCGGGCGGAAAGGTCCTGGTTGCCTATGGCGATTTCGCCGGACGCACCAGCAACGCCGTCGGCCGAGCTACGAACGGTGGCCACGACACTGTTCAGGCTGGTGGACATCTGTTGGAGTGCAGCCAGCAACTCCGACGTCTCGTCACGGCCGAGGACTTCGATCTTCGAGGAAAGGTCACCCGCCGCAACCGCCTGGGCAACATCGACCGCACGCCGTAGAGGGCGCGTGATGGCCGTGCTGAGCAGCCAGCCGAGAGTCAGCGCCGCTCCTACAGCCAGCACGCACACAGCGATCAACGTCGCCTGGTGGCGCTGGAACTCGGCTTCTGCCTGCTCGGTGCTGGCCTCGACAAGCCCTACCCCATGCTTGTTGTAAGCGGCGACCGCCTGGATGAGCTCCCGCAGCAGCGGCCGGCAATCATGGTTCATCTTAGCGATGGCCTGCTCTCGCTGGCCAGCCTCAGCCATCCTGACGATGGCCGATGCGAACGGTCCGTAGCGAGACTCCACCTCCTCCACAGCTGCTACCAGCTCCTGCTCCTGGTCAGACCCACGGGCGCTGACCAGTTGCTTGAGTTGTTGCAGGGCTGAGTCCATCCGCTCTTGTTCCGTGGCGATCGCTGCGTGCTCCAGCACTCGGTCTTGCGGGTCTGTCACGAGCACAAGGTTGCGCGCGGCAACCGCACGGGAGTTCGCAGCGTCCCTGATTTCCTTTGCCAAGTGCTCCCGGTGGTTGACCCCCGACAAGTGGTTTTTAAATCGCGTGTGAGCACTCTCGAGTGAGTGAAAGGCAAGACCGGAGACGGTCATAACGATGCCAGCCATAGCACAAAAGCCGGTGACAATCTTGGTTTTGACGGAAATATCTCTAAATCTCATGAGCGCAATCTTTGAGTCTTGCGCGCCGCGTGGCGGAAAACGTCACGGTCTCTCGCGCATATATACTGCCATTCCACGTTGCCCAGCTACGGGTTGATCTAAGGAATAAGACAAGAACTGCCCCGCTTCACGGGTGCACCAGCTTGGGTCGAGGTGGCACGACGCCTGTGACAGCGCCACCGAAGGTGCAGCGCGTTGAGCACCTACGTCGCTGCTTGCCGTACCTTCAGCGAGGCTTTGCCCCAAACAATGCTCGAATTCGCTGCGCGCTCGGATTGCCATCCAAGTTTGCTTTGGGATGCTTTGAAGCTTTGAAAGCCGTCGTAATGCCCTGATGGCCAGTCGTCCCATGCCGTTGGTCAGGCGCACCAGACGTTCGGTGTCTTGTCAAGATTTCTGATGCGATCGCAGCTTGTTATATGCACCGCTTGTTGTAAGCAATACGCCACTGACAAAACGGGACAGTTCCATGTGAGAAACTTGTAAGCGCCTATAGAGGCGGCGCAGGCTAAACCCCGGCGTAGAACCCCCGCGTGTTGCGGTACCATAGCCTTGAGATGTCAAACAGGCTGCCTCGTGCGGCAGAGTATCGGAACGCCGCCATGTCTTCCCTTGTCTTTGCTTATCCGATTCTGTTTCAGGAAGATGATTCCGGTTTAATGTTGCGCTGCAGAGATTTGCCTGAAGTGCGCCTTGATCTACCTACCGGAATTAACAGGGTGCGGCTGGTTCCAGTAGCAGAAAACTTACTCGATCTCGTGCTAGAGGCCTATATTCTTCGAGGCTTGCTGTTGCCCCGGGCCTCTGAGCGCCAAGCCGGCGAAATCATAATCTCACCTTCGGCTGCCGTCATTGCTCGTGCGGCACGTCACATGGACCCTAGGGAAATTCGAGAGCGTCTGCGGACCCAACCACCTGTTTTTTGGGATTTTCTTGTGGACAACAGCGATATGGGGTCGCAATAGCATCATTAGATGACGACGAAAGCCATGCCTTAAAAAAAGGCGAAGGATGCCCTAGGGCTGCATCTCTGAGTTTTAGACTTGGAAAAATGCAGCGGCCACACGCCGACCTCCCGGAGTTTGGGGAGGTCATGGTCGTCGCTCAAGTTGTACCCGGTTGAAATAAATCGGTCGACGTAGTACGGATTCCGAACAGTCTGAACATCTTGACTGTTGGTCGGCCGCAGCTAGATCTCGTGCATTTTGCCTTGAAACGGCCCCGTTTGATGCATGCAAGGAGCCGCATTGTCCATTGCCGTTCTGCTGCAAAATCCAAGGCTTACGACAAGCTTTTTGGGGCTTGCACGCCACAAAAGGAGAACACCACTTGAGCAAGCCAGCTGACTCAGCACTAGCGGCAAAACTCTCCAGCCTTCGCTATACCGACGTTAGTGAAAAAGCGGGAGTAGTTTGTGCCATTGCACCCTTCATGTTTACAACCGGCTTGGTCGTGGGGCTCAATGGTGTCGGATACGAGCGCCGTTATTGTTATGAGCACGAAGCCGACGCTCGAAAGGCGTTGGCAGCATGGGACGGCGCGGGCCACCCAGGCGGCCCGTGGATCAAATGCAAAGGAACTGGCGTCGATTTGATCAACCCAGCTTGGTCACAAGCGCAGATTTAAGCCGTCGACAAGAGCAAATGTTGGTCATCAGTTTGCATGCAGCTAAGTGTGAGCGCCCGGGGGCCAACGTCCGGATTCACCATCCGCTACAGGATCCAATGTCTGTGTTCCGCAGTTCAAGCAAGGGCCCGGGTTGCGGCGTCGATACCGCAACTGATGATTTGCACCGCACTGGCGGCATTTCCACCAGCAGGCGCATGCTTCAGCAAAGGTCCGACTCGAAATCTCAGGACCAACTACGTAGGGAGCAGTTGTCAACACTGTAAGAGGCTAAGCTAATGGCTGACAGTCACATCAGCTGCGCAAATAAGCACTGCATGTCGATTGAAGGGGTCACCGACAGGACGGCGAGATTAGCGACGCTTGTTATGGTGTCAGTCGCGCTGCACAAGCAGATAGCGCAGCGGCACAACCGGGTTTGCAAGTAGCCGCAAATGCACTTTCACAGGCTCCATGCGCAAAGTGAGAACATATGGGATCGTAGCGTCCAACAGTGATTCTTGCTCAAGTGCGTCTTCATACCGCTGCGCGACCAAAAAATTGTTCATGCAAGGAGCGACTACTGTGAACAACGGCAGGTTCAGCACACGCTGTGATGACAAACCAGCCGCCTGTGACTCAAACTCGTTGTAGCGTTTCACCTCGCTGGCAGTATTGAATGCAATAACGCCGAACTGCAAAGCGTCAAGTTGAGTGTCACTAGCGTGCCGCAGGCGATCCAGCACGTTGGGCGCGGAAAAGGTGAGGGGTTCTACGGGCTGCATTCGTCTTTAAACGTGTGTAGAAATAGTTATCGGTCTCGGCTTAACGAAGTTGAGAAAAAGTATTGTGGAGAATAGTATCTAAATGGCCCGCGCCAAAGTTCCCAAGCGTCCTGCAGTTGCGGGTCCTTCTGTTTGGCTTGCAACTTCTGTGCACAACCTTAGGCTTTTTTCTTTGAAGCCGCGGCGTTAGTTTCCAACTTAGTGGAGTAGCGGGGTCTGCTGTCTGCTTAAGCAGACCATCTCCGAATCAGTCTTCCGCAATCCAGGCGCGTTGGTTCAGCTTAGCTCGCCTTAAGACACGCGACGAGTACTCGTACATGCACTCCGTGGCGGTCTGTGCCCTGATGGTCGCGCTAGGTCGTGAGCTGGGACTGGACACGGATGCCTGTCGTGAAGCCGGGCTGGCAGGACTGCTTCATGACATGGGCAAAGCAGCCATGCCGCTGGAGATCCTCAACAAACCGGGCAAGCTCACCGACGAGGAGTTTGTCGTCATGCGCAGCCACCCTGAGCGCGGCCACGCGCTGCTGATGGGCGGGGCCGCTCCTGAGACAGCGCTAGACGTGTGTCTTCATCACCACGAGCGCATCGACGGCACCGGCTACCCCCATCGGCTGGCAGGCGAGCAAATCTCTAGCACGGCGCGAATGGGGGCGATCTGTGACGTCTATGACGCCATCACGTCCAACCGTCCGTACAAGCCAGGGTGGGACCCAGCCGAATCGATTGCCCGGATGATTTCGGGGAAAGGGCACTTTTGACCTGCTCCCCTCCAGCCGTACCAGCCTGAAGTAGCAGGAGTCCGCCAACCAGGAGAATGGCGGATATGAGGAAGAGCAAGTTCACCGAGGAACAGATCATCGGGTTTCTCAAGCAGGCGGAGGCCGGCTTGGCCGTGGCGGAGATCTGCCGCAAGGGCGGGTTCTCGGACGCCACGTTCTACAAGTGGCGCGCCAAGTTCGGTGGCATGGAGGCGTCTGACGCCCGTCGGCTGCGCGAGCTGGAGGCGGAGAACGCCAAGCTCAAGCACCTGCTGGCCGAGGCGCACCTGGACATGCATGCGCTCAAGAGCGTCCTCGGGGTAAAAAGATAGCCCCACAAGCCAAGCGGGAGGCCATCGGGCGGCTGGTTGCAGAGCATCAGCTGTCCGAGCGGCGGGCCTGCAGGCTTGTGGGGCTGAGCCGAGACAGCTACCGGCACCCACCGGTGACCAGCGCGCAGACCGAGGCGCTCAAGACCAAGATCGTCGAGATCGCCCATGCGCGGCGGCGCTTCGGATATCGGCGGGTGCATGACCTGCTGCGCCCGGAGTTCCCGGGCGTCAATCACAAGCGCGTATACCGGCTGTACAGCGGCGCCAACCTGGCCGCACGCAAGCGCAAGAAGGCGCGTCGGCCGCCAGCAGAGCGCACGCCGCTGAACATCGCCACCAAGGTCAACGAGGTGTGGAGCATGGACTTCGTCAGCGACAGCCTGGCCAACGGCAGGCGTTTGAAGTGCCTGACGGTGGCCGACGACTTCAGCCACGAAGCGGTGGACATCGCGGTGGACTACAGCATCAGCGGCCAGCACGTGACGCGGCTGCTCGACCAGGCGGCGCTGTTCCGGGGCTATCCGTCGGCGGTGAGAACCGACAACGGGCCGGAGTTCACCAGCAGGGCCTTCATCGCTTGGGCGCAGGGCCATGGCATCCGGCACATCCTGATCGAGCCAGGGCGGCCCATGCAGAACGGCTACATCGAGAGCTTCAATGGGCGGTTCCGCGACGAGTGCCTGAACGAGCACTGGTTCGAGACACTGCACCAGGCACGCACGGAGATAGCCAACTGGCGGCGCGACTACAACGAGGTGAGGCCGCACGGCAGCATCGGCCGGATACCCCCGGCGCGGTTCGCCGAGCAGCATCGCCGGCATGCCGGCGATGCTGCTC
>OFDN01000844.1_pt1 | contig 22716 bp, 21 predicted proteins | sample 1520971 | NCBI WGS metagenome assembly OFDN01 (sample SAMEA94257418, study PRJEB24077) | hot springs metagenome | biome: Aquatic biome; feature: Geographical feature; material: Water | place: India | collected 2012-06-12 | depth 5 m
CGAGAGCACCATGTCGGTGATCGGCGCCGAGATCTCGCTGCCGTAGGTGAGCACGCTGCCCGAGACGGTCCCGAGGTGCTCGGCCTCGAGGCTCCAGAACTTCAGCGTGCCATCGGCGCCCGCGGCCGCGAGCAGGCCCGTGTCCGAGACACCGAAGGTCACGAGCGCACCGTGATCCTCCCGATCGTTGTTGAAGACGCGCGCGACCTCGACGAGCTCACCCCCCGCGAGGAGACACGCCATGACCCTGTGCGCGCCATTGAACCGGCTCATCCCCGCTGCCGCCCTCGCGCTCGGACTTGTCGCCGCCACGGCGCCGGCGCACGCCGCGGCGCTGCCGGGTCAGGGCATCACCGTCCAGGCCACCCACGACAGCACGGCGGAGACGCTGTTCCAGACGGAGATCGTCAACATCGGGCTGGAGCGGCTGGGCTACACGGTGAAGCCGATCCTGCCGCTGCAGATCCCGGCCATGTATCTGGCCGCCTCCACCGGCGACGTCACCTTCACGGCGTCGGGCTGGAACCCTTTGCAGAACGCCTTCTACGAGCGGGTCGGCGGCGATGCGGCGCTGGTGCGGCTGGGGGCGGTGATCTCCGGCGCGACCCAGGGCTATCTGGTCGATAAGAAGACCGCCGAGGCGCACGGCATCAAGAACGTCGAGCAGCTCAAGGACCCCAAGATCGCGGCCATCTTCGCCGATGGCGGGTCCAAGGCGAAGCTGATCGGCTGCCCGCCCGGCTGGGGCTGCGAGCGCGCCATCGAGCACCAGCTCACCGCCTACAACCTGCGCCCGACCGTCCAGCATGTGCAGGGCGACATGGCGGTGCTGGCCGCCGACACCATCGCCCGCTTCAAGGAGGGCAAGCCGGTCCTCTACTACACCTACACCCCGTTGTGGCTGTCGCAGGTGCTCATCCCCGGCCGCGACGTGGTGTTCCTGGAGGTGCCCTTCACCGCGTTGCCGGAGAAGACGGACCCCGCCCTGACCACCCTGCCGGACGGGCGCAACATCGGCTTCACCAAGAACACCATCCACGTCGTCGCCAACAAGGGCTTCATCGAGAAGAACCCGGCCGCCAAGGCGTGGTTCAATCTGGTGACCATCCCCATCGCCGACGTGAACGCCGAGAACTTCCAAGTCTACCAGGGCGAGAAGTCGCCCGCCCAGATCCGCAAGCACGCCGAGGATTGGGTGGCGAAGAACAAGGACAAGGTTGACGGCTGGATCGCCCAGGCGATGCAGGCGCCCAAGTCCTGACCCTGGTCCCTTGAGGTGCACCCCATGACCGTTGCCGCGACCGCCGCCGCGATACCCGCTGTAGGAGCCACCGTGGACGCCCCCGCCGACACGGCGGCGGAGACCGGCATCCCCGCCATCGCCGTCGATGGGCTGTGGAAGCTGTTCGGCCCGAACCGGGCGGTGAGGGCCGCCGCGGCCGCGATCCGGCAGGGTGCGGACGGCGAGCGCGCCGTGGCGGACCACGGGGTGTTCGCCGCGGTGGCCGGGGTGTCGCTGACCGTGCGGCGGCGCGAGATCCTGTGCGTCATGGGGCTGTCGGGCAGCGGCAAGTCCACCCTGGTCCGCCACATCAACGGGCTGGTGCCGCCGACGCTGGGCAGCGTGCGCATCGACGGCCGCGCCGTCGAGGGGTTGTCGGCGGACCAGTTGCGCGAGCTGCGCACCACCCAGGTCGGCATGGTCTTTCAGAGCGCCAGCCTGTTCCCCCACCGCACCGTGCTGGACAACGTCACCTTCGGGCTGGAGGTGCGCGGCCTCCCGCGGGCGGTGCGCGAGGAGCGGGCGCGCGACTGGCTGGCCCGGCTGCACCTGCGCGACGCCGAGGACCGCTTCCCGACCGAGCTGTCGGGCGGCATGCAGCAGCGGGTCGGTCTCGCCCGCACGCTGGTCACCGACCCCGACATCCTGTTGCTGGACGAGCCCTTCAGCGCGCTCGACCCGATCATCCGCCGCGATCTCCAGGCGCAGTTCGTGACGCTCTGCCGCGAGCTGGACAAGACCGCGGTCTTCATCACCCACGATTTCGAGGAGGCGCTGAAGGTCGCCGACCGCATCGGCGTGATGGTCGGCGGGCGGCTCGTGCAGATCGGCACGCCGCACGAGATCCTGATGCGCCCGGCGACGGAGCAGGTGGCGGCCTTCGCCACCGACGGGCTGCGCCGCCGCCACGCCCGCGCCGGCGACCTCGCCCGCCCGCTGACCACGGGCGTCGAATTCACGGCCCGCACCCGCCTGCCCGCCGACGCGCCACTGCCGGTCGTGCTCGACGCGCTCTGCGAGGGGGAGGCGGCGGTCGCGGTGGTCGATGCCGCCGGCCGCGTCGTCGGCCATCTCGACCGCTCCACCGTCCTGCGCCACCTGCGCCACGCCGTGGGCGATCCGGATTGATGCCCCAACCGACACTTTGAGGGAAGAGACATGCCGAAGCTGCTGACCGACGATCAGGTGCGCCAGTTCCGCGAGGAGGGCTGGCTGGCTCCGCTCGACGTCATGAGCGCCGACGAAGCGCGCGCCTGCCGCGAGCGGGTGGAGGGGCTGGAGGCCCGCGTCGGGCGGGAGGCCAACACCTTCATGAAGATCAAGGGCCATCTGGCTGCCCCCTGGATCGTCGATCTCGCCCGCCGGCCGGAGATCCTGGACGCGGTGGAGGACCTGATCGGCCCCGACATCCTGCTGTTCGGCGCCTCGATCTTCGCCAAGGGCGCCCGTGACACCCGCTATGTGTCCTGGCACCAGGATTCCGCCTATTTCGGCCTGACCCCGCACCAGGAGGTGACGGCCTGGGTGGCCTTCACCGAGAGCACGACCGAGAACGGCTGTCTCCAGGTCGTGCCGCGCACCCACCTCGGCCCCGACCGCAAACATGTCGAGACCTACGCCCCCGACAACATGCTGGCACGCGGCCAGGAGCTGCGCGACATCGACGAGTCCGAGGCGGTCAACCTGCAACTGGCACCCGGCCAGTTCTCGCTGCACCACGAGCGCACGGCGCACGGCTCCAAGGCCAACCGCACCGGCGACCGGCGCATCGGTCTGGCCTTCTTCTACATCCCCACCCACGTCGCCTCGACCACCGGGCGCCGCACGGCGACGCTGGTGCGCGGCACCGACCGCTACGGCCATTGGGACGCCGACCCGCTGCCCAGCGTCGATCTCGATCCCGTCGCCTTCGCCGCCCTCCAGGGCGCCTGGGGGCAGTACAAGGACGGCGTGGCCAAGCAGGCGGCAGAGGAAACCGCCGCCTGAGCCCGGGCCGGCGGGTGGGTCAGGCGGCCGCCACCGGCGCGCCGCCCGCCACCTGGGTGCGCAGCATGATGCGGCGGTGGGCGGCCTCGTCATAGCCGGTGGCGCGGTGGAGCGTGCAGCGGTTGTCCCACACCACCAGATCGCCGACGCTCCAGTGATGACGGTAGACGAAGCGGTCCTGGGTGGCGAAGGCCTCCAGCTCGTCGATCAGCGGGCGGCCCTCCGCGTCGTCCATGCCGGTGATGCGCGACACCACGTCCTTGGCGAGGAACAGGCTGGGCTGTCCGGTCACCGGGTGCCGCACCACCAGCGGATGCTCGGTCGGGGGCACCTTGGCGATCTGCTGCGGGCTGAGCGGCGGCCGGTCGGGATAGAGCTCGGCGTAGCGGAAGTTGCGGTCGTGCACCGCGCGCCGCCCGGCCAGCGCCCGTTTCAGCGGGGCCGGCATGGCGTCGTAGGCGGCGTGCATGGCCGCGAACAGCGTGTCGCCGCCCACCGGCGGCGTCTCCACGCAATAGAGGAAGGTCGCCAGCGCCGTCTCCGGCAAATAGGACAGGTCGGAGTGCCAGTGCCGCCCGCCGCGGTTCACGCCGATCGGCTGCCCGTCCTTGCGGACGTTCGACAGCACGCGCACCTCCGGGTGGTCGGGGAAGGGGCGCTCGGCCATGTGGTGCACCTCCAGCGGCCCGAAGCGGGCCGAGAAGCGCGACAATTCCGCCGGCCCCAGCGTCTGCTCCCGGAAGACCAGCACCGCATGCTCGTGGAACGCGTCGAGGATCCGTCCGACCGTGTCGTCGGACAGCGGCCCCGCCAGATCCACCCCCAGCACCTCCGCCCCCACGGCCCGGCCGAGCGGCCGGACTTCCGGTGTCGACCGCGTCTCCCGCACCTGAACCATCGCACCTCTCCCCTGTGACGTTGGATTGCGACCCGGAGCACCGGGTGCACCGACGATGCGTCCGCTGAAGCGTTGGCGCGCGTCCGGTCAGTCCTTTCCGGGATCGGGGGTGAGGCCGGCGGCCTCGATCCCGACCATGGCCAGCCGCTCGTCGTTGGGGCCGCTGTCGCCGCTGATGCCGACGGCGCCGAGGATCGTGCCGTCCGCGTCGCGGATCAGCACGCCGCCGGGGTTGGGCAGCAGCCGCCCCTGCGCCGCCCCGGACAGTGCCCCGATGAAGGCCGGATTCTCGCGCGCCTTGCGCGCCAGCCCGCGGCTGCCCTCGCCCATGGCGACCGCACCCCACGCCTTGCCCAGCGCCACGTCGTGGCGGAACATGCTGGCGCCGTCCTCCCGCTTCATGGCCTTCAGGTGGCCGCCGTCGTCGATGACGGCGACGGCGACCGGCTTGGCCTGCATGCGGCGGCGCTCGGCGAGTGCCTCGTCGATCATGCGTTCGGCCTGGTCGAGCGTCAGTGTGCCCATGCTCCTCCCCCCTGGTGATTCTTGCCCGGCGATGGTGCGCATTATGACTCATCGGTTCTCAGAGTAAAACACCGTTGTAGAAATTATCCGTTCACCCTATCATCGGTTCATTCAACCGATAGCCCGCGAAACGCAGGGGAGGGACAGAGCGATGGGTGTGGCGTCAATGCCCCGGGACACGAAGAACAAGGGTGCCACCAAGGCCGGCGACGGCCGCTACGACTTCAAGCTGGCCGAGGTGGACCCGATCGCCGCCGGCACCGGCTATTCCACCTCCGTCGGTTCGGTGGTGGAGGGTGAGCGCATGCAGGTGGGCATCATCCACAAGGCGCGCGGCACCGGATCGCGCCCGCACACGCACCCGAACGAGCAGTTCAACTACGTCATGCAGGGCACGCTCAAGGTGCGGGTGGCCGACAAGGAGTTCCTGGCGCCGGCCGGCACGCTGGTCTATGTGCCGGCCAACGTCGAGCACACCATGATCGCCACGCAGGACGAGGACGTGATCTTCTACGTCTGCAAGGACCTGTCGCACGGCATCGCCGGCATGGCGGTGGACGGGACCATGAGCGGCCCCCACTACGACCCCGGCTTCGAGCCGAAGAACTGATGGAATCAACCCTCTCCCGCCGGCGGCGGGAGAGGGTTGGAACGCGCAAGGCGGCGCCAGTCCGCCGGACCCACAAGACAAGGGGAGGAGAAGAATGACGACAACGGTGCTGTCACGCGCGCTGCCGGTCCTGGCGACGGCGCTCGGCCTCGGTCTTGCCGCACCGGCGCAGGCTGCCGACGGCTGGCCCGCCCGGCCGGTGGAACTCGTCTGCTCGACCGGCCCCGGCTCGGGAGCCGCGGTCTGGTGCCAGATGATGGCCGAGCAGATGTCGCACAAGGGCTGTCTCGGCACGCCGGTCAACGTGTCGTTCAAGGCCGGTGGTTCGAACCATGAACCGGCGCTCTACACCAAGAACAAGCCCGCCGACGGCTACACCCTGCTGCACGCAAGCGGAAGCTGGCCCGGCTACATGAACCTGCCGCACTTCACCGTCGGCATCGACGACCTGCGCTTCGTCGCCCAGGTGGAGGAGACGCTGTACGCGATCGGCGTCAACAAGGACAGCCCGTTCAAGACCTTCCAGGACGTGATCGCCTATTCCAAGGCGCATCCGGGCGAGCTGGCGATGGGGTCGAACAAGGTCGGCTCGCTGCACCACCAGATCCACGCCGGCCTGAACAAGGCCGCCGGCATCGACATCCGCTTCACCCCCTACCAGGGCACGGGTGCGGTGGTGAAGGATGTGCTGGGCGGGCATCTGCCGCTGGGAATGGCGCAACCCGGCAACTGGCTGCCGCACCTGCAGTCGGGCAGCGTCCGCATGCTGCTGCTGCTGAACGACAAGCGCATCGACCATCCGGTCTTCGCCGACACCCCGACACCAGCCGAGGCCGGCATTCCCTTCGACTTCCCGCGCCAGTGGCAGGCCTTCCTGGTCAAGAAGGGCACGGCGGACGCCGTCGTGCAGAAGATCGCCGCCTGCGCCCGCACGGCAACGCAGTCCACGGCCTATCAGGAGTATGTGAAGAACAACCCGCACGTGATCCCGAAGTTCGACGACAACGCCGACGCCCTGGCCGCGCAATTCCGCAAGGACATGAAGGAGACGCGCGAGTTCATGGTCGAAAACGGCGTCATCAAGGGCTGATCCGGCCCGGCGCCGCCGGGCGATCCGTGTGGAGGGCTCTCCATGAAGCTGTCGATGCGCAAGGCCGACCTTGTCGTGGTCGGTGCCTTCACGGCCGCGCTGGTTTTCCTGCTCGACCACACCCGGACCTTCGCGCCGCCGCTGCTGGAGGGCTATCCGGGCGACGCCTTCTTCCCGCAACTGGTGCTCGGCTTCACCCTGTTCTGGGCGGGCGTGATCCTGGTGCGGCGGCTGTTCCAGGCGATGGCCGACCTGCCCGAGGACGAGCGGCCCTTCAAGCTCGACGGGCGCGAGTTCGCCCTGGTGCTGGCGGCGGTCGTCGCCTACGCCCTGCTGCTGGACCCGCTCGGGTTCGAGGCGGCGACGACCCTGCTGCTCGCCGGTCTGCTGATCCCCCGCTACCGGGTGGAGATGACGCTTCCCCGCGCGATGGCGTGGGGTGTGGGGGTGGCGCTGGCGACGGTTGCGATTTGCTGGCTGGTGTTCGTCATTCTTCTCAACGTCGATATGCCGCTCCTCGTCCTGCCCCGCTATCTCACCTTCTGAGCGGGCGGCGGGGACCGGCAGCGGAGGACGCGGGCCGATGGACCTGATCGTCGACCATCTCTTCACCGCGTCGGGCACGGTGTTCGCCCCGGCCACGCTGTTGATCATCGCGGCCGGGGTCGTGTTCGGCATCATCCTCGGCGCGCTGCCAGGCTTCGGGGCGTCGCAGTCGCTGGCGCTGCTGTTCCCGCTGACCTTCGGCATGTCGCCGGCGGAGGCGGTGCTGTTCTTCATCGCCGTCTATTCGGCGGCGGAATATGGCGGCTCGATCCCGGCGATCCTCATCCGGACGCCGGGCACGGCGGCGTCGGCGATCACCGCCATCGACGGTTACGCCATGGCGCGCAAGGGCCTGGCGGGGAAGGCGCTGCGGATCTCACTGGTTTCCGGCGTCATCGGCGGGCTGATCAGCACGGTGATCTTCCTGTTCGCCGGCACCTCGCTGGCCTGGATCGGGCTGAAGTTCGGCCCCGGCGAGATGTTCGCGCTGGGTCTTTTCGGGCTGGCGATCATCGGCGGCTTCTTCGGCAGCGACCCGGCCAAGGGGTTCTTCGCCACCGGCATCGGCCTGCTGCTCGCCACCATCGGCACGTCGGATTTCGGCGGCATGCGTTTCACCTTCGGCCAGGGCTTCCTGATGGACGGCATCCCGCTGGAGGTGCTGGTGATCGGGCTGATGGCCGGGCCGGAGGCGTTGCGCCTGCTCATCAACAACAGCCGCACGAAGGAGGAGTTCATCGACCTGGGCGGGCGCGACGACCGCGCGCGCAACCGCATCAGCGGCGCCGAGTTCCGCCGCCTGATCCCGACCTGGATCCGCAGCAGCCTGATCGGCACCGCGGTGGGCACCTTGCCCGGCCCCGGTGCCACCGTCGGCTCGCTGATCGCGCACGCGGAGGAGCGGCGCTGGTCCAAGCGTGGCCCGGAGTTCGGCACCGGCGTGGAGGAGGCGGTGGCCGCACCCGAGGCGGCGAACAACGCCGTCGTCGCCGGCACGCTGGTGCCGAGCCTGGCGCTCGGCATTCCCGGATCGGGGGCGGCGGCGATCCTGCTGGGCGCCCTGATCTCCAAGGGCGTGGTGCCGGGGCCGCTGCTGTTCCAGGAGTCCGGCGACCTCGTGATGGCGATCTTCATCGGCCTGATCGTCTGCAACATCATGATGCTGGTGCTGGGGCTGCTCGGCTCCATCCACGTGGCGAAGATCGTGAAGGTGCCGCGCCGCATCATGGGGCCCTTCGTGATGCTGCTGGTCATCATAGGCTCCTACGCCTACGCCAACTACCCCGCCCATGTGCTGATGGCGCTGGCGCTGGCGGCGGGCGGCTATCTGTTCGACCGGCTCCGCATCCCGACGGTGCCGGTGGTGCTGGCCTTCGTGATGGGGCCGATCATCGAGCTGAACATCAGCCGGGCGCTGACCCTGCACCGCGGCGACCTGTTCGTGGTGCTGGAGCGGCCGATCACCCTGATCATTCTGGGGCTGGCCGTGGTGACCGCGCTCTATTCCTTCTCCGGCATCCTCGGCCCCCTGTTCCGCCGCCTGCGCGGCGGCCCGGCTCGCCCGGCGGAAGGCAGCCGGTGATCAGAAAATCACCGGTTCCGGCGTCGGGCTGGGGTCGGCGAGGATGTCGAAGTCGCAGCCGTCGTTGGCCTGCCCGACATGGCGGGCGAACAGCGCGCCATAGCCGCGGGCGTAGGGCGGCGGCGGCGGGGTCCAGGCGGTGCGGCGGCGGGCCAGCTCCGCGTCGGGGACCAGCAGCTCCAGCCGCCGCTCCGCCACGTCCAGCCGGATCGGGTCGCCGTCGCGCACCAGCGCCAGCGGCCCGCCGACATGGGCTTCGGGGGCGACGTGCAGCACGCAGGTGCCGGCGTAGGTGCCGCTCATCCGCGCGTCGGACACGCGGACCATGTCGCGCACCCCGCGGCGCAGGAGCTTCTTCGGAATCGGCAGGGCGCCCCATTCCGGCATGCCGGGGCCGCCGACCGGGCCGGCGTTCCGCAGCACCAGCACCGACGTCTCATCGACCGGCAGATCCTCGTCGTCGATGCGGGCCGTCAGGTCGGCCATGGATTCGAACACCACCGCCGGGCCGATGTGGCGCAGCAGCCCCTCGCCGGCCGCACTCACCTTGATCACCGCGCCGTCGGGGGCGAGGTTGCCGCGCAGCACGGCCAGCGTCTCACGCGTGGTCACCGGGTTGTCGAGCGGGCGGATCACGGCGTCGTCGAACACCTCCGCGGCGGCGATGGCCTCGCCCAGCGTCATGCCGCCCACGGTGGGGCAGGCGAGGTCCAGCCGGTCGGCGACGCGGCGGAGCAGCGCCGGCAGCCCGCCCGCACGGAAGAAATCCTCCATCAGATGGGCGCCGGACGGCATCAGGTCGGCCAGCACCGGCACCCCGCGCGCGATGCGGTCGAGCTCGTCCAGCGTCAGCGGCACGCCGGCCCGCCGCGCCATGGCGATCAGGTGGATGGCGGCGTTGGTGGAGCCGCCCAGCGCCATGCAGGCGACGGCCCCATTGCGCACCGATCCCGCGGTGACAAAGCGCTGCGGAAGCAGATCCTCCCACACCATGTCCACGATGCGCGAGCCGGCCGCTGCGGCCATGGCCGCGTGGCGGCTGTCGCTGGCGGGGATGGAGGAGGCACCGGGCAAGGTCAGCCCCATCGCCTCCACGATGGCGGTCATGGTGGAGGCGGTGCCCATGGTGTTGCAGGTGCCGTGCGAGCGGGTCATCGCGGACTCCAGCTCCACCCACTGCGCCGGCGTGATGGTGCCGGCGCGCAGCTCCTCCCAATAGCGCTTCATGTGGGTGCCGGTGCCGACCTTGCGGCCGCGCCAGTGGCCGTTCAACTGCGGCCCCGCCGGCACGAAGATGGCCGGCAGCCCGGCGCTGAGCGCCCCCATGACCAGGGCCGGCGTGGTCTTGTCGCAGCCGCCCAGCAGGACGGCGCCGTCCACGGGGTGGCTGCGCAGCAGCTCCTCCGTTTCCAGCGCCAGCAGGTTGCGGTAGAGCATGGCGGTCGGCTTCAGCATCGGTTCGGCGAGCGGCAGGGCCGGCAGCTCCACCGCCAGCCCGCCCGCCGCCGCCACGGCCAGCCGCACCGTCTCCGCCCGTTCACGCAGATGCTGGTGGCAGGCGTTCAGCCCGCTCCAGGTGTTGACGACGGCGATCACCGGGCGGCCCAGGAAATCCTCCCGCCGCAGCCCCATCTGCAGCATGCGCTGGCGGTGCGTGAAGGACCGCATGTCGTTCACGCCGAACCAGCAGTGGCTGCGCAGCTCCGCCGCGGTGCGGCGGCGCGGTGTGTCGTCGGTCATCCTCATCCTCCCCGCGCCGTCGCCTTCGGTCAGACCGGCACCTTCTCGTCCACCAGCGTCACCAGCTGCGGCAGCGGCCAGGCGGTGGCGTAGCGGACGGCGGTGCCGGGCTCGGCCCGCAGCGAATAGCGGGTGCCCTTCGGGATGTGCAGCACGCTGCCGGGGCTGACGCTGCGCTCCTCGTTGCCGATGCTGGCGTCCATGGTGCCGGTGATGACGTAGATGAAGCGCTCGTGCGCGCTCTCATCGGCCAGATCGATGCCGTCGGACTGTTCGGTCACCGAGAAGGCGGAGCGGTGCCCCTCGACCGCGTAGGTCCGCCGTCCCTCGCCCACCGGCTCGTCCAGCGACGGCAGGATGGGGTGGTAGCAGTTGCGGATGCCTTCGATGATGGCCTTGGACTCGCCCTTGCCGGTGCCGCTGTGCTGCTTGCCCTGGCGGTGCAGCTCGGCCGACTCCTCGATGGTCAGCGCCTGGTCGGGCACCCCCTCGTCGGCGGCGATGCCGACCACCGACCAGGTCTGGTCCTTGATGTAGAGGTAGGCGCAGGGCCCGTCCTCCGTCGCCCGCATGGAATGGCGGGCGTAGGGCGGCACCAGGATGAAGGTGCCGGTGCTGACCACCCGCCGGTCCTTGCCGACCACCGCGTTGATCTTGCCGCGCACGCAGTAGATCAGCAGCTCGTTGGGGTGGTAGTGCAGCTCGGAGCCGGTGCCGGGCTCCTTCTGGTTCAGGCAGAAATACAGATAATCGCCCTCGATCACGGGCGCCTTCGCCGACGACAGGTGCGGCGTGATGGCGATGCTCTCCATATCTTCGAAACGGTAGAACGGCATGGGTGTGCTCTCCAGTGGGTGGGATGGGGGCTGTCGTCGGGCCGTGGCCTACTTCTTCAAAAGCCCGAGCTTCTCGTCGAGCTTGCGGTAGGCGTCCTCCTCCGTCCGCAGCATGGCGGCCAGCTCGTCTCCGGCGACGAATTCCGCAACCAGGCTGTTCTTGGCGAGGTAGGTCTTGAACGCCTCGGAGTCGGCGAGCTCCTTCAGCTTCGCGATGTAGTAGTCGCGCGCCTCCTTGGGCACGCCGGGCGGCATCCAGAAGCCGCGGTACTGGCGCAGCAGCGGCAGGTTGTAGCCCAGCTCCTCGAAGGTGCGGATGTCGGGCTGGTCGGCCTGCCGGGTGTTGGTGGCGAGGATGCGCATGTCGCCCGAGCGCAGGTAGGGCAGCACCTGTGCGGGGTTCGCCATCATCAGGTCGATGTGACGGCCCAGCAGCTCCACCGTGCCCTTGCTCTGGAAGGGGGTGAAGGCGATCTGCACGCCGGCGGCCTCGGTCAGCAGCGCGTTGTACAGGCTGTCCACCTCGCCCACGTCGCCGCCGCCCTGGATCACCTTGCCGGGCTTGGCGCGCGCGGCGTCGATCAGGTCCTTCAGGGTGTTGTAGGGCGATTTGGCGTTCACCACCACCATCAGCGGCGTCACCCCCATGATGGCGACCGGGGTGAAGTCCTGGGCGCCGTAGTCGGCGCCGTGCAGGATCGGGTTGTTGATGTTGGACGGGGTGATGGCGCCCAGCACATGGGCGTTGCCCTTGCGGTCCAGCACGTAGCGGCGGGCGCGGTCGCCGCCGGCCCCCGGCACGTTCACCGGGTCGGCGCCCTTGGGCAGCATCTTGTCCAAATGCTTGGCGACCTCGCGCACGAACAGGTCGGTGTCGCCGCCGGGGGCGGTGTGGATGATCAGCTTCACCTGCTGCGTCGGTTCCCAGGCCGCGGCCGGGACGGCGGCGAGCGTCAGGGCGACGGCCCCGGCCAGGGCCATCCCCAGGCGGGCCGTAAGGCGGTGTGCGCGCATGTGTCGGTTCCTCCCGTGTTTTGTCTGGTCCGCGTTGGTGATTCAGTCCTCGTCGAGCACCAGCTCGCGGCGCGTCAGTGCCTGAAGGATCATCGGGAACGCCACGGAGACGAGCGCCAGCAGCAGGAAGACCGTGACGATCGGCCGGTGCAGCAGGCTCAGCACGTCGCCCTGGCTCATGATCATCGACTGCCGGAACGCCTCCTCCATGCGGCCACCCAGAACGACGCCCAGGATCACCGGGGCCAGCGGGACGTCGTGCTCGCGCATGAAGTAGCCGAGCATCCCGAAGGCGCAGAGCGTCAGCAGGTCGAGCGGGGCGTGGTTGGTGCTGTAGACCCCGGCCACCGAGATGACCGCGATCAGCGCCAGCAGCATCGCCATCGGCATGTACAGGATGCGCACGAAGATGCCGATCAGCGGCACGTTCAGGATCAGCAGGATGATGTTGCCGATGTAGAGTGCGGCCACCAGCCCCCACACCACGTCCGGCCGCTCCAGGAAGAGCAGCGGCCCCGGCATGATGTCGAGCATCATGAAGGCGCCCAGCATCACCGCGGTGGTGGCGGATCCCGGAATGCCCAGCGACAGCATTGGCACGAAGGCGCCGGCGCTGGCCGCGTTGTTGGCCGACTCCGGACCGGCCACGCCGCGGATCTCGCCATGGCCGAAGCATTCGGGGTGGCGGCTGACCTGCCGTTCCACCGAGTAGGAGATGAAGGAGGCGATGCTGGCCCCCGCCCCCGGCAGCGCGCCGACGACGAAACCGATGAAACCGCCGCGGACGATGGCGCCCAGCGACTGCCGGATGTCGGCAAGGCCGATGTAGATCCGGTGCTGCAACACCTGCGGCGGCTCGCCGGAGCGCATGCGCTGCGCGTTCATCAGCAGCTCGGGCAGGGCGAACAGGCCCAGCGTGATCGCCAGGAAGTCGATGCCGTTCAGCAGGTCCGGTATCCCGAACACGAAGCGCTGCACCCCCGCCACGTCGGTGCCGACGGTGGCGATCATCAGCCCCAGCGTGGCGGCCATCAGCGCCTTGAGCATGGAGTTGCCGGCCAGGCTCGCCACCGCCGTAAGGCCGAAGACCATCAGCGCGAAATACTCCGGGGCGCTGAACTGGAGCGCGAAGCGCGCCACCATCGGTCCCAGCAGCATCAGCCCCACCACCGCCACAGTCCCGGCGATGTAGGAGCCGATGGCGGCGATGCAGAGCGCCGGTCCGGCGCGCCCCTGCTTGGCCATCTGGTGGCCGTCCAGGCAGGTGATGACCGCCGCGGTGTCACCCGGCGTGTTGAGCAGGATGGACGAGGTGGACCCGCCATACATCGCGCCCGTGTAGATGGCGGCCAGCATGATCACCGCGCCGACCGGGTCGAGCGAGGCGAGCAGCGGCAGCATCAGGGCGATGGCGCCGGCCGGCCCGATCCCCGGCAACACGCCGATCACCGTGCCCAGGAAGGCGCCGACGGTGGAATAGAGCAGCATCGACGGCGACAGCGCCAGCGCGAAGCCGTCGAGCAGGTGGTTGAACCCCTCTCCCATGCGCGTCGGCCCTCACATCAGCCACGCGAAGAGGCTGCCCGGCGGCAGCTCCACGTCGAAGGCGTGCTCGAACAGCAGGTAGGTGACGGCGGTCAGCCCGACGGCGAACAGGATCGTCCCCCGCCAGCCCGGGTGTCCGACCGCGCGCATCGTCACCACCACGAAGACGAGGGTGGACAGGATGTAGCCAAAGGGCTGGAGCGCCAGGACATAGCCGAACAGCAGCCCGAGCGGCACCAGATCGCGCAGCCTTTCGGCCGGCCGCCACCGCGGGGTCTCCGCGTCGCGCAGCGCGCGGTACAGGAAGACGATCGCCAGCAGCAGCGCGATGCCGGTCAGCAGCAGCGGAAAGCTGCGCGGGCCAACCACATCGGACATCAGACCGTCGCGCAGCCGCAGCGCGCCGGCCCCGTAGCCGATGGTGAGAATCAGGAACAATAGGACGAGAAGTCGATCGCCCGTCCACAGGACGGACACCCGGTCGCGCGGTCGCATGGCGTCTCCCCCCAACCCCGTCCGTTCGGTCGCGGACGTCCGGCGTGGCCTTAGGCCTGCGGTGTGTTTCGCTCTATGAAATGCTGGTTGGACAAACGATGGTACGTCGGCCGGGCGCCGCTAGCAACAGCCTTGTGTGCGAACGAACCGCCATGCGGTCGCCGATCCGCCGTGCAGCCCGGGCATGGTCGCCGCGGTTGCGGCCATCGGTTCGTCATGCGAACCTGCGGAGCGAAAATCCGACCGCAACGGGAGGCGCGCCGTGAACAGCCCCATCGAGATCCGCCCCCTCGCCCCCTTCGGTGTCGAGATCGCCGGCGTGAACCTGTCGGACGAGCTGGACGACGCGCGCTTCCGCGCCATCGAGACGGCGCTGGACGTGCACGGGCTGGTGGTGATCCACGGCCAGACCCTGGCGCCGGAACGGCAGATCGCCTTCGCCCGCCGTTTCGGCGAGCTGGAGGTGCATGTCCGCCAGGAATACGCCCTGCCGGGCCACCCGGAAATCCACCTGATCTCCAACGTCAAGGACGGCGAGCGCAGCATCGGCAGCGCCTACGCCGGCGACAACTGGCACACCGACCTGTGCTTCCAGCGCCGCCCGGCCCGCATGTCGCTGCTGCACGGCATCGAGATCCCGCAGGCCGACGACGGCACGCCGCTGGGCGACACGCTCTTCCTCAACACCGCCGACGCCTACGACCGCCTTCCCGACGCCATGAAGCGGCGGCTGGAGGGGCTGCGCGCCGTCCACCAGTACCACCGCGCGCAGGAGATCAAGCGCCGTCAGCGCGAAAAGGACCACGCCCGCGCCACCCTCAGCGCCGAGCAGCGGGCGCTGACGCCGGACGTCACCCATCCCGTCGTCCGCCGTCATCCGGTGACCGGACGCAAATGCCTTTACGTCAACCAGACCTACAGCTTCGGCATCGAAGGCTGGCCGGAGGAGGAGGCGGAGCCGCTGCTGGCCTCCCTCTTCGCCCACATCGTGCAGGAACCCCACGTCCACCGACACCGCTGGCGGGTCGGCGACGTGGTGATGTGGGACAATTGCCTGACCCAGCACAAGGCGGTCGGCGACTACGCCCTGCCGCAACGCCGGTTGATGCATCGGACCGCGGTGAACGGCACGGTGCCGGTGTGACCGGCGCGTGACCCTGGCGGTCCGCATCGCGGTGGGCCATGGGCTCGCCCTGTTGGTGGCGCTGCTCGCGGCGCGGGCCGGCTTGCCGCTGCCCTGGATGCTGGGGCCGCTGGCGGCGGCGGCGGCCGTGGCGCTGGCCGGGGGCGATCCGGTGGCGCCGCCGCCGTTGCGCCGCTGCGGGCAGGTGGTGGTGGGCACGGTGATCGGGCTGACGGTGACGCCGTCGGTCGTGTCGCTGGTCGTCATGTGGCTGCCCTGGATGGCGGTGGCGATCGCCGTGTCGGTGCTGTCGTCGGCGCTGCTGGGGGTGCTGTTCGCGGCGGTGACGCGGCTCGACGGGCGCACCGCCTATTTCGCGCTGCTGCCGGGCGGGCTGGCGGAGATGGCGTCCATCGCCGCGCGGGCCGGCGCCCGGGCCGAGGTGGTGGCGGTCGTCCAGACGCTGCGCGTCGGGCTGATCGTCTGCGTGCTGCCCTGGCTGGTCTTCCTGTTCGCGTCGGCGGACGGGGCGGTGGCGCCGGCGGCGCGGGCGCCCTGGGATCCGCTGCTGCTGCCGGTCGTGCTGGGGATCGGCGTCGCCGGGGCCTGGCTGTTCCGCCTGCTGCGCTTCGACAATCCGTGGATGTTCGGGTCGCTGCTGGCGGTTGCCGTCGCCGCGGGCGGCGGCCTGATCGACACGTCGGTGCCGGAGCCGCTGTACCGCGCCGGGCAGTTCCTGATCGGCTTCACGGTGGGGGCGCAGTTCCGCCGCGACCGGCTGGCGCGGCTGCCGCGCGTCGCCGCCTGGGCGGTCGCCTTCATCGCCGCCATGGAGCTGGTGATGGCCGCGGTCGCCCTGCTGATGGCGTGGGCGGGCGGGCTGCCGCTGGTGACCGCGGTGCTGGCGACCGCCGTCGGCGGCACCGCGGAGATGACGATCACCGCGGCGGCGGCCGGGGCGGACGTGGCGCTGGTGGTGGCCTTCCACGTCCTGCGCACCGCCGTGGTCAACGGTTTCGCCGGCCGCATCTTCCGGCTGCTGACGGCCAGCGGCCTGCTGGCGGCGGCCGGCCGTCGACTGCCCGTGGCGCGCCGCGGCTACGGCGACTCCGGGGAGGACGGGCCATAACCCAGCTCCTGCGACAGCGCCATGGCGGCTTCGCGCACCAGCGGTGCGATCTGCAGCAGCCGCGCCTTCTTCAGCCGGATCTGCGGGCCGCTGACGGTGATCGCCGCCACCGGATAGCCGCCGGCGTTGAAGACCGGGGCGGCGACCGACGCCGCACCCACCACATTCTCGCCGATGGAGTGGGCGAAGCCCTGTTTGCGCACCTGCTCCAGCTCCTCCATCAGCGTCTCGCGCACGGTGATGGTGTCGGGGGTCACGGGGCGCAGCTCGGTCACCTCGATGATGCGGTCGATCTCCGCCTTGGGCAGATGGGCCATGATCGATTTGCCGCCGGCGCCCGCGTACATCGGCGCCGAACGGCCGACCGACGCGCTCATCCCCAGCTCGTGCGAGCTGGCGATGCCCTCCACCCGCACCGCCTCGGTCCCGCGCGCCTCGATCAGGCCGACCGTCTCGCCGGTGACGCGCGACAACCGCTCCATGTGCAGCCGGGCCATGCGGCGGATATCGACGTGCCAGGCGCCGAGAAGCTGGATGAAGCGGGCGCCCAGCGTGTAGCTGCGGCCGTCCTGGTTGCGGGAGACGAAGCCGTCCGCCTCCAGCGTGGTCAGCAGCCGCAGCACGGTCGCCTTGTCCAGCTCGGCGGAGCGGGCGATCTCCGACAGGCCGATGGGCCGCATGCTGCGGGCGACGATGGACAGGATGAGCAGCGCCCGCTCCACCGCCCGAACGGTCATCTTCGGTTCGGCGGTGGCGGTGGCCGGCTCGATCTTGGTGTCGGGCTTAGCGTTGGGCTTGGTTTTGGGCTTGATGTCGGTCTTGATGTCGGGCTTTGCCTCCAGCGTCGCGGCTCCTGGTTTGGCCGGCGCTGCGGCCCGGCGCGTCTTCAGACCCTCGGCTCTCCCTGCCATCTTTTCTTTCTCCACGATTTCCTCTGGGTCCGGTCTGGACGGACCGGTTGCGGCGGGCGTACGATCCGCCCACCGGATCGAGCCGGCACCTGCTCATCCTTGTTTAGATATCACATCAGCACAACCGGTCAATCGTGTCACCGTGCAAGACGGTGGTTCATGAAGCCCCTGACGGCGTGCCGGTTTGGCCCCGACTCCGGTTCCAGCGTTTTTTCAACAACTTGCAATCACTGATGGCGTCCGGCCGTGACGGCGGAATGGGTGACCGGATGCCGCATCGCCTCCCGTCGGTCGCCGAACGTCCATGCGTTCTATGAAACGACGGTTGATAGAGCGAACCTTTCGCCGTCCAATCCGCTGACAGGCACGGCCGGGATGGGAGAGCACCCATGACAGCAGCGCAGCGCGTCGGCTTCATCGGCATCGGCAACATGGGTTACCCCATGGCCAGCCATCTCGTCCGCGCCGGCTTCGCCGTCACCGTGGCCGACAGCCGTCCGGAGATGCTGGAACGCTTCCTGGCCGAGCATCCGGGTGCCGGTGCTGCCCCGTCGCTGGAGGCGCTCGGGCGCGACAGCGACACCGTGGTGACCATGCTGCCGACCAGCGACATCGTCCGCTCGGTGATCCTGGGGAACGGAGAGGGTGGCGACGCGGTCGCCGCCGGCCTGCACCCCGGCAGCACCGTCATCGACATGAGCACGTCGGACCCGACGGCCACCCAACGTCTGGCCGCCGCGTTGGAGCCGCGCGGCGTCCGCGTCATCGACGCGCCGGTCGCCGGGGGCGTCGTCTTCGCCCGAAACGGCACGCTGGCGGTGACCGCCGGTGGCGACGCCGCCGACGTCGAGCGTTGCCGCCCGCTGTTCGCGGCGATGGCGGACACCGTCATCCACTGCGGCCCGCTCGGCGCCGGCCACGCCATGAAAGCGTTGCAGAACTACGTCAACGCCGCGGCCCTGGTCGCCACGCTGGAGGCGATGGCCGCCGGCAGCCGCTACGGCATCCCGGTGCCGACCATGGTGGAGGCGCTGACCAACGCCACCACCGGCCGCAACGCGCCGCTGCTGAAGAAGGTGGTGCCGCATGTGCTGACCCGGCGTTTCGCCACCGGCATGGCGATCGGGCTGATCGCCAAGGACGTCAAGATCGCCGCCGACGCGGCCGAGGCCGTCGGCGCCCGCGCCGACTTCGCGCGGCGCTGCTTCGAGCTGTGGAAGGAAGCGTCGGACACCTACGGCTTCACCCGCGACCAGAGCGAGGTCGCCCGGCTGTGGGAGGACGCCGCCGGCGTGGAGCTGGTGGCGCCCTCCGCGTGAGATCAGCCGCCCTGCACCGCCTGCCGCACCCGCTGGCAGAGCCCGTCCGCCCCGCGGGCGAGCAGGGCGGTGTCGGACCCCACCCCGACGAAGGTGAAGCCCATATCGATCATGCGCTTCGCCTCCGCCTCCACCGTCAGCACCCCGGCGGGCAGCCCGGCGTCGCGGCAGCGGCGGGCGCCGTCCTCCAGCACCCGCATCACGTCGGGGTGGGTCATCCGGCCGATCAGCCCCATGTCGCAGGACAGGTCGGCCGGGCCGAAGAACAGGGCGTCCACCCCGTCGGTGGCGGCGATGGCCTCGATGGCGTCGACGGCGCGCCGCGTCTCGATCTGCACGATGACGCAGAGCTCGTCGCGGTAGCGGTCGAGATAGTCGGTGACCCGGCCGTAGCGGTTGGCGCGCGTGTTCAGCGACACGCCGCGGATGCCGTGCGGCGGGTAGCGGGTGCCGGCCACGGCCGCCGCCGCCTCCTCCGCCGAATTCACCATGGGGAAGAGCAGGTTGGTCGCCCCGCTGTCGAGCAGCCGCTTGACCATCACCGGCTCGGTCACCGGCGGGCGGACGATCGGCGTCGCGGTGCCGCCCTGAAGCGCCTGGAGCTGCGAGACCACGCCCGGCAGCTCGTTGGGCGAATGCTCCATGTCGATGAGGATCCAGTCGAAGCCGGCGGGTGCCACCGCCTCCGCGGCGATGGTGCTGCACAGCGTGCTCCACAGGCCGATCTGCGGCCGTCCTTCCCTGATGGCCTTCTTGAAGGCGTTGACCGGAAGCTGCAACCCGTTGTCCCCCCTTGCTCCGGGCGCCCGCAGCGCCTCGATTTTCCTGAACCACTGTCTCTATGTACGAACCGATGGTCAAGATTTTTGAACCATCGGTTTGCTGTTCGTACCGAACTGGGGTAGAGTGTCGGTCAACGCATGGCGCGGCCCACCGCGCCCGAACCTGGGGAGGGATCAGTGACCGCAACACCCGACGCCAACGCCGGGAAACGGCTGCCCGTGGTGGTGCTGACCGGCTTCCTCGGCAGCGGCAAGACCACGCTGTTGAACCGCCTCGTCGCCCATCCGGACATGGGCGAGACGGCGGTCATCATCAACGAGTTCGGGGAGATCGGGCTCGACCACCTGCTGGTGGAGATGCCGGACGACGGGACCATCCTGCTCAACAACGGGTGCGTCTGCTGCACCATGCTCGGCGATCTGGTGGAGACCATCGAGCAGTTGCTGATGAAGCGCGCGGCCGGCACCGTGCCGCCCTTCGAGCGGATCGTCATCGAGACGACGGGCCTCGCCGATCCCGGCCCGATCGCCGCCACCCTGATGGCCGACACGCCGGTAACCGCCACGCTGGTGCTGGATTCCATCGTCACCGTGGTCGATGCGGTGAATGGCCCGACGCAACTCGACCGCCACGGCGAATCCGTGCGGCAGGTGGCGGCGGCCGACCGCATCGTGCTCAGCAAGACCGACCTCGCCACCGCCGCAGAGCGGGACGCCACCGTCGCCCGGCTCGCCGCCGTCAATCCCGGCGCCCCGGTGCGCGCGGTGGTGCGCGGCGAGCTCGCCCCGGGCGACCTGCTGGGGGCCGGCTTCGCGGCCGGCGCGCTCAACGCCGCGGCGTTGGACTCCTGGCTGGGCGGACCGCGGCCGGTGGAGCATCACCGGCATGGTCATCACCATGGTCACGGCCATGACCATCATCATCACGGCCATCACCATCACGGCCATCCCGGCCACGGGCACCATCACCTGGACGACCGGATCCGGAGCTATTCCTTCATCCTCGACCATCCCGTCCATCCCGACGGGCTGAACCTCTGGCTGAACGCGCTGGCGGCGTTGCGCGGGCCCAGCCTGCTGCGCGTGAAGGGCATCGTCAACGTGGAGGGGGAGCCGGTGGTGGTGCACGCCGTGCAACAGGTGTTCCACGATCCGCAGACGCTCGACCGCTGGCCGGGCGACGACCGGCGCAGCCGCATCGTCTTCATCACCGATGGGCTGGAGCGCGCCGCCATCGAATCCACGCTCCAGGCGCTGCGCTTCCGGCCGGCGGTGGCGGAGCGGGACCGCCGGTCCCGGCTTGATCCGGCCAACTACGCCGCCTTCGTCGCGGCGATGCAGGGCATGGCTGCCATCACCGACCGGCGCTGAGTCCCGCCCCGCGCGGGATTGACGGCGGTACCGGGCAGGGATACCGTGCCCGAATAATAAAATGAACCGATGTTTCATTTCGTGACACGGGCGCGCGGATTGCGGCGCCGGGGAGGAGACCTGACATGACACGTGCGACCGTGAAGGCCATCAAGGGCAAGCGGCTGATCGACGGGCGGGGCGGCGACGTCGTCCACAACCCCGTCATCCTGGTGGAGGATGGCCGCATCCGCGACGTCGGCCCGGCCAGCCGGGTCACCGTGCCGTCGGACGCGGAGGTGATCGACTGCGGCGACCACACGCTGATGCCCGGCATGATGGACCTGCACATCCATCTCTGCATGTTCAACAACCTGACCTTCAAGAACTACCGCGTCGCCCAGTGGGAGGTGACGCCCGAGCTGCAGCAGATGTATGTGCTGTTCCACTCCCAGCTCTGCCTGGACCGCGGCTTCACGACGCTGCGCGATCTCGGCTACATCTCCTCGCGCGGGCTGATGACGGACAGCGTGTGCGCGGTGCGCGACAGCATCGACGCCGGCATCATGGCCGGGCCGCGGCTGGTGGTGGGCGCCTTCACCGTCGGCACCGGCTCGCACCTCGACCTGATCAACCCGCGCGCCGCCCTGCGCAACCCGGAGGCGACGGCCGACGGCCCGGACGGGATGCGCAAGCTCGCCCGCAAGAACCTGCTGAAGGGTGCCGACGTGCTGAAGACCTGCGCGTCCGGCGGCGGCGGCACCGACCGCGAGGAGCCGGACATCCGCAACCACACGCAGGCCGAGCTGGACGCCATCGCCGACGAGGCGCACGCCCAGCACAAGCGCTGCGCCATCCACTGCTTCACCCCCGACGCCCACCGCATGGCGATCAAGGCCGGGGCCGACACCATCGAGCACATGGTGTTCCACGACGAGGACTCCATTCAGCGCATCGTGGAGTCCCGCACGCCCGTCACCCCCACCCTGTCGCACCGCACCGACCACGCCATCGCGCTGCGCCGCGAGATGGGCACGCCGGAATTCACCCTGACCAAGATGAAGCGGATCCAGCCGAACTGCTTCAACACCTTCCAGACCATGTACAAGGCCGGCGTGCGCATCGCCATGGGCACCGACATGGGCTTCGAGCCGGACATGGGCAGCAACGCCGGCGAGTTGGAGATCTACGTCAATCTCGGCATGACGCCGATGGACGCGATCCTCACCACCACCCGCAACGCCGCCGAGGCGCTGGGCATGATCGCCGACCTCGGCACGCTGGAGGAGGGCAAGATCGCCGACATCATCGCCGTCGCCGGCGACCCGCTGGACGACATTCGCGTGTTGCAGCCGCGCGAGAACATCCAGCTCGTCATGAAGGAGGGCAGCGTCTTCGTCGACCGCCGTCCCAAGGCCGTCCGCAAGGAGTTCATCCACGCGGAGATGGGAAGCTGGCGGATCATCGACCGCTGACCATGGACCTTTGACGGGGGGAGGGGGCCGTGCACGCGTCCGACCGCGCGGTCCTGGCCGCGGAGATGGGGGGCCGTCCCGTGGTGCAGGTGCGGGGGCGCCATTCCATGGTGTCCACCATGACCCCGGAGGCGACACTGGCCGCCGTCGGCGTGCTGCGCGACGGCGGCAGCGCGGTGGACGCCGCCGTCACCGCCGCCGCGGTGCTGGCCGTCGTCTCCCCCACCTGGTCGGGGCTGGCCGGCGACAGCGCCTGGCTGATCCGCTGCGGGGAGACGGGGGAGGTCCTGCATCTCGACGGTTACTCCCGCTGCCCGGCCGGGCTGACCGCCACCCTGTTGGCCCAGCGCTTCGGGCTTGCCGGCGGGGCCGCGATCCGGGAAGAGCCACCGGCGACCCGCCATCTGGGGGTGGCGACGTCGCTGGTGCCCGGCACGCCGGCGGCGCTGGCGCTCGCCGCCCGCCGCTTCTCCACGCG
>OFDN01000846.1_pt1 | contig 22694 bp, 21 predicted proteins | sample 1520971 | NCBI WGS metagenome assembly OFDN01 (sample SAMEA94257418, study PRJEB24077) | hot springs metagenome | biome: Aquatic biome; feature: Geographical feature; material: Water | place: India | collected 2012-06-12 | depth 5 m
CCATCCTGCAGAACGTGCCTACGTATCAACTCAGCAAGGAAGATGATCTGGCCTATGTGCTGGATCATCTGCCCGAGCTGGTCGTGAAAGAAGTACAAGGCTCCGGCGGCTACGGCATGCTGGTTGGCCCGACTGCCAGCAAGCAGGAAATTGAAGAGTTCCGCTTGCGCATTGTTTCCAAACCATCGAACTACATTGCACAGCCCACCCTGGCACTCTCCACCTGCCCGACACTGGTCGATCAGGGCATTGCCCCGCGCCATGTGGACCTGCGCCCATTTGTACTGTCAGGCAAAACCGTCAGTGTGGTACCGGGCGGCCTGTCACGCGTGGCACTTAAGGAAGGCTCTCTCGTCGTCAACTCCTCACAAGGGGGTGGCACCAAAGATACCTGGGTGCTGGAACGTGATGATGTCTGTGCCGAAACCTTGCAACCACAAATGGCTGCACAACAAATGAATCAAGAGGCCGTCATATGTTAAGCCGTACCGCAGACCACTTATACTGGATGGCACGCTATATTGAGCGCACCGAAAACGTAGCGCGCGTGCTGGATGTCACCTACAACATGTCATTGCTGCCTTCTGACAGCAGCAATGAAGAAGAGCTATGGGATACGGTACTCGAAATTGCCGGTATCCGCGATATTTACGACGCGACCTATAAAGAGCTCAACGCGACCAATGTGATCAAGCATCTGGTCATGGACAGCAACAACCCATCCAGCATTTACAGCTCCCTGCGTAGCGCACGTGAAAATGCACGGGCCGTGCGCGTCGCCATGACCACCGAAACCTGGGAGAACATGAACACGTTATGGCTGGAATTCGGCCAGTACATCAAGCAGGACCTGACAAAAACCGGCCTCAGTGAGTTTTGTGAGTGGGTGAAAAGCCGTTCTCACCTGTTCCGCGGCGTGTGCTTTGGCACCATGTTGCGCGATGAAGCCTTCAGTTTTGTCCGACTGGGCACGTTTATGGAGCGCGCCGATAATACGGCACGCCTGCTGGATGTGAAATATGAATTTTTAATCCCCATGCAGGAAGCCAATGATGGCGCGGTCGATTACTACGAATGGAGCGCCGTGTTACGCTCAGTCTCGGCCTTCCAGGCTTACCAGAAGGTGTACCGTGATGCGATTGAGCCGATGAAAGTGTCTGAATTGCTGATCTTGCGCGAGGACATGCCGCGCTCGCTACACGCCTGTTATGCCGAAATCATGCCGATTTTGCGCCAGGTGGCCGGAAGCCGCCAGACAGAGGCTGAGCGTTTAGCCGGGCAAATGCACGCGAAACTGCATTATGGCCGCATGCTGGATATCGTCAGGGATGGGGTACACCATTTTCTGGATGACTTTATTCTTGCCAACCGCAGACTGGGTGAAGAAATACAACGTAATTTTTTAAATGCGACGGCGTGATGCGAGAAGCGTACACATGATTTCGCCATAGATTGCCATGAGCCCCTCGTGCGCAGACTGTTATAAAACAGCGCTGCGCTTTTTACTTTAACCAGACCACATCATGCTGCTCAACATTGAACACCAGACCCAATACGTTTTCAGTGAAATGGTGCAATACACCATACAGCAGTTACGCCTGACACCGCGCGACGGTTATGGGCAACAGGTCAAACACTGGCAGATCAAGGTCAATGGCCAATTGACGCCATTTGAAGATGCCTTTGGCAACCTTTCGCATACCCTGGTCATAGACCAGCCCCATGAAGCACTGCTGATTACCGTGTCTGGCGCTGTGGAAACCGGAGTGAAAACAGAGCCGCCAGTGCAGGCCTTGCCGCCAGAAATTTACTTGCGTGATACACCCCTGACCCAGGCAGATGCCGCCATGACCGCCTTTGCCCGGCGCTTTGCCCATGCACCCGTAACAGACATGATGCATGCCTTGCGAGAGAAAATGCAGTACATCAAAGGGGCTACTCAGGTCGACACGCCTGCGGCAGACGCTTTCCGGCTGGGTAAAGGAGTTTGCCAGGATCATGCCCACGCGTTCATTGGCTGCTGCCGTACCCTGGGACTGCCTGCGCGTTACGTGAGTGGTTATTTGTTTACCGTGGATGGCAGCCTCATGCAGACCCATGCCTGGGTGGATATCTGGCAACAAGGACAGTGGCAAGGACTGGATGTCTCTAATGGCACATTGGTCAACGAAACCCATGTCAGGCTGGCGCATGGACTGGATTACCGCAGCGCCAGCCCGGTCACCGGCTCACGCATGGGGGGTGGCATAGAAGGCATGGCCAGTGTGGTCAGCGTGAACCAGCAAGCAAGTCGGGCCAGCCCGCAAGACCAGGAGCGCTTGCTGCAACAGGCACAAAGTGCACAGCAATAGCTGGCGGGTGCGTGCTATGATGGCTTTCTGATTTCATTTTTTTACCGCTGACTGTTTATGACTTACTGCGTAGGTATTTTGCTGGAACAAGGCCTGGTCCTGGCGTCTGACACCCGCACCAATGCCGGTGTTGACCAGGTAGCCATTGCGCCCAAGATGCATGTGTTTGAAGTGCCGGGTGAACGCGTGATCGTGCTGCTCACGGCTGGCAACCTGGCCATTACTCAATCAGTGGTCAACCTGTGCCGTGAACAACTTAAGTCAGCCGAACCGCATGCGCACCTGCATAATGTGCAGTCGCTGTTTGAAGCTGCCAGCGTCGTGGGTGCAGCCATGCGCACCGTGCACCAGCGCGACGGCAAGGCCCTCAAGGAACACAGCATAGACTTTAGCGCCAGTATCCTGGTGGCGGGGCAAATCAAGGGCGAAAAACCGCGCCTGTTTAATGTCTATGCAGCCGGTAACTTTATTGAGGCCACGCCAGACACGCCTTATCTACAAATCGGCGAGACCAAATATGGCAAACCCATCATAGACCGTGTCATCAAACATCAAACCAGTGTCACAGATGCGGTAAAATGCGTGCTGATTTCGTTTGACTCTACGATTCGCAGCAATATTTCTGTGGCATTACCGATTGATTTGATGATATACCGCACTGACAGTTTAAACGCCGATTGCCGGCACCGCCTGATGGAAGATGACCCTTATTACGCCAGCATCCGCAAGGGCTGGGGTGAAGGGTTGAAAGCCGTTTTTTCTTCTCTGCCTAACCCGGCATGGAGTGCCTCATGAGCCAAGGCCATTTGTTTGTGATCTCTGCTGCCTCTGGCGCAGGCAAAACCAGCCTGGTGCGTGCCATGCTGGCACAAGACCCGATCCTGAAACTGTCGGTTTCACACACCACACGGGCACCCCGCCCCGGTGAAGAAGATGGCATTCATTACCACTTTGTCTCTGAACCTGCATTTCTCGACATCCTCGACAATGGCGGTTTTCTTGAAAGCGCGCATGTGCATAGTGCCCGTTATGGCACGGCGCAAAGTGAGGTTGAAAATGCCCTGGCAGAAGGCCGCGACGTGATCCTCGAAATTGACTGGCAAGGCGCGCAACAGATACGCACCTTGTTCCCACAGGTCACTTCAATATTTATCTTGCCACCCTCCATTGAGGCGCTGGCGCACCGCCTCAACAGCCGCGGCCAGGACAGTGATGCCGTCATCGCGCAACGCCTGGCAGCTGCACGCGAGGAGATGCGTCACGTGCATGAGTTTGATTATGTTACAATTAATGATAATTTTGACGTGGCTTTGCAGGACCTGATGGCAATTGTGCGTGCCCAGCGCTTGCAATTAAACCGCCAGGTTGCCTGCCACGCGTCATTGATTCAATCACTCACCTGACCAGCGCATCCGCGGGACGCTTAGTCTCAAAAGGTCAGGTTCACATTTTAAGAGGTTTATATGGCACGTATTACTGTCGATGATTGCTTGGACAATATCCCTAACCGTTTTCAATTGACGCTGGTCGCGGCTTACCGTGCACGACAGCTGGCTAATGGCTCTGACCCGTTGGTAAGCGGTTACTCACAAAAAGATAAAGCCACCGTGCTTGCTTTGCGCGAAATCGCAGCGGGCAAAATCGGTGTTGAGCTGCTAGAGAAAAAGGGCCAAGCATAAGTAGCTATGCCCCACACCCAAGGCGATTCTGCCCACCGCAAGTCCAGGCCTCCTATGGAGGAGGTCGATTTGCTCCCAGCTGACCGTGAGGACTCTCCCCTTACCCAGCTGATCCGCAAGTATCTCAATGAAGAAGAAGTGCAATTGGTTTGGCAAGCGTACCGCTATGCTGACCAGGCGCATGCCGGCCAAACCCGTAAAACCGGCGAACCCTATATCACCCACCCCATTTCCGTAGCCTGCATCCTGGCCAGGTTGCACCTGGATTTACCCACCCTCTTGGCAGCCTTGCTGCACGATGTGGTGGAAGATACCGAAGTGGATAGTGCCGCCATTACCGAACGCTTTGGCAAACAGGTCGCGGACCTGGTCGACGGCCTGACCAAGCTCGACAAGGTAGAGCTGCAAACCGCCACCCAGGCACAGGCTGAAAATTTCCGCAAAATGCTGCTAGCCATGAGCCAGGACGTACGCGTGATCCTGGTCAAGCTGGCAGACCGTTTGCACAATATGCAGACCCTGGATGCGATGCGGAGCGAAAAACAAAAGCGCATCGCACGTGAAACACTGGACATCTACGCGCCGATTGCCAACCGCCTGGGCCTGAACCCGATTTACCATGAGCTGGAAGACCTCAGCTTCAAATATCTCTACCCTAACCGCTACCGCGTGATTGACAAGGCCATCCGCACGGCACGCGGCCACCGCAAGGAAGTGGTCAGCAAGATTCAGGAAGCCATCCAGAACCAGCTGACTCAGTACCAGATTGAATATGACGTAGAAGGCCGCGAAAAGCACTTGTATAGCATTTACAAGAAAATGTCGGAAAAAGCGATGAAATTATCGCAAATTGGCGACATTTATGGCTTCAGAGTGATTGTGAAGGATACTGCTGCGTGCTACCTCGCACTTGGTGCCCTGCACGCTTTATACAAACCGATTCCTGGCCGCTTTAAAGACTATATTGCCATTCCCAAGGCCAACGGCTACCAGTCTTTGCACACGACCCTGTTCGGCCCGTTTGGAACGCCGATTGAAGTACAGATCCGCAGCCAGGAAATGCACAATATTGCCGATGCAGGCGTGGCTGCGCACTGGTTATACAAAACCACCGATGCGCACCTGACCAAGCTGCAGCAGCAAACGCACCAATGGTTGCAACGGCTGGTGGAAATCCAGACCGAAAGTGATGACAGCCACGAATTCCTTGAGAACTTCAAGGTGGACCTGTTTCCCGACGAGGTCTATGTGTTCACGCCCAAAGGCAATATCATGGCTTTACCACGCGGCTCAACGGCAGTTGACTTTGCCTATGCCGTGCACTCAGATGTCGGCAATAGCTGTGTCGCGGTTAAAATCAATAACGAACTGGCGCCTTTGCGTACCGAAATGCGCAATGGCGACCATGTGGAAATCATTACCGCACCATTGGCCAAACCCAATCCGGCCTGGCTCAATTATGTGGTCACAGGCAAGGCACGTTCGCATATCCGGCATTACCTGAAAACTGTGAAGGTGGAAGAATCCGCGCAATTGGGCGAGCGCATGCTGAATGTGGCATTACGCGCCATGCATATCGAACCGGCGGCCCTGACAGACAAGCAATGGCAAAAGGTCATGAATGACTACGGCGTTAAAACACGCCAGGCCATTTTGACCGATATCGGCCTGGGTAAACGCAACAGCCTGATGGTGGCGCACCAGTTGGTAGCCCACCCGGCGGAGGCGGAAGAAAAATCTGCCAAAGTGCTGGACACCATCACCATCCGCGGTTCGGAAGGCATGGCCGTCCAGTTTGCCCAATGCTGCCGACCGATTCCTGGCGATCCTATCCTGGGCTTTATCAATAAAGATAAAGGCCTGGTCATTCATACGCATGATTGCCCGGCTATCCGCAAATTCAAGCTGGATCCGGAAAAATGGCTAGATGTGGAATGGGATGCCGATCCGAAGAAACTGTTCAGCGTCAACTTGCGCGTCACCGTGGTGGACGAGCGCGGCATGCTGGCCAAGATTGCCGCCACCATCTCCAATGCGGATGCCAACATTGATAACGTTAGCGTTGAAACCAGCGATGGCAGCCAGTACTCCAACGTCAATTTCACCGTGCAGGTGCATAACCGTGTGCACCTGGCAACCCTGATCCGCAACCTGCGCAAGATCCAGCAAATCGTACGGATCAACCGGGTCAAAGGCAACCAGCTGGAACAGCGCATCCAGTAACCGTCCCTGCCCGCATGCGTCCCTTGAGCGACATCAAAGGTTTTACGCCTGCCCTGTGCAGCCAGCTAGATAAACTGGGTATCCGCAGTGTGGAAGCGCTACTACTGCACCTGCCCCTGCGTTACCTCGACGAAACCCGTATCACCGCCATCCGCGATTTACGGCTTGGTGAGCAAAGCCAAATTGAAGGGGTAGTGGTGCATCAAGAGGTGAGCTACAAGCCACGCAAAATGCTCAATGTGCGGGTACAGGACGACACTGGCGTCCTCAACCTGCGTTTCCTGCACTTTTACCCCAGCCAGGTCTCCGCCATGCAAACAGGCCAGCGCTTGCGTGTCTTTGGGGAAGTCCGTCCCGGATTTTTTGGCTATGAAATGGTGCACCCCACCCAGCGCAAAGTGAACGAGGATACGCCCGTCAACAATGCATTGACCCCGGTCTACCCCACCACCGCCGGCTTAAGCCAATCCGCCATCCGCAAAGCGGTGAAGCTGGTGTTACATAGTGAGCACTTGTATGAAACCCTGCCAGAATGGGTATACCAGGCCATGCAGTTGCCAGATTTTGCCAGCAGCCTGCGGCTATTGCACCAACCTGGTCCAGAGACAGTCCTTAACACACTGGAAGACCACACGCACCCGGCCTGGCAGCGACTGGCCTACGATGAACTACTCGCGCAACAGCTGTCCATGCGCCAGCATTATGCGCGGCGTAAACAATCGCAGGCGCCCGCCATTCCCGGCTCACAACACCTGGTCGCCCGCCTGCTTGCCAGCCTGCCGTTCGCCCTGACGGCAGCCCAACAAAATGTTGTCCATGAAATCCAGCAAGACCTGGCACACCCCCATCCCATGCAGCGTTTGCTGCAGGGTGACGTCGGTAGCGGAAAAACTATTGTCGCCTGCGTGGCGGCTTTACAGCTGATTGAGCATGGCTGGCAAGTGGCCATGATGGCTCCCACAGAAATTCTGGCCGAGCAGCATTACAAAAAGCTATGCAGCTGGTTACAGCCATTGGGGATCACTGTCGCTTGGCTCACTGGTAGCCAACCTAAAAAAGAACGTGAGCAATCACTCTCACTCATCGCAAATGGTAGCGCCATGCTGGCTGTGGGCACCCACGCCCTGTTCCAGGACGATGTGCAGTTCAAGCAACTGGGGTTAGCGATTGTCGATGAACAACACCGCTTTGGCGTGGGACAACGCCTGGCACTGCGCAAAAAAGGGACTGGAAAAAAGGACACTGTATCAAGTTGGGAACCCCACCAGTTAATGATGTCTGCAACGCCCATTCCGCGCACTTTATCCATGAGTTATTACGCCGACCTCGATGTATCGGTCATTGACGAATTACCTCCTGGCCGCACACCGGTCATCACCAAACTGGTGGCGGATGACAGACGGGATGAGATATTGCAGCGGGTACATGATGCCTGTGCCCAGGGCCACCAAGCTTACTGGGTATGCCCGCTGATCGAGGAGTCGGAAGCTCTGCAACTGCAAACCGCCAATGACACCTATGCCTATATGCAACAGGCGTTCCCGGAATTGCGCGTGGGGTTGGTGCATGGCCGCATGAAGCCCGCCGAGAAGCAGGCCGTGATGCAGGCGTTTGCCGCCAACGAAATTCATTTGCTGGTGGCCACCACCGTCATTGAAGTCGGCGTCGATGTGCCGAACGCGAGTTTAATGGTCATTGAACATGCCGAACGCATGGGCCTCAGCCAGTTGCACCAGTTACGCGGGCGGGTCGGCCGCGGCTCAGCCAAGAGTACTTGTATTTTGCTGTACAGCAAACAGCAATGCTCACAGATTGGCCGCCAGCGGCTCAAAGTCATTTTTGAAAGTAACGACGGTTTCCAAATTGCCCAAGCGGATTTGCATATCCGTGGACCAGGAGAGTTGCTGGGTACCCGCCAGAGCGGGGTGCCCATGCTCAAAATTGCTGACCTGGAACGCGATGCCGACTTGCTGCACGTCGCCAAAACCAAGGCTGATCAATTACTGCAACGCGACCCTGCGGCGGTAGCTGCCCATTTACAGCGGTGGCTGAGTCAGGCAGAAGATTGGGTCAAGGTTTGAATATTCCATAACAGGCCCTAACAGCATCAAGCCTTGCCAGGCAATGCCTGCGTCTGTTGCAGATGAGAAGGTTTGGACAGGGGTTGCGTGGCGGAGAACAGGCTGCCTTCAAACGCTGGCAACGGGAGTGGCCGGCTGAACAGATAACCCTGGAAGCAATGGCAGCCCATGTCTTGCAACAGTGTCACTTGCTGCTGCATTTCCACGCCTTCGGCAATCACGCTGTGTCCAAGATTCTTACCCATATTGATAATGGTCTGCACAATAAATGCATCGTAGCTGTTATACACAATATCCTTGATAAAGCTGCGGTCTATCTTCAACTCATCCAGCGGCAGGCGCTTCAATACCAACAGCGAAGATTGGCCGATGCCAAAATCATCCAGCGAAAAACTGATCCCCAGTGCTTTTAAGGCATCAATTTTCTCTATCACCTCATCCAGGTTTTTTACAATCAGGCTCTCGGTCAATTCCAGGCACAAGCGCCTGGGGTCACAGCCACTGGCTTGCACGGTCTCTGTCACGATCTGTACAAAATCTGGTTGACTGAACTGGATCGCACTGACATTGACCGATAATTGCAATGACGCTGTCACTGCAGAGTGTGACCAGCACTTGAGTTGCTGGCAGGCCTGGGCCAGCACCCATTGCCCAATCGCCACAATTTCACCGGTCGCCTCGGCAATCGGGATAAACTGGTCAGGCGGGATCATGCCCAGCGTCGGATGTTGCCAGCGCAATAACACTTCCGCACCAATGGGCTGTTGCTGGGCATCCACCTGCACCTGGTAATACAACAGGAACTGGTTGGCCTGTAAGGCAAAGGCCAACTCATTTTCCAACGTGGCCCGCATTTCTATGGCTGGATGCGTGGCTTCGTCATACATCTGTATGCTATTCAGGTTATCGGATTTTTTGGCCTGGTACATGGCAATATCAGCGCGCATTAACACGTCAGCCTGGCTGCAGTGATCGCCCAGGAACAGGCAGATCCCTATACTGGGGGCGGTGCGGTACCTGGTGTTTTGCAACTGAAACGGCTGTGAGAACACCGACATCATTTTTGCAGCCGCGGCCTGTGCGGCAGCAGCCGCCTCAGCCTTGTCAGTCGATAACTCATCCAGTACGGCGATAAATTCATCGCCGCCCATACGCGCAATGGTATCTTTTTTTCGTAAGCACTCTTGTAACCGCATGGCTACCTGTTGCAGTAACTCATCCCCAGCCTGGTGGCCTTTGCTGTCATTGAGGCCTTTAAAATTATTCAGGTCCAGTGACAACACCGCGCCGTAGCTTTGGTTTCGCGCACAGCGCGCGAAAGCCTGGTTCAGGCGGTCTGCCAGCAGCCGCCGATTGGGTAAACCGGTCAGAAAATCATAATAAGCCAGCTGGTGGACTTTCTGATTATCCAGGTTGGAGGCAATGCGCAGGGAAATATTTTCGCGCAGACTTAGCGCGAGGCTGCGGCCAGCCAGGGTGACATAAATCACATAAACAATAAATAACACAGCCAGTGCAAGTGACACCGAGCTGCCATGCATAATGAAGCGCGGAATCATGAACACCACAACACCGCCACTAAACAGGTTACTGGTGAGGGTGTCTATCGAATAAATGATAATCGCGGCGCCAGACACGCCTACCAGTGCAAAAATCAGGAAGGCCTGGTGTGCGGTATCGGTCTCTGGAAACAGCAGAATGCCCGCCAGGCCCCAGGCAACACCGCAAAAGCCGGTACTGACGCGAAACCATTGCAACCAACGCCCGCTATGCAAGGCATGCTGCTGGTCCTTTTCGTATTGGCGGGTCAGAAAGGCGCGCGCACCATAGGCAGTGAGAAAAACACCCGTCCAGACGCCGAGAATCGTATGATTGATCAACGGTTGCTGTACCAGCAAGAGCGCAACCATGACCACAATGGCGGCCATCAGCGACCTGCGATTGTTTGCGTACAGCATGTCCACAATTTCTGCGCGCAAAGCGGATGATTCCGCGACCGTGTTCAACGCATCTACCCCCTGCAGTTATGTCATATGTCAACAACGGGTCATTCAGGCATAGACTTTAGTCTATGCGGGTATCATGCGCTCAAACGTAGAAAAAAACACTATTCCTGGCGGCGTTTTTCATCCAAACATCGCAAAAAAACTCTAAGAAATGTCAGCGGTGCAGCCAGTGCCGTACTAGCTTGACGTACCGTGGCATCACCACATACACCATGAGTGCCACCACCACGGCAGTCACAAAAAAGGTATGTGCCACATGGTTTTGCGGCAGGCCAGCAGCATCCAGTACAGGCACCACCAGCAATGGCACCACACTTACCAGCGGGAAAATCGCCGACCAGGTCAGCAGAAACTGCTTCCAGCGCACGGGCGGTTTGGTGGACGAAGCATTAGGCTGCATAAACAGGAAGTCCAGGCCACTGCTAACCTGATATTCTTCCTGCCCAGCCAGTAAGTGGGCCGCTTTGGCAATCAGCGCTTGCCGTTCGGGAGAGTCCAGCCATTGCGTGAGGTGCCGCTCGGTTTCATAGCGAATCATCACCGAGTAGGTATCGGTATAGCCGGCAATGGGTCGGATAATATGCCAGTCGAGCAGGCCTGCCGATGACCGGCATACCGGGCCGATCTCCTGTAACCAGGTTTCATATTCGGCCTGCAATGCCGGATTCACATGATGCGTAATCACCACGCTGGCACCTTTTGTTTCCGGGGTTAAAGAGGCATTGTTTGTCATGCAAAGGCTCCTCGCCTGAAAAATAATGTGTTTTTTAGGAATTTAGTAGAGGCTTTAAACTAGCCACTGCCAGGTCAATAAAACCACGTAATTTGGGTGGCATAAAGCGCTGTTTAGGGTACACCAGGTGCACCGCATCTGCCTGCCCACGCCACTCAGGCAATATTCTTTGTAACTCGCCCGCCTGGACACTCGGCTGGCAAATAAAGGTGGGCAATAAGGCAACCCCCTGCCCGCTTTCGGCCATGGCCCGCACGACGCCTATACTATTGACCAGCGTACGTGCTGCCAAAGGCACGCGGATTGCCGTGGTGCCGCGTTGCAAATCCCAATGATGACGGCCCATGGGCGTGAACTGCACACATTGATGTTGACCCAGGTCTGTTGGCGAGGCAATTGCGCCAGCCTCATGCAGATATTGCGGGCTGGCAAACAATGCCCATTGTATGGTGCCCAGTGATTTGGCAATCAGGCTTGAATCTCGCAGTTCGCCCGTACGTATCGCCACATCCACGCCTTCTGCCACCAGGTCTACATACCGCTCAGTCAACATCAGCTCCAGCGACAAAGCCGGATAAGTCTGCTGCGTCTGTGCAATCAGGCCGCCGAGCAAGGCATCACCCAAGTCGGCGGGGGCTGTGACTTTTAACACCCCTTGCGGCTGCTGTCGTGCTTCATCCAGTGCAGCCTCAGCCTCCAGCAAATACCCCAGGCCGGTTGAGGCATGCTCAAAATACAGCGTCCCCGCCTCGGTCAGGTTGAGCTTGCGCGTGGTCCGTTGCAGCAAGGTCACCCCCAGCCGTTTTTCTAACCGGGCCACCCGAGTGCTGATGGTCGAAGTGGGCAACCCTAGTTGCCGGGCTGCAGCGCTAAAGCTGCCCGCCTGTACCACTCTCACAAATACCGCGGCTTCGTTAAAGTCCATGGCCTATTGTTCATTTAATTGAAAAGTTATTTCACATTTAACCATCTAGTGTATTAAAAGTCATCTGTTTATAGTGTGAACCATGCAATCACGAACAACGAATCAATAAATTTTTGAAAGGAAACACCATGAAAAAGCTATCTTTTATCAAACGTAGCAATGGTAATCACTGGGTGGGTGACGGCTTTCCGGTACAGAGCATTTTTTCATACCGTGATATCGCCGAACAGATTTCACCATTCCTGCTCATGGACTATGCCGGCCCAGCCAGCTTTGAACCCACGACTCAACGCCGTGGTGTCGGCCAGCACCCGCACCGTGGCTTTGAAACCGTGACCATTGTCTATGACGGCCAGGTATCACACCATGACTCCACCAATGCGGGCGGCACCATAGGCCCCGGTGAAGTGCAGTGGATGACCGCTGGCAAAGGCATTATCCATGAGGAATATCATGGCGATGACTATGCACGTAGCGGTGGTCCGTTTGAGATGATCCAGTTGTGGGTCAACCTGCCGGCCAAGGACAAAATGACGGCACCAGGTTATCAAGGCATCACGCGTGAGCAGATACCAGAGATCGCATTGCCCGGTGAAGCAGGCAAGGTACGTGTGATCGCGGGTGAATATGCAGGCCAAAAAGGCCCAGCCAACACCTTCAGCCCCATGAATGTGTGGGATGTGCGCCTCAATGCCGGCACACGCACCACCTTCACCCTGCCGGAAGGCCATACCACCGCCATTTTTGTGCTGCATGGCGCGGTGAAAACCGGCGAGGTGCATACCATCCGTCCTGCCGAGCTGGCCGTGATGCAGCGCGAAGGCAACGAGCTGGTATTGCAGGCACAGCAAGACACCGTATTGCTGTTATTGAACGGTGAACCGCTGAATGAGCCTGTCGTCGGTCATGGTCCGTTTGTCATGAATAGCTGGGAAGAAATTGACCAGGCCATTAATGACTACAACCAGGGCCGTTTTGCTACCGCTTAACTTTAAAACATTCAACCACTTTTAAAACCGGAGACTCAGCCGCCAGTACTTTTAGCATGACCGCTGGCGGCGGTGATCTCCAAACAACGACACTTAATCTTGAGAGGATATTTATCATGAACAACAAACCTTACGTACGCCTGGACCGTGACAATGCAGTAGTATTGCTGGTAGACCATCAAGCCGGCCTGCTTTCACTGGTACGCGATATCGAGCCAGACCGTTTCAAAAACAACGTGCTGGCCCTGGCCGATGCTGCCAAGTTTTTTAACCTGCCTACCATTTTGACCACCAGCTTTGAAACCGGCCCTAACGGCCCGCTGATGCCGGAACTGAAAGCCTTGTTCCCTGATGCGCCTTATATCGCCCGCCCCGGCCAGATCAATGCCTGGGATAATGAAGACTTTGTCAAAGCCATCAAGGCCACCGGTAAAAAGCAATTGATTATCGCTGGCGTAGTGACTGAGGTCTGCGTCGCTTTCCCTGCACTTGCTGCGATTGAAGAAGGCTTTGAAGTGTTTGTGGTGACCGATGCCTCAGGCACTTTTAACGAAATCACCCGCGATGCTGCCTGGGACCGTATGTCGTCTGCGGGTGCTCAACTCATGAGCTGGTTTGGGGTCGCCTGCGAACTGCACCGGGATTGGCGTCGTGATATCGAAGGTTTAGGCACTTTATGCGCCAACCATATTCCAGACTACCGCAACCTGATGACCGCTTTTAATGCCCTGCAAGCCAAATAGCAAAAAACTTGCAATGGCGTGAATCTTTTAACAATACTTTTGTCTAAATGTATCCATTGCAAGTATTTGTTCATAAAGCGTTTCCTACATCACAATAGGATTTCTGCTTATTAAGTATTCAGGCCTATCAGCGTAATCTGCAATTGTCGCGTTTGTAAGTTCATGTCGAAATATTTTCGAATTGAACTTCACAACAAGACAAACACGGCAGCCTTAACGGCTGCCGTTTGTACTCAACTTAGAAGGAGTATGCAAATGCCTAGAGGATCCAGCCCCAAGCGCGAACACGAATACGACAAACTCAAAACCGAGTTTAAAAAAGAGCACCGCTACCCCGGCCGCGAAGAAGAAGTGGCCGCCCGCATCGTCAACAAGCAACGCAAAAAGGCCGGCGAAACCAAAGACACTTGAACGCATAGGCCAACAAACACGTGACCAAATTTTCAATAAAGAATTACCCAGGTTTGCGAACTTAATCATTGCAATAAGTGACCGGCAAACTGGTTCAAACAAGTGGGGGTTGTCATGGAACAGACTAGTCATATCGGAATTTCCCCCCTCAAATACCAACCCGGGTTTGAGGTGCTGGAAGAGAGCGAAACGCAGAGTCGCGATAACCTGCAATACACCTTACGTAAAATCTCAGAAATCAGTTATGGGCAGTCAACCTATAGTGCACGTAGCGTGCATGTGAAAAGCCATGGCCTGATTTCTGCCGAAATGGAAATTTACGATAACTTGCCCGCGCCATTTGCCCAAGGCATTTTTGCCAAACCTAAAAACTTACCACTGGTCATGCGTTTTTCCACCGTGCCGGGTGATATCCTGCATGACAAAACCTGCACACCGCGCAGCCTGGCCATCAAGGTGCTCGGTGTAGAGGGCGAAAGACTCCCCGGGAGCGAAGAAGCCATCACCCAAGACTTTTTATTTGTGAATGGCGCCAGCTTTATGTCATCCAGCGTACAAGTGTTCCTTTCTAACCTCAAGCACATCGCTTGCACACCAGATACCAGCACAGAGTTCCGCCACTTTTTATCGCAAATATTCCGCTCCACTGCAAAATTGATAGACTCGCTGCGGAATGGTCAGCAATTACTGATCAAAAACCTGCACCAAGCCCAGGAAACCAATATCCTCGGTGAAACCTACTTTAGCCAAGACCCGATCATGTACGGCAATTACATGGCTAAAATTGCTTTTGTCCCCATTGCGCCAGAGCTGATTGCCCTCACCAATAAACCCATAGACCTGTTTGCCTCAGACGGGCTCAGAAAATCGATTGTCGATTTCTTTGTGTCGCGGACTGCCGTTTGGGAAATGCGCGTACAATTATGCACAGACATCCACAAAATGCCGATTGAAGACTCCACCGTGATCTGGTCAGAAGAGAGCTCGCCCTATGTGCCGGTTGCACGCATCACTGCCAAGCCACAAATTGCCTGGAGCCCTTACCGTTCGCATGTGGTAGATGAAGGCATGCTGTTTTCACCCTGGCATGGAATTACCTCTCACCGCCCACTGGGATCCGTCATGCGGCTCCGGAAAATGAGCTATGAGATGGCTAAAAAAATGCGGGCAGAAAAAGAAGATGCTCGCATCTGCGAACCGACCAGCTTGGATGATTTGTGTTAAACCGCAAATCATCCCTCCGCATTCTTATATGACGCGGCGCTGATGCGTGTATCCCCATAGATCAGGCAGGTAAGTCGCAATGACCATCAATGCCGCCAGGCTCAGGAATATCCACTTCACTGAATAGCTGGTGACAAACTTGGCAGCGGGCGTTTGTGATTGCACAAATGCATAAAATGATGGTTGATCTATGCCTTCGATATACTGGCCTTTGATTTCCGTGGCCATCTCTTTTAGATGCTCCACATCCTGGCTGGATAAATAGCGGTCAAACTCTGCATAAGCCACCGGTGGATCAGGATCATCCTTGCTGGCATCACTGTAATTAACGCCGCCGCCCGCACTTTCTGCCGCCGCATCCGTCCCCCAATAGCCGACAAAATGATTGTTGGCATTAAAGCGCTTGATCGGTGCAGGCTCTTTGCCGCCCACGCCGACAAATATGACATTTTTGCCTATACGTACATCACTGATGTCCAGTTTATTAATGCCATTGGCTTTGGGCGCTTCGTCACCATCCGTAAAAAACAGCATTTGTGCCGGAATATTCAGGTAATCAAAGGTTGCCTCGGCAGCTTTAACGCCAAACGTCATGCGGCTGTTACCACTCCAGGCCATGCGCCATTCGAGGTGGTTAATACTGTCGTTAATAATGTCAAAGTTAGCGCACACTTCCAGTGGCATAAACAGCAGAGCCACATTTTCCGCCGCAAATACGCCCACACTGACATAAGTACCACAGGGCGATGTTTTGACGACTTGCCGCATCAAATGCTGTGTGTAGGCCAGGCGGGTCACGGGTTTGTCGGCAATGTGCATATCCTCGGCATTCATGCTTTGCGAAATATCTGCCAGTAATAAATAGTTGTGTACTTCTTGCTTGAGCTGAATCTCAGGCTTCACTAAGGCCAACAACAAACAGACCGCTGCAGCCAGCAACAAGCTGGTCTCGTAATGCGCTTTCAGCAAGTTAAAAAAGCGTTTCATGGCAACCCCTGTGGCAAATTGCTGATTTCCATGCCGGAAGGATCTTGCGGCACAGTTTTGATATGTTTGGGAATCACCCCATGCAGTAAGCTCAAATTAAACTTGGCCGCCTGGTTGTGTGGATCCAGCTTGAGTGATTGTTCATAGGCCGCCCGCGCCTGCAAGTAATCAAATTTGGCTTGCTCCTGGATGGCACCATCGGCTTCCACCAGGCGCTGCAAACCGGAACGGAACAACTGATTTCCAATATTAAAATGGATCTGCGACTTCAATGCCTGGCCCGGTTCAAATAGCGCCGAATCCTGCTGCTTGGGCGCTTCGAGCAATTGGCCAAAATTTTGGATGGCATGTTTGTAGTTGCCTGTTTTGCCTTGCTGGTAAGCATCGGCAAATTTCTGGTGAAAAGGAAACGGGTCGCCTTCTAATACTTCGCCAGCCTGCAACATACGATTGGCCGTCGCAATATGACTGAGCTGGTAACCCTCATAGACACTGCCGAGCACGCCGACAATCAGCATCAACCCCAACACCTGGTTTTTGCGCGTTAAATGTTTTTTCATTCATACACCCTCAAATTTTTAATCACCAACATCAACAACACCAACACCAGCGCAGAGACCATAAACACCTTGGAATAGTCATAGCCAGCAATGGTCTCGCGATATTTAATGGCCTTTTTTTCCCGCGAATCGATGTCATTAATGGCCGACTGCAAGGTTTCTGGGTCATCCGCTTCATACGCTTTATATTTCAGGCCCAATGACTGGAAATACTTATGCAGTACGATGGAGTTAGGCGTACGGTCCTCGTCATATTCGTCTTTGGAAAAAATACTCGGCTCGCCTGGTTCGCGTAACATGATCCAGTAAATACTCAGCTTGCGGCTTTTCAGGCGCTCGCTCAGCAAATACTTCACGCGCGGGCTTAATTTGCCTGCACCGTCAGACAGCAGGATTAGCGCGCGTGAGCCGGAGTTTTCGATGTTATCGAACAGGCCAACCGCCTCCGTGAGACCTGCACCGATATTGGTCTGGTTGAGCGAGGGGCTGGTGGCGGCCAAAATCGCGGCATGGATGGCATCACGGTTGGTCGTGATTTTGATGCCATACAACGCCGAGTTGGTAAATCCCACCACCCCCATCATGTCGTTCGGACGCGAATCAATAAACTGCGTAATAATGCGGCGTGCCGCGGCAGACTTGATTTCCGCCACATGGCCGGAAGCATCGCCCGCGAACGGGTGATCCATACTCACGCTGCGGTCTATTACCATCACGGTTTGTGCACCCTTGCCCACACGCGGTACTTGCTCATCCGCCCCCCTGGGTGCGGCCAATGCAATCACGATACTCAGCAGTAACAACGACATCACCCCTTTAACTGCCAGGTTGAGCCGGTCCGAAAACAGGTCCTCCGGCATCAGCTCCAGCCAACTGTAATGCTGACCCTGATGTCCTTTTAACCAGAAAGGCAGCAACGCGATGGGCAATAGGGCAAATGCCCATGGATGTAAAATAATCATGACACGCCCCGCTCACAATCACGCAGACGCTTGCTAAGCTGTACCAATTGCGCAATCACCTGGCGGCTATCGCGTGTCTTCACGTCATACAACGATTGATTGGAAGCTTCAAAAAACTGGCTGATTTCCTGTTGCAGGCTTTTAAAGCCCGGGCGCAATGTGACAAATGCTTGCACATCCCTCGCAAAAATATTGGCGCCGTAATGCTGGTTAAATGCTTGATGCAGATATACCAACGCCTTTTTCTCCTCAACGGCAGTTTTTGGTGTGGATGATCTCGCCAGCCGTTTGAGCTGTCTGTGCGCACGGGCAAAGGCACCGCCCATAAACGGCAACCAGTGGCCATCTGCATTGATGTATAAAAGCGCCAATAAACTGCCGACCAGCAAAGCGAGAAACACGACCAGCCGTTGTTGGTGTGCCCTATGATCAATCAGCGGGGTAGCCACTTCCGGCAACATATTTTTCTTGGCTGTCACGCTACCGCCAGTCACCAGTGGTGAAAACCAGAAACCCCAGGCAGGCACTTCTACACTGGTTGAGACCGGCGGAGTTTTACTGGTGAATACGAGTTTTTCAGTGGGTAACTGCATCACAGTCGGTGTCATGCTTGCCGCAAACACCTGGTAACTGAGTTGCAGGGTGTATTGTGTATGGTCAGATTCCGCTTCGGATTGCACTGAAACATTCACCAACTCTATCCCGTCATGCTTACTCCCTTTTTTGGGCAACGCTTGGTCTGAAAACTGATATGCCGCTGGCACCTGTAACACGACAGTCCGCTGCAATACATCGCCGATATGCACATGATTATTTAAGGCAGGATTGATGACCTTAATGATTGGTGTAGCAGTTGCCTGGCTCTCAGGCGTTGCCGCCATTGCAGCATTCACCGTCAACACCATGGCTGCCCCCCATAGCAGGCCTTGCATGGCCTTGACCAGGGGATTGGTTGAAATTTGATTACGCATGCTTGTCACTCTCGCTTAGGTAAACTTCACTCACATCGTTTGTTCAAAATAATGCGTCATCAGCTCGGGCCGGTAATCGCCATGCATAAACAACGCCGGACTATCAAAACGCAAAAACAACGCTTCCAATGCCTCTCTGCGCGCATTAAATGCCGCCAGGAATTTGGCTTTTACTTCACCACGGAAAAACAGGGTTCGGTTACGCCCGGTTTCCAGGTCTATCATGGTGCCAAAGCCGAACTTGGGCAGCTTTTTATATTCCTCATCGTCCCACAGCACGATAGGCACCACTTTGTGTGCAGACATGGCCAGCAGTGTTTTCTCAATCACAGGCAATGGCATATGAAAATCCGAAATCCAGAACACCAGCGCGCGCGTCTGTCCCAGGAAATTAGGCATGTCCGTGACACCGTCCATGCCCATGCGCTGCGATTGATAGGTACGCAGCAAGGCGATAGTCTGTTTGCTCTGGTGAAAACTGCGGCTGAGAGGCAAGGTAAAATCTTCAATCACCTGCTGGTGATAGCCAATAAAGCCGAACAGATCTCCGGCCTGGTAAGCCGAATTCGCCACCGCCGTGGCGATTTCTATTGCCGTATCCAGCTTGCGCTGCTGCCCCGTGAACTGCATAGAGCCAGATAAATCACACACGGCATAAATCGGCGTCGTGCTGTCCTGGTTAAATTGCCGCACCTGCACCTGTTCAAACGGGTCACGTATCGTCTGCCGTAAATCCATACGCCTTGCATCCGGATAATCCACCAGGTTGATGGTGCCACGGTAATCGGAGCCGATACCGCGCTGTGTGCCAGGATGATCACCGAGCTGGATGCTGTCAGATTTCCAGCCAATGACATATTCGAAGTGGCGCGCATATTCCCCCTCATCGTGATGCACCGGCACTTTCTGCCCGGCTTTTTTCCAAGCATGTTTGAGTGTTGATCGCATGATGGCCTGCTTTTAAGCTGCTTTGCTAAACGACAAGCTAGGCACGGCCACCGTACGGATAATGTTGTTGGTCAACTCCCTGGCCAGCGCCGTCCGGCGATTTTCGTAAGCTGCGTTAAATACCAGGCGATGTGAAATCACCTCATGAAACACGGCATGAATGTCCTCAGGATACAAACTGTCGCGGCCATTCAACCAGGCATTCACACGGGCTGCTTTCATCAGCATGCCCATGCCGCGCGGACTGGCGCCGGTCTGGATCACACGGCTGACATCCACACTGTCCATGGTCACGCCAAACTTCTCCGGATGCTGGGTCGCATCCCACAAATCCATGGTGTACTCTTCAAGCACGTCGCTGGACTGGATATGATTTTGCAAACGGTCTGAAAACGCATTCAACTGGTCAAATTGCAGAATATTGCTTTCCACCTGCTGCGTGAGTTTTTCCGCGTGCTGGAATTTGGTATTGAACACCAGAGACTTTTTAAGCTCGCGATCTGAAGGAATCTCAATTGGAATTTCCATCATGAAACGGTCACGCGCCGCAGAAGGAATCTCAAAAGTTTCGTTTTTCTCCACCTGGTTGCGGTCAGCAAACACAATCATATGCGGCATGCGGTATTCTTTTTTAAATGCGCTGATATGGCGCTCCGCCATCACACGCAACATGAGTGCATGTACCTGCGGCCTGGCGCGGTTGATTTCATTAAAAAAGAAGACTGATAAATTTTCACCCGCCCGCAACAACGGCCCTTCATCAATTTGCGGCCTGCCATCCGGCCCCAGAAACGTGTGGTAAATCAGGTCATTCGGCATCAAGTCCACCGTGCCCTCAATGCGCTCATAAGCCCCACCTATGCCACGGGCAATGGATTGCAGCAAGGTTGTTTTACCTACACCCACACCACCATCCAGCAACACATGGCCGCGGGCAAAAATCGCAATATTCATTAATCTAACGGCTTTGCTTTGTCCCACAATCACTTGATTCACTTGTTTTTCAAGGTTCAAAGCATGCTGACGCCAGTCTGTCAGTTGGGTATCTAATGCCAATCGAATATCAGAGGTAGTGGACATGAATCTTTCCTTTAATTAATTGTTTCAAAAATGTAACAGAGTGTTACAAGTCCACAATCCTCCAGTTTATAGAACCTTACTGGTCCAGCCATTTATGCGATATAGTGATTGTTTGCTAATCCAGATTGCCAACAAAATAAAGGGAATTATTCCCGTTGTTGCAATGGCTGCCACAAAAAAAGGAGAGGAAAATGCTACGTTCTTGGAGCCTGCAATTAACCATTGCCGAGACCTCGGGCTTGCCGGTCTACCTGCAAATCGCCCAGCAAATCATGGAAGAAATCCAGAAAGGCAGATTGGCCCCGTCTACCGCCATGCCGGGTACACGCGAGCTGGCGGAACAACTTAAGGTCAACCGCAAAACCGTCATCCTCGCCTATGATGAACTGATCGCCCAGGGCTGGCTGGTCACCGAGCAAAGACGTGGCTCGTTTGTTTCGGCCAATCTGCCCAATTTCACTGCACAACCGCAAGCAAGCAAAACCGGTCATCAGCCCGCCAATGTGGTGGAAGGCCCCACGCATCCGCTCCTCAACTACCAGTCACCCCTCAATGGTGTGATTGATTTCAATGATGGCATTCCTGATTCACGGCTGATCCCGTTCAACATTTTGTCGCGTGCATTCCGCCATTCGCTTATCGGCTCCAGCAAAGGCAACAACCTTGGCTATGGTGATCCGCGTGGCACGTTTGCATTACGGCAATCAATTGCCACCATGCTCAATATGGAAAGAGGCCTGAGTGTGGACATTGACCAAATCTGCATCGCACGCGGTAGCCAGATGGGCATCTTCCTGGCCGCGCGTATCCTCACCCGGCCCAATGACAATGTGGTGGTGGAACAACTGAGCTACCCCGCTGCCAAAGAAGCCTTCCGCTCCTGCGGTGCCAACATCCTCACCGTGGGGCAAGACAAACACGGTATCGATGTCACTGCACTGGAAAAACTGTGCAAGCAACACCCGATCCGCGCCATTTATGTCACCCCGCACCACCAGTTCCCCACCACCGTGATCATGACCGCCGAGCGGCGCTTAAAACTGTTGATGCTGGCTGAGCAATACGACTTCACCATTGTAGAAGACGACTACGACCACGAATTTCATTTTTCTTATCACCCGGTATTCCCCGTGGCGAGCACCAATCACGGTGGCCGTGTCATCTATGTCGGCTCGCTTTCCAAAGTGCTCGCCCCCGGATTGCGTGTTGGTTACCTGGTTGCCACACCCAGCCTGATAGACCGCTGTGCACAGGAGGTGATGCTCATAGACCGGCAAGGTAACTCCATCACCGAGCTTGCCGTCGCCGAGCTTATGAACGCCGGCGAAATCAAACGCCATATCCGCAAAACCTTTAAGGTATACAACGAACGCCGAAACCTGCTGATTGCATTGATTAAAAAGGAACTCAAAGAATACGTTACCTTTGACGCTCCCGATGGCGGGCTCGCCATCTGGTTACGCTTGAAGGAGGGTTACGAGGTTGAAACGGTAGCGGCCAAGGCATTAGCCCACAAAGTACGCATTTTGCCCGGCACACTCTTTTCAGAATCACAGCAAAGTGTGCATGCCATCCGGCTAGGATTTGGCAGCCTGACCACGGCAGAACTGGAGAAAGGCGTCCTGGGGTTAAAAGCCTGTTTTACCCAGCACTAAAGATGGTTGCAAACCGTCATTCTATTTAAGAAAAGTTAAATATGACCGAAAACAATTTAAGGATACAACTTAACTTTATTGTGGGAAGATGGGAATAAATCAATATTTAGAATATTCATTCATTTTATGAAAAATATTAAAAATCAAAATATTGAGAGTGATCAAT